>Ga0134093_1000568_pt1 | contig 44285 bp, 43 predicted proteins | sample 4_1taG_FD_94452 | JGI IMG/M metagenome (GOLD analysis project Ga0134093, IMG submission 94452) | Switchgrass degrading microbial communities from high solid loading bioreactors in New Hampshire, USA - 4_13_20_68_A1 metaG | ecosystem: Engineered > Bioreactor > Semi-continuous > Anaerobic >...
GGATCGCCCCACGTCAGCGGCGGGGAGATGTCTTTGCCCTCGCATGTGTGCCGGATCGGGATGATGTCTCCTGCAAGGAATGCATCGCTGAACAGGTTAAAGGTCGCCATAGCAACTCCTACTGAGCAGTTAGCGGTTAGCGATTAGCGGTTAGCCAGGAGCTAAGTGCACGGCGTTCATTGCCAACCGCTGCCGTTGATTCAATTGTAAAGCGAAGCGTCTGAAAGCGGCGGCGCTTCGCGTGCCAGCCGATGGGCAGACGGCAGGCAGCCACGGCGAAACGTTGTACAATTGTTCAGGAGATGAGGAAAAGGAATCGACCGAGTGCGTGAATTAAGAGTCTGCCCGAACTGCGGTGCGTACGTCATCACCGACCGCAACATCTGCCCGCGCTGTGACGCGCCGCTCGACGAGCCATCCCCGGAAGCCACCGCATCCGACACCGATCTCGAAGACCCGGTAGCCGACGTGCTGGCTGAGATCGAAGCGGCGCAAGCCGACGAGGACGAACCAGCCGAAACTGCGCCCTGGCTCCCTGAAATCGAACCGGCGCCCGAATCGGGGGAAGGCGGAGAAACCGCGCCGGGTGAAGAGGGCACGCCGTCCGAGCCGCTCGCGGTGCGCGAGGAGCGTCCCACGATGCCCGGCTGGCTTCCCGAGGCGACGCTGCCTGCGATCCACAAAGAGCCGGAAGCGCCGCTCGACCCGCACGACCGGCCCACCAGCCCGAACCTTGACGTGAGCGGTGGCCGCAGATCGCGCGGCTTTGAAGCGGACGTCACGATCCCCCGCCTGCCGGAAGACGTCGAGGAAGAACTGGCGGGCAGCCCGAGCGACGAGCCAACCATGCAGTTTGATCGAGGACTCGGCGCGCCGCCTGAAGCGGACGTCACCAGCCCCTACCGCCCGCAGGAACCTATCGCCGCGCCGCCCGCGTCCGCGCTGCGCCCGCCCCTTCAGGGCTGGATGCCGTATCCGGCGGGCGGGGCGCAAAACTACTGGGACGCTGCGACTCGCTTCTTCCAGCAGCGCATCCAGGGCTATCTCGACGCGGGCTATCAGGCGCACGTCCACTCCGCGCAGGAAGCCACGCTCTCCTACGGCAAACCGCTCGGTGTCGGGGGGTGGGCGCTGGCGATCCTGACGATCATCGGCCTGCTGTGGTATATCGCGATCCAGGCGTTCAGCGGCTTCCGGCGCGATATGGTCTATCTGACGCTCGAACCGGACGGGCGCGTCTATGAGGACGGGCCTGGCGCGGCCCACATCCGGCGAGAGCGATCACGCTCCGGCCGTCGGTGGAGCCTGGTCGGGCTGACGATCCTGGTGCTGAGCCTGGTGCTGGCGATCGTGCTGGGGGTGATCGCCGGACTGTGGATGCAGGACGATCAGCGGCGCTCGGCGCTCGGCGAGATCGACCTGCTCGGCCTGCCGATCACCGAATTTCTGGACCTCGAGTCGGATGTGGACGTGAGCGAGGCCGCCATCGAGCAGGCGGAAACGGCGGCGGTGGTCGCCTCGGTGCTGGCGGCGCTGGCAGTGCTCGGCATCTGGGGCGGCGCGACGCTGCTGATCATCGGGACGATCCACGCCCTCGCCTACCGGACGCGCGTCCCTCCCCTGTCTGGCTTTGCGTAAGCCGAGAGCGGCTAACAGCAGCAAAGAACAGCCAGAGACAACTACAAGAACAGCAGAAAACCTTCCCGCTGCTCTTAGCTGTTTTGGGCTGTCTTTAGCTGCCTTTCTGCTGCTTCATACCTGCTTCACCGCTTGAACTGGCTCACCCTGCTCGCTCTCGACCGGCTCGGCGGCGGGCAGCGTGATGAAGACGGTCGTGCCCTCGCCCGGACGGCTCTCCAGCCAGATGCGGCCGTGGTGTAGCTCGACAAGCTGCTTGGCGATCGGCATCCCCAGGCCGGTCCCTTCTCCGGCGGAATGATGCCCGGCCACCTGCTGGAACTCCATAAACACCGCGTCGATCTGATCGGGCGGAATCCCAACGCCGGTATCGGACACCTCAATTCGCACCATCTCGCCATCCGCCCGCGCCCGCACCGTGATCGCGCCCGCATCGGTGAACTTACAGGCATTCGCCACCACGTTCATCATGATCTCGCGCAGGCGGACTTCATCACCGCACACCGCCGGCGCCCCGGCATAATCCCGCTCGAAGCGCAGGCCCTTCTGCGCGGCCAGCGGCCCGCACGTATCGAGAACAGCATCGAGCAGCGGCACCAGCTCGACGGGCCGTATATCCAGCCGCAGCCCGCCCCGCTCGATCTGGTTGAGGTCCAGCACGTCGTTGATCAGGCTTAGAAGCTGGCGGCCGTTGCGCAGAACCTTCTCCAGCCGGTCGCGCTGGACATCGTTCAGCGGGCCGTACGCGCCCGACAGCATCACCTCGGAGTATCCGTTGATCGAGTTCAGCGGCGTGCGCAGTTCGTGGCTGACCGTCGCGAGGAACTGGCTCTTTACCCGGTTCACCCGCTCCAGTTCGCGATTCTTACGCAGCAGCTCTGCATGCGCGTTCGCCAGCGGATTGAACAACTCGTGCCGCAACACCGGCAGGCCGAGCGCGAACGCCGTCAGCGCCAGGAAAACGGCGTTCAGAGGGATATTGATGCGCGGCCAGATCACAATCACCGTCAGCAACCCGATGATCGTAAACACTGGCGCGGGCCACAGGCTGCGTGCCCGTTCGTCCTTGCTCCGAGCCAGCACGATCGCCGTCGTGATCAGATACGCAAACGTTGTCACACTGATCACATGGCCGATCGGCGTGTACTGCCACGTGTAGCCGCCGGGGTCATTGGGCGCTGGGCGCGCGTCGGTCACCATGTTGCCAGTCCACAGCGCGATCGTCGGGAAAATCACCAGCATGATCCCTGCGATACGCATCACCTTCGTCGCGCGTGGGCGCCCGGCCGCGAACTCCGATGCGAAGAAAAAGATCGATACCACGAACAGGCCGTAAATGTTCGTCGCCAGGTAGAAGACCGGCTGCGGGTCGATCGCCAGCGGATCGACGAACCGCGCGAACGCGTTGCTCACCACATAAGCTGCCAGCGACGCCATCGTCACGGCAAACCACTGGTTTGCACGCTGGCGCGGCGCCTGCCACAAGACGAGCATCAGCAGCGCGACCGCGACCACGGCCGTAATTCCATTGGCGATCACCACGAATACCGTCGTCGGCGAGATCGTCATCGGCGCCACTCCTCGAGCCTGACCGACCCGTGCTCGGCCGTCGCGGTCTTGTCGCTCAGCGCCGGAAACGCCACATAGAACGTCGAGCCGCTGCCGAGAACCGTCTCGTACCACATTCGCCCGCCGTGGAGCTCTGCCAGCCGGTACGCGATCGCGAGGCCCAGGCCCGCCCCTTTGCGCGGATCGACCTGGCGGCTGGCGCCCGGCACGAACGCTTCAAACAGCGTCGCCCGCTGCGACGGCTCGACGCCGGAGCCGGTGTCCGCCACGCTGATCACCACCTCGTTCCGCACCGGGTCGAACTGCGCGCGCACGGTGATCGTGCCCTCGTCGGTGAAGTTGATCGCGTTCGACAGCAGCTTGTCGAGAATCTGGTGGACGCGCACCTCATCGACCCAGATCGGCGGCAGGTGCCCCTCAACCTCGTACACCAGACGCAGGCCCTTGGCGGAAACGCGCGGCTTGGCTTCAACGCACACCGCATCGATCAGCGGGGAGACGGCAACACGGGAGCGCGCCAGCTCCAGCCGCCCCGCTTCGATCTTGCTGAGGTCGAGCACATCGTTGATCAGCGCGAGCAGGTGCAACCCGTTGCGGTTGACGCGCGTCATGCGGTCAAGCTGGACCTCGTTCAACTCGCCGTACATCCCGGCAGTGATCATGTCCGTATAGCCGATGATCGAGTTCAGCGGCGTGCGGAGCTCGTGCGTCATGTTGGCGAGGAACTGGCTTTTGAGGCGCGCCGCTTCCTGAAGCTCGGTGTTTTTCGCGATGAGCTCGGCGTTGAGGTCCGCCAGCGGCTTGTAGACCTCGCGCTTGACGAGCGTGTGCCCGATCATAATGATCGCGATCGCCGAGGCCGTCACGCTGACTGCGTACACACCAAGCGGGATCAACAGGCCGTGCAGCGCCGCGCCCACCGTCAGCACGACCATCGGCGGGACGAGCGACCGGCTGAGCGTGGTGTCTCGCCGCCACAACAGGTACGTCACCACGCACAGGTACGCCACCTGAATGACCACGCCCATCTCGCCAACGTCGGTCAGGAGATAGCTGTAGGTGCCGCGCTCCAATTGCCGGACATCCCGGTAGAAGGCGCCGGATGCCGCCAGCAGCGCGAATATCGTGCCCACCGGCACGGCGAAGACAGCGGTCAGACGCCAGCGCGAGGCAGACACCTGCCCGAAAATCAGCGAGAAAAGCGTCAGCAGGACGAGCCCGGCCATGTAGAAGATGGTCGCCAGTTTCAGCGGGGGATACGCCGCATAATCGAGCGGACCGGCGAATTTCCACAGCAGGTCGCTCATTCCGTAGGCCGCGAACACGACCATACAGACCGCGAAGACCCGTGTGCGACGGTGCGAGTCTTGCCAGAGCATAATCACGGCCAGCGCAAGCGCGCAGAGCAGCAACAACACGTCGGCCGTGATGTTGAGCAGCGAAACGGGACCGATTGACATCAGGTTGCCTGCCCGGTTTAGCCGATAGCGGTGCAAGCTGTTCGTCGCTAACGGCTCGTTGCATCGCTTAGCAAGCGGCAGATTCCTCAAGCGGCAGGTGGACGGTAAAGCGGCTGCCCTGCCCCGGCGCGCTCTCAAGCGTGATCGTGCCGCCCATCATCTCTACCAGCTTTCTCGTAATCGCCAGACCCAGCCCCGTGCCGCCATACTGCCGGGTCGTGCTGCCGTCGGCCTGGCGAAACTCGTCGAAGATCAGCGCATGATCTTTCTCGTCGATCCCAATCCCGGTGTCTTCGACCGTGATTATGATACCCGAGCCGTCTCCGTTTGGGCTGATGCTTGCGCTGACGACAACGTGGCCTTCCGGTGTGAATTTGATGGCGTTGCTGAGCAGATTGGTGATGATCTGCTGCAAGCGTTTCGGATCGGCGCACATCGCCGGCAGGTCCGGGTCGAGCTCGACGCGCAACTCCAGCCCGCGCGCCTGCGCCTGCGCTTCCATCCCCAGCACAACATGCGACACTACATCGCTGACGGATACCCGCGAGGGATACAGCGTCATGTGCCCGGCGTCGATCTTGGACAGATCGAGCAGATCGTCGATCAGATGCAGCAGGTCGCGCGCGTTACGATGAATCCGCTGGACGCGGCTGGTCTGCGCGTCGTTGAGCGAACCATAAAGCCCGTTGAGCAACGCCTCGCTGAAGCCGATGATGCTGTTCATCGGCGTGCGGAGCTCGTGGCTGATCGTCGCCAGGAACTGCCCCTTGATCTGGTTGGCCTGCGCCAACTCTTGCGCGCGGCGCTCAAGCTCCTGAAACAGCAACGCGTTGTCAAACGCGATCGTCGCCTGCCCGACCAGCGTCTGCGCGAGGCGCAGATCGTCTTGCGAGAACACGCGCCCAGGGTGGTAATCGGTCCAATCCACCACGCCGATCACCCGCTCTCCCGCGACCATCGGCAGCACAAGCTGGCTATGCACGCCCCACTGTTCAAGCAACGCCTGCGCGCCGGGCAGCGAGTCATCCTGCTCGCGGTAGACAGTCACCGGAGCGCCGGTCTGGATCGCCCGTTCCAGCGCGGGACGCCCCGCCAGCGGCAGCACGCGCCCCGGCTCGAGAACCGGCAACGACGCGGGGTGATCGGGATCGCGATAGGCGGCGCCAATGCGTACCCCGCCCAGGTGCGGCTCGTACAGCCCAACCACGCAGCTTGACGTGTTCAGCGCGCGGTTCATGTGCTCGACCATCGCCTGCGCCAGCTCGCCATAGTCGAGGATCGACGCGAGGTCCTGCCCGATCTGGTAGACGATGCTCTGTTCCAGCAGGCGACGCTGCGCCTGCTCGTACAGGTGCGCGTTTTCCAGCGCGATGCTGATCTGCCGGACCAGCGTTTCCATCGCGTCGCGCTCGGCGTCGCTGAAAGCGTTGAGCTGCGTGGAAAGCACGCTGATCACCCCGACGGTCTGATCGCCGCGCATGAGCGGGATCGTCAGGGCGCTTTGCACGCTAAGAAGCTCCGGCAGGCGCAGGAAGTCACGATCCGAGCGTGTGTCCGGGATGATCTCGGTGTGCCCGGACTTCGTGACGCGCCCCACCACACCGCTCTCCGCCGGGATGGAAAAGCCCGGTGGAAAGTCCAGCTCAGGGCTGATCGTCGCGCTGGCGCGCAGTTGCAACATGCTGCGATCCTCGGTGAGCAAGAGGATATGCACGGCGTCGTGCTCGAACACATCCAGCACGCGCTGCGCCAGCTTCCGCAGCAATGACTGGACGTCCAGTATGGCGTAGAGTTCCTGGCTGACCCGGTTGACCCGGTTCATCAAGTCAGCGCGGCGAACCTCGGTGCGCAAAAAGTGCCCCGTCACGGCGCTGAGCGCGATCTGAACCGCGACCGACTGCGCGATCTCCACTGCGTCCGCGTCGAAGGAGCCCGCTTGCCGGTTGATGAGGAACAGCACGCCGAGCGTCCGGCCATGCGCGTTCAGCGGGCAGGCCAGGGCATTCCGGAAGCGCGGTCCGGCCAGCTCGCCTGCCGTGGCGACGCGCGGCTCGCCGGTGTGGTAGGCGTCGACCGGCGCGCCCGGCCCGTCCAGCGCCCATCGCAGCGCGGTGTGTTCGGCCCCCACGCCATAAGCGGTCGCTGGCTGCACAAACAACTGGTAGCCCTGCGGATCGGGCAGCAGAAGCTGTGCACCCTCGCATTCGAGAAGCGCCGCCGTCTCCCGTAGCGCGGCGGCCAGCTCGTCGAGCGACTTCCCCTGCGGCGCCGCGCCGACATTCGCGATCCGCTGGAGCAACTGCAGCTTGCGTAGCTCGACCTGCTGCGCGGCAAGCTCCGCGCGATGCTGCTCCTTCAGCGCGCGAACATACTGGAGCGTGTAAAGCTCCAGCGCGATTTGCTCGCCCAGCAGTTGCAGCAGCGCAAGTTGTTCGTCCGAGAAGCGATCGGTGCGGCAGGCGCTGAACATCAGCACGCCGAAGAACGTCTCGCCGTGAATGACCGGCACCGCGACGCGCCAGCATCCCGCCTCGCCTGACCACGCCGGGCCGTGGCGACGCATCGACTGCCGGGCAAGGTCGTGCGCGTCGTGGTCGAGGTGCAGCACGCCCACCGAGACATAAGGCGCCAGAAGACGCTGATCCGGCTCGTACAACAGCAGGCCACCGTCCTCGAAGGGCAGCACGCGCCGCACGCCGTGCAGCAGCATACGGAACCGGTTCGCCAGGTCCAGATCAAGCGCAGAGTTCGATGTAGTCAGGCGGGACATGCCGGGTCAATCGCTCTAGTAAGCCACCGTTTAGTATAACACGGAATCCCGATCCGTTATAGCGAGAATCGTGCTCGACTCACCGGCGGCCAGGCGCTCTAGGACGATTCTACAATGGGTGGTGAAACCGGACGAACCGCGCCCGCAACCGGCCGCTAGACCCGGAGCTCCGGCGGGAACTTTTTCTTGTACCGTTCGATCGACTCGAGGATCACCCGGCGCGCGGCAGCCGCATCGTCCCACCCCCTCGGCGTGACCTGGATGCCCTGAAGCTGCTTGTACGTCTGGAAAAAGTGCGCGATCTCGCTCAGGAAGTGCTTGGGCACGTCGGTGATGTCCTGATACTCGTTAAAGAGCGGGTCGGTCGTGGGCACGGCGAGGATCTTATCGTCCGGGTCGCCGCGATCGACCATGTGGAAGATCGCGATTGGGCGCGCTTCGATCACACAACCCGCGAAGGTCGGCTCGGTGACGATCACCAGAATGTCGAGCGGGTCGCCATCTTCGGCGTAGGTCTGCGGGATCAGCCCGTAGTCGCTGGGATAGTGCATCGAGCTATAGATCACCCGGTCGAGCTTGATCACGCCCGCGACCTTGCTGTACTCGTACTTGTTGCGGCTGCCCTTCGGGATCTCCACGATGCAGTAAACCGAGTCGGGCACATTCGGGCCGGTCGGAAGCGTATGCCACAGATTGGTGGTCTGCATGGTTGGAATGTGTCTCCTGAACGGACGCCGCACCGGGCGGCGTTTTGGGTTCTGTTACGTTTATTGTAGCGAATCTTGTTGCAGAAGGATTACGCGCGATCCGGACGAGGCGGCTCGTCGGGCGAGTCGTCGCGCGCGGACGGCTCCGCTGCGGGCGGGTCGGCGGCGTGGCGCGCCTGCCCGGCGGGCACGTTCGGCGGCGGACCTGCCTCGCCTACCAGCAGATCAAGCCGGTTCAACGCGTCCTCGTCGAAGATCACCAGGCGGCACGTGTCGCATTTCAGCGCGGGAAAATCCGCCGAATGAACCAGCGTTTCCCCGTACTGGGTGACATACGTGCGCCGTGTGGGGAGCAATCTCCCCACTCCGCAGGCTGGGCATGTTTGAGGCACTTGGGGCGCTCGCTCCGTCAGAATCCGGTGGGCGTGGGGACAGGTGTTGGCGGCGGGCCGGCCGGCGCAAGTTCACCGCTGCCCCAGACCGATGGGACGGCGGTTTCAGGCGCGGGCAGCGTGATCTGCGGCAGGGGCACGACGCTAGGCTCGTACGACGGGCGCGTGATGATCCCCCAGTCCGACGGCGGCCAGTAGCGCAGGAAGGCGCGACCGATGATCAGATCGCGGCTGATGGGGCCGAAATTGTGCGAGTCCCGGCTGGAGCTACGGTTGTCGCCGAGCACAAAATACTCGTCCGGGCCGATCTCCCAGGTGTCGTCGCAGACGGTCCCCCGGCAGAAGTTCTGGATATATGGCTCCTCGAGGCGCATGCCGTTTACATAGACCCGCCCATCGCGGATGGTGATCGTCTCGCCGGGCAGGCCGATCACGCGCTTGATGAAGTCATGCGACGGATCGGCGGGGTTGTGAAAAACGACCACGTCGCCGCGCTGTGGCTCGCCCAGCACGTACGAGATCCGGCTGACGATAATAAACTGATCGGTCTGGAAGTTGGGCAGCATGCTCCGCCCGTCGACCACGAAGCGCGCGGTCGCCAGATTGACAAAGGCGTAGATCGCCGCGATCAGGATGACCGTCTCGAGCAGCTCACGCCAAAACGAGCGCCCCTGCTTGATCTCGGGCCGGGGCACATCGGTCCACACCTGATTGATCGAAGCTTGCTGGACGGTTGGCGCGGGGTATGCGCCGGGATGTTCCACTGTCAAGGGTTCAGCCTTCTCTGGTGCCTATTACCGGCTCATGAGCGAGCCAACCATTCGGTAATCATAGCGCAGGGGCAAAGGCGCGGCAACCGCAAATCGCGGGTTCACCCTGTTGACGCGGGAAATCGTGCGGTATGATCGGCGGCTCTGCGCTGTACGAGCCCGATGGAGATTCACCTATGTCCACCAAGGCAATCCGCCCGCTCGTCATCGCCGTGTTCCGCCACAAAGATCGCATCCTCGTCGCCGAAGCCTACGACCCTGTGAAAGGCGAAACCTTCTACCGGCCGCTTGGCGGGGAAATCGAGTTCGGCGAGCTCAGCCGCGACGCAATCGTCCGCGAGATCCGCGAGGAGATCGGCGCAGAAATCACCGACGTGCGCTTCCTCGGCACACTCGAAAACCGCTTCACCTTCAACGGCACGCCCGGCCATGAGATCGTGCTCGTCTACGACGCCGCCTTCGTGGATCGCTCGCTGTACGACCAAAGCGCCATTCCGGGCCGGGAAGATGCGCTGGACGAAGATTTCCTCGCGGTGTGGAAGCGCCTGGACGAGTTCGGCCCCGGCCGCCCACCGCTCTACCCTGACGGGCTGCTCGACTTACTGCAACACGTCACCGCATAAAACGGTGAAAAATACGCGCGCCGTCAGTCTATGCAGACCGGCGCGCAATACGTTAAGATTGGTGTGGAGCGCGCACGAAAGGAGCGAAGGGTGCCATCTGCGGTGCCAGATCACATGGCTAAACGGATTCTGGTCGTGGAAGACAATCCCGACAATCGCATCTTGATCACCGATATCCTATCGGCTCTCAACTATGAGGTGGTGGTCGCGACCGATGGCGAGAGCGGCGTTGCGCTGGCGCGCTCCGAACGGCCGGACTTGATCCTGATGGACCTTTCGCTGCCGAAGATGGACGGGTGGACCGCCGCCACCCAGATCAAGCAGGACGAGTCGCTGGGGCACATCCCGGTAATCGCGCTGACCGCGCACGCCATGGTGGGCGACCGGGAAAAAGCGCTCCAGGCGGGGTGCGACGACTATGTCTCGAAGCCGATCGACCTGCGCGAGCTGGCAAGCAAGCTCGCGTTCTTCCTGGACTGAAATGGGGGCGCATCCTGCCCGCGCTGCCAAAACCCTATGCCTAACGTCCTCGTTGCCGAAGACAACCGCGATAGCCTGGAACTGGTGCGCGATATCCTGCTGAGCCTGGGCTATACGCCAATCCTGGCGGAGAACGGCCGTGAGGCGCTGGATCTGATCGCCGCACAGCCGCCCGACCTCGTCATTCTGGACATCAATATGCCGGAGGTCGACGGCTTCGAGGTGTGCGCGGCGATCAAGCGCAACCCGGCGACCGCCAAGATCCCAGTCATCATCTTGACGGCACACAGCGACGTCGAATCCCGCGTGACTGGCCTGGGCCTGGGCGCGGACGATTACCTGCAGAAGCCGTTTCACCCACGCGAGCTGGTCGCGCGGATCGAAACCCGGCTGCGCGCCAAAGCGATCACCGACGATCTGCGTGCCCAGGGCGACGAGCTACGCCGCACCTTTGAGCGCTTTGTCGGCCCCGAGGTGGTAGAGCAGCTCCTTGAAGACCCCACGCACATCCAGCTAGGCGGCGTGGAGACTGAAGTCTCGGTGTTGTTCGCGGACCTTGAGAACTTCACCAGGCTGGCCGAGAGCGTACCGCCGGGCGAGTTGCTGGACATTCTCAACCGCTATCACACGCTGATGGTGCAGCACATCAAGGCCAACGGCGGAACGGTCGACAAATTCCTCGGCGACGGCGTGATGGCGCTGTATAACACGCCGGTCCCCCAGCCGGACCACCCCCTGCGCGCCGTGCGGACCGCGCTCGACATCCGCGCCGCGCTGGACGACTTCCACCGCACGCTCGACCCGCGTTTCCGGCTCAACGTCAACTTCGGGATCAACAGCGGCAGGGCGATTGTGGGGAACGTCGGCGCGCCGGACATTATGGACTTCACCGCTATCGGCGATACGGTCAACCTTGCCAGCCGCCTCGAAGGGCTGGCCGGCAGCAACGAAATCGTGGTCAGTGAGGGGACGTGGCACGCCGTGGCAGACTATGTCATTGGCGAGCGCCTTGCTCCGCGCCCGGTTCGCGGCCGGGGAGAGCTGGTCGTCTCTTATCTGATCCACGGATGGCGCTAAATGCCTGATCAAATCGCTCGAGAGGGGTTTAGCATGCGCATCGAGTTCCTGTCAGACCTGATCGGAGAATCCGCCGCCCACACGGTCACGACGCTGATCGTGATCATGCTCATCCTGTTCCTCACCTGGCTGGTCCGCAAGCTGCTGGAATCGGCGCTCCCGAAACTGATCGACAAGCTGACCGCACGCACGAATAACCGTCTCGATGACCGCCTGTTCAAAATTCTGCTGCCGCCGCTGCGCTTCGCCGTCGGCGTGATCGGCCTGTGGTTGGCGACGCTGGTCATCAACTTTTCGCCCGCCGCGCGCGACGTGATCAGCCGCGTGATGTCGTCGCTGCTGGCGATCTCGCTGTTCTGGGCCGCGCACCGCGCTGTGTCGCTGATCGTCTTCGTCGCGGTTCACGTGGGGCGGCGAACCTGGCACCTCAGCGAGCCGGGCCGCACCACAGCGAAGCTCGAAAATGCCGCCGAGCAGCTTCTCAAGGCGCTGATCATCGTGCTGGGCGTGATGGTCATCCTCGAAGAATGGGATTACCACGTCGGCGGGCTGGTCGCAGGTCTGGGGATCGGTGGTCTGGCGGTCGCGCTGGCGGCGCAGGACGCGCTGGCAAACCTGTTTGGCTACGTCGTGATCCTGGCGGATGAGCCGTTCGTTGTCGGCGAATACATCATCCTCGGCGATGTGGCAGGGACGGTCGAGTCAATCGGGTTCCGTAGCATCCGCGTGCGCGTGCTGGATCAATCGCTCGTCACGATCCCGAACAAGACCGTGATGAACGCCAACATCAGCAACTGGTCGCGCCTGAAGAAACGCCGCCTCAACATGACCCTTCGCATCGCGTACGGCAACGCGCCAGAGAAGGTGCTGTCCGTCGTGCAGGCCATCCGCGAGATGCTGACCACGCACGAACTTGTCGAGCACAACTCGGTGGTCGTCCAGTTTGTCGAGTTCGGCGCCAGCACGCTCGACATCATGATTATCTGCTTCATGAAAACGCCGAACTGGAACGATTTTCAGGCGGCGCGGCAGGATATCAACCTGCGGATCATGGAGATCTTGCAGGAGCTTAAGGTCGGCCTGAACGTCCCGCTTCAGGCGCTGGTCTTGGAGCGCCCCGACGGCCAGGGAGCACCCGTGCCAGACGAGCCGGTCTTCGCGCCGCTCAAACCCGAGCCGACCCACGCGCCATCGAACTCCCCCGTTCCGGACGACGCAGCAAACTAAAGCGCCATTTTCGCGCTGTACTCGAATCGACTATTATTACGGCAATCGTTTTACTGTAATCGCCCTGTATAAGGAAGCATCCCGTGCGAATTCACCTTATCGCGCTATCGGTCGTGCTGGCGCTGTCCCTCGGGCTGGCGGCGATTGCGCCCGTCAGCGCCCAGACCGATCCCGACGCCGACATCGTCGCCACAGTCGGAGACACGCCCATCACGCGCGAGGATTTTCACGCGCGCGTGGGCTTCGTGCGCTGGCAGTACCTTCAGGAGATCGCCAAGCTCCACGAGCTAACCGCCGGAAACCTCGGCCTGACCGCCGGGCGCGTGCTGACGTTGCTCAACTCGCTCCGCAACCCGGACGAATTGGGCGCAGAGGTTCTCACGCAGATGGAAGACGAGCTTCTGGCGCGGGCCGAGGCTGAGCGCCTGAGGATCGAGCCATCCGCCGAAGCGATCGCGGCGCGGCGTGACGAGTTTTTCAGCCTGTGGACCGGCGTCGAGGTCGAGGCGCTGGCGAGTGATGCGGACGCGCAGGCGTTCATCGAGGAGTGGTACGCGTCAGCGCAGGAAGCGTCTGGCCTGGAGCGCGAGGCGATCGACGAGGTGTTTGCGACGGAAGCGCTGTGGGATGTGCTCTACGAGCGGATCGCCGCGCAGGCGCCTACCGAAGAACTCACCATCCACTCGCGCCATATTCTGTGCAGCTTTGACACGCAGCCGGACGAGGATCTGACTCCCGAGGAATGCATCCGCGCCGCGCAGGAGCGGCTGGCGGGCGGCGAGCCGTTCGAGAATGTGGCAGCCGACCTGTCGGCGGACGCGGCGACCGCCGACCGTGGCGGCGACCTGGGCTGGATCCCGCTGAGCTATCTGGTGGACGGGTACGCCGAGGCGGCGGAAAGCGCGCCGCTGAACGCGGTGATCGGGCCGGTCGAGACGTCGCAGGGCTTGCATCTGATCCAGGTGCTGGAACGCGAGGTTCGCCCGCTGACGGAGCGCGATCAGGCGCAGGCGCGGGCGGATCTGTTCGCACAGTGGCTGGACGAGCTGCGCGCAGGCGCGACCCTGACGCGCGCGGACGATTGGGCGGCGGATATCCCCGACGAGCCGGGCCTCGACACGCTGCCGCCGGACGTCCTGGCGGCTCTGGAGCAGCTTGAAACGATGGATTAGCACTCGCGCAGATAGCGCAAGGAGAGCAGCACGCACATGAGCGGGACGTTACGCCAACAGGTAGTCAGCGCCGATTTTCTCACGCGGACGTATCGCACGAGCGGCGACGTCTCGATCTTAGGCGAACCGCTGCTCGACCAGCTCAACGACGAGCTGGCGCATTTTCTGCACGTCGAGCGGGTGTTCATCTCGCCGCTGCTCGACCCCGCCACGCTGACCGGCAATTTCCGCAGCGCCGAGGTCCGCAAAGACCGGCTGGGCGTGGTGGTGCTGAACCGGCTCGAAGACGGACTGCCCTATCGCCAGGGGCGCTACGTGGGGCGGGATCACGTCGAGCGGCAGGTATTGGCGATCGTCGCCGGGTTCGAGGTGCGCGGGGCGATCTGGCTGCACCCAAGCGTCAACGTCATCGAGCTGGTCCGCACCACGCCGGAGCGGTTCATCCCGATCTTCAACGCCACCGCCACCTATGCCATGCAGCGCGACATCGTGTTTAGCGGCGGCGCGATTCTGGTAAATCGCGGCATGATCGAGGTCTTCGCGCAGGTAGAAGGCTGAGGCGGCTGCGCCCTTTCGCCGTGCCGCGCGCGATGAGGTTTGATGATACAATAGCGGGCAATATCGGCCGGTTGGCTGGAAAGGCGCCATGGCACGAATACTCGTTGTTGATGATGACCTGAACCTGCTGCAGATGGTGCGGCTGATGTTGGAGCGTGTCGGCCACGAGGTCGAGACGACCAACAAGGGCGCCGAGGGCATTGCCCGCGCGGCGCAGATGAAACCGGACCTGGCGATCATCGACATCATGATGCCCGATCTCGACGGGTACAACGTCGTGCGGCGGATGCGCGCCGATCCGGCGACCGCCAGCATCCCGATTCTGGTGCTGACTGCGCGCAGTCAGGAAATGGACAAGCAAACCGCCATGCGGGCGGGCGCGAACGCGTTCCTCTCCAAGCCGGTGACCGCGCAGCAACTGACCGAGCGTGTGAACTCCGTGCTGGAGATGGGCGTCGATTATCACGTACACACCGGTCTGTTGACCGAGCCGATGGACCTCGAAAACGCCCGCCAGCCCATTGGCGCGGAACCACTCAGCCAACAGCCCGATACGCACGACAACGGCACGCCGCTGCGCAACGTCCTGGCGGTCACCAGCCTGCGCGGCGGTTCCGGCGGGACGACCCTCGCGGTGAACCTGGGGATGGTACTGGCGCGGCAGGGGCAGCGGGTCGCGCTGGTCGATTTGAGCGCGACAGGCGGGCAGATCGGCTTGCACCTGCGGCTGCCGACGCCTCAGCATTGGGGCGCGCTGCTCGGCATGGAGCATCTGCCGGATGCCGATCACGTGCTGGCGCTGCTGACCGTCCACACGCCATCCCAGGTCGCGGTGCTTGGCGCGCCCCCGGCCCCGACGATTGAGCGGCTGTCTGTGTACATCGTGCGCGGGATGCTGCGGACGCTGTCTGCCCATTTCGACACGACGCTGGTGGACATCTCGACGCTGGACGAGGCATCGGCAGCCGCGCTGCAAATGGCGGCGATCGTGCTGCTCGCCGTGACGGACGACCTCGCCTCGGTGCAGACGGCCCAACAGACGATCGGCGTGCTGCCGTCGCTTGGCATCGAGCGAGAGCGGATCGGCATCGCACTCAGCCATGTCCATCCCACGCCCGACATCCCGCTTTCGGCGATGCAGCGCGCTTTGAAGCGTCCGCTGGTGGCGGAGATTCCCTATCACGCAGAGCAAGGCGCGGCAATCCGGCGAGGCGTGCCGCTGGTCGTCGCGGAGCCAGGTGGCCCGTACGAGCAGGCGTTGCGCAAGGTGCAGCAGGCGCTCGCGCGGGTAGGATAAGAATTTACAGTTGCCTATCGTGATTGCCGCGAACTGCATGGCCAAAGTCGCTTTACGCCGCGCCGCAAGACCCGCGCGGGGTTGGGCGTGCGTCTTGTACCGGCGCCCGGCCAGTGGATCGATGCGGATAGTGTACGGTAGAAAGCAGGACACACTCCATGAGCGATACTTCCGACCTGACTGATCGCGCTCACGGGACCGATCAACTTCCACGTGTATCGACCCAGGTAGACACCCTCAAGGCGCTGCTCAAAGCACCCGAAACGATCGAGGAGCTGGACATCCCGCCAGCCGTCGTGTACGACATTCTGTTTCGCGTGCTGTTCCAGGAAGGCGAGGTCAACGTCCGCCGCCTGGCGAGCATCACCCATCTGGAACTGTCCCTGGTCGACGAGATGATGATCAAGCTGCAGGCGGATCAGCTTGTCGAGGTTGCCAGCGCGGGGACGATGGGCCGCTTCACCTACACCTACGCGCTCACCGACGCGGGCCGCCGCCGCGCGCGCGACGCGATGGAGCGCAGCCAGTACATCGGCCCGGCGCCCATCCCGATCGACAAGTACACCACGATGCTGGTATTGCAAACCAACCGCAAGCTCCGCATTCGCCCGGTGGAAGTGCGCTCCGCGCTGCAACACCTGGTTCTGCCGGAAAACTTCCACCGCCGGATCGGGCCTGCGCTGAACACCTCGACCTCGCTGTTTCTCTACGGCCCGCCCGGCAACGGCAAGACGACCATCGCCGAGGCGGTCGCAGGGCTGATCTCCGGCGCAGACCCGATCTGGATCCCGTATGCAATCAGCACCGGCGGCTACATCATCAGCATCTACGACCCCCAGCTTTTCCGCGAGATCACGCTGTCGAAGGAACAGCTCAAGGTCTTCAAAGCGGATCCGCGCCACGAGGTTGACCGGCGCTGGGGGCTGTTCGCGCGACCGACCGTGATGGTGGGCGGCGAGCTTCAGCTTGAGGCGCTCGATCTGCGCTATGACGAGGTGACGAAGTTTTACGAGGCGCCGCTGCAACTCAAGGCCAACGGCGGGATGTTCCTGATCGACGACTTTGGCCGCCAGATGATCAGCCCGGCGCAGCTTCTCAACCGCTGGATTGTGCCACTGGAGTCCGGCTTCGACTTTCTGCGGCTGCGGAGCGGCCAGTCGCTGCAAGTGCCGTTCCGCCAGTTGATCGTTTTCGCCACCAATCTGAACCCGCACGACCTGGTAGACGACGCGTTCCTGCGCCGCATTCAGATGAAAGTGCGCGTGGACAGCCCGGACGAGCGCATGTTTTACCAGATCTGGACGATGGCCTCGCAACAGCTTGGCGTGCCGAACGACCGCGAGACGTTCAGCCACCTGCTGAAACGGTGGTATCGCGACACGGGGCGCCAGCTACAATCGGTTCACCCACGCGACATTTTGCGGATCGTCGTGTCGATGTGCGAGTATGAAGGCGTGCCGCCTCAGATCAGCCCGTCACTTGTGGACGAGGCGTGCGACAGCTATTTTGTAGAAAACTGATCGCGCTGCGAAGCAGAAGCGACACGACAAATCCGGCCGCACCCGCTACAATTCCAGGGCTGTGACCGGACTGCCTGACCAAGGGGCTTTAGCTTGATGACACCGCATGCCACGGCTACGCGCCCGTTTCACCGGCTGATCTGGCTGGGCGCGCTGCTGGCGACGCTGATTCTGGGAGGCGGGCTGCTCAGCGGCTGCGCGCCCGACAACCGCGATTTTGTGCACGACGTCGAACAGGAGTTGCGCTCGCCAGATGAGGAGACCCCTCGCACCCTGGCGGAGCGTGTGCGCGCGTATCTTGAGCTCGAGAACGTCCGCATCGCGCCGCGCGTGGTGCGCGCGATCATGATGCTGACCGGGATCGTATTGCTGATTGCAGGCTGGCGAATCTATCGCGGCGTGATCGCGCTGCCGGGGCTACTGCTCGGCGCGCTGATCGGGGCGCGTTTCGGCGCATCAGAGAGTAGTGACATCGTCGCGCTGATCGGACTGGTGGCTGGCGCAGGGCTGGGCGCGCTGCTGGCGTTGGTGCTGCACGATGTGGCGGTTTTCGCGCTGGGCGGCTATCTCGGCGCGACGCTGGCGCTCAGCCTGACCGACTGGAACCCAACGCTGATGATCATTCTTGGTGGCGTGATCGGCGGCGTGCTGCTGATCGCGCTGTTTTACGTGCTGCTGTTCGCGGTGACGGCGGTGATCGGCGCGCTGCTGCTCGGCGGGGCGATCGGCGCCAGCCCGGCGGTGATGGCGCTGTTGGCAGCGGTGGGGGTGATCGTGCAATATAACCTGGCAAGGATCCTCGGCGACGCCCCACGGTTAAGACCGGCCCGCAAGCGCGCCGAGCCATCAGATAACGCGGCGGCGACGTGAGGGGAAGCGGTTAGCGGTTAGCAGTTAGCACGTTGAGGCGGCGCGCAAAACCTCACCCCTGGTCCCTCTCCGTTTACGGAGAGGGGAAAAGGGGCCGGGGGTTAAGGGGTGAGGTTTCCCGGTGCGCCGCGAACAGACGAGAAGTTTTCGCAGAGGGTTCAGGCGTATTGGAGCGCGCGACAGATGACGATTCGCAATCGACCGGGGTGGCTGCGTCGCGTGGTGGCGCTGGGAGTGGCGCTGCTGCTGATCGCGCCAGGGCTGCCGCACGCCGCCGGGCAAGGCGACCCGCCCACCGACGAGCCGGAAGTCGACGGGCTGCCCTTCTCCCTGCCGTTGAAAGACCCGCCCGGCCCGTCCACGTGGCTGTACGAACAACACTTCGGCAACACGACCTCGGCATTTAATTACGGCAATGTCTGGTATCCCGCCGGGCAAGGGATGCACTTCGGGATCGACCTGGAGACGCGCTGCGGCACGCCCGTTTACGCGATTGCGGATGGCGTGGTCGATTATGTGGACGCAGAAGGGTTCGCCACCGGCCCGCATACGCTGGCGCTCAGCCACCCCGGCACCGGCTACACCTCGTTCTACGGGCATCTGTCGGAGCAGCCGCCGTTCGTGCGCGGGGACCGGGTCGAGCGCGGCCAGCAGATCGGCGTGACCGGGGACCCGGACCTCTCGTGCTCGTCGCGCCCTCACCTGCACCTTGAAATCCGCAACAGCGACTACACGATGGCCTACAACCCCGTGACGCTGATCGAGGCGAACTGGCACATGCTGTCGAGCATCGGCCCGGTAGACAGCGACTTCGAGCAGAACCTCGACGCGCCGCGCCAGTGGATGAGGCTCGACGACCAGCCGGAGATCCGGCTCGGTGGGGACTGGCTCAACCGCTATCAGAACGCGTGGCCGCCCAAACGGGAGTATCGCGCGCCCCAGGAGACGCCCGCGCCCCGCCACCTCGACCCGCTGCCGCCGGATGTGACCGTCACCCGCCAGCTTGTGTCGGATGCGGAGTGGAACCTCGGTGCGCGCTGGCGGGCGAACGACCTCGACGCGCTGTACCTGATCGACGTGGCGCCGGAAGGCGAAGAGGCCGCGTCGGGCGTCTACCGGCAGCCGCTGGATGGCTCCGGGCGGACGTGGGTCGAGCCGTCGCCGCCCACGACCGTCTCGCCGGACGGCACCGTTACCGTCCGCAACCTGGGGTTCGGGAACATGGAAGTGATCCGCCACACGGACGGCTCGCGCTGGGAAGTGTGGCTCGGCTCGTATCCGGCCATCTCGCCGGACGGCTCGCGCCTGCTGTGGGAAGTCTACAACGGTGAGCTGCTGCCGGGCCAATCGCAGCCGCCGGGCGTCGAGTTCTGGGTCAGCAACCTGGACGGGAACCTGCGGCGGCAGGTGCAGCGTCTGGCGGGCGGCTCCAGCATGTGGCTCGACAACCACCGCCTGCTGCTCGTCAAGCGGATCGTCTGGACGGCGGACACCCAGATCTTCGTGCTGGACATTGACTCGGCGGACTTCACGCCGGTGCTGCTCGGCACCTTCCCCTACGCGCGGGAGATTCAGGTCGCGCCGGGCGGCGGGCATATCGTCTTTCAGATGCCGTTCCAGGAAGACCCGAACGCCAGCGGGATCTACATCCTGCAAACACAGCCGGGCGCCGTGCCGCAGAAGCTGCCGTTCTTCGGCGCGTATCGCTGGCGTGACGACCAGTCGCTGTACACGCTGAGTTTCGACGGCTCGACCGACGTGCACACGCTCGGCGTGTACGACATCACCACCGGGGAGCACCGCACGCTGACCGACCCCGATGAGCTGCCGCTCCGCGTCGCCAACGGGGATTGGCAGGTCTCGCCGGATGGCACGCGCATCAGCTACGTGGACCCGACCGATTATGCGCTGTATCTGCTGACGATTGAGGCGGCTCCCCCGCCGCAAGGATAGCCATGACCGCACGACTGAACGCCAGCGCCCAGAAGGTTCAGGATGCGCTCGACGCGCGCGGCTACACGCATTGCCGCGTGGTGGAAATGCCGGACTCGACGCGCACGGCCGCCGAGGCCGCCGCCGCGATCGGCTGCACCGTCGCGCAGATCGCCAAGTCGCTCGTCTTTCGTGGCACGGAAAGCGGCGACCCGGTGCTGGTGATCGCCAGCGGGACGAACCGGGTCGATCCGCAACGGCTGGCGGCGCTGCTTGGGGAGCCGGTCGAGAAGCCGGACGCCGACTATGTACGCGAGCGCACCGGCTTTGTGATCGGCGGCGTGCCGCCCCTGGGGCACAGCGAGCCGCTCCGCACCTTCATCGACCGCGATCTGCTCGCGTTTGACGACATCTGGGCGGCCGCCGGAACGCCGCGCGCTGTCTTTCGCCTGTCCCCCGACGATCTGGTAAGCATGACCGGCGGCGAGGTGGCGGAGATCGCTTCATAAAGGGAGTACAATCTAGCGCGCTCTAGCTCACCATTCTCCATTCAATTACCAGGAAAGCTGCGACGTTCAAGTTAGAATGGAAGGTCATCTACTTCATCTGCTATGCGCTTGATAACTGAATAACGGTACCTTACCTGCTTCGGTGGCCGTAGCCGGTCAGCATCTTCATCGAACAATATAGTTTGAACAAGAGGCGGAATAGCAAACGAGCACTCTCTTGCCGTGACGCTTTTAGGAGCCGGGCATATCACCTCACCGATATTCTCCATCTGTACTCGCCGTTCAAAATCCTTCATGAACTTCCAAACCTGTTCGTGCGGAAGGTCGATTATCACAAACACAGAGCCTGGCTTCATTCGCCAGAAAATCGAAACAAGATTGTCGAGGAATCGTTGTCTTTTTCGGAGTTGGTCATTGATACAGTTCTGCATTACGAAAAGTTCCGAAAACAAAAATGCCTGCTGAACCATGTGATTTTCAAACTGCTGTTCAAGGTCATCAGCCACAAAATCGAATTGATGGGCCGATGTTATAAGTTTTCCGTTTGGCCAATAAATTGGAGCCAGATGATAGCGAGTGATCTCTTGCCCTTTTTGCCAGCCACAGATTTCTCTGTCGAGTAAATATGCATGGGCATGGACAGGAGTTGATGCGAAGGCATTGAGGTATCGAATCCAACCAATTACCTCAGGTGCAGGCCCTGCTCCTAAGAAACAAGCCCGAACACGGTCCTTCTCAAACAGCTTGGAAAGCGTTCTTGAGACTCGTTGAAGCACGTAATACAGAACTTCCGTGTATTTAGGATAGTACGCAAGCAAATAGGCGGCACGGAAGTACATATCGCCATAGTCAACGCTTGAAGGGGATTTCGAATATGCCTCGCGGATTTGCTTCACATAGGTCTGCGTCTTGGTTAGTTCTTCTTCCAGATCCTCTTCACGGCAATCATTTGAATCTAACAACTCTAAAAGTAGTACACCATAAGGATCATGTCTGTCCATTGAATCATTCTCTCTAGCAAATGTATAACCAAGTCTATTAGTCATTGTAGAATAAGATCGGCAAATCATCTAGGTTTGCAAATGTTCTTGACAAACCCACCTCACGTCGCCTATTATCGTCCTAACGACAGCGAACCGGCGGAGTACGCTCCCCGCGCCGGACAGGAAACCGCCTCACCGGCTGAAAGGGCGGGACGGTAGCAGGAGCGGAATGGACCGGGGAGTCGCGCGGAGGAAATGCCGCGCCGGGGTCGCTCCCGTTATCCAGGCGCAATGAGTGAGTCCGGCTGCGCGCCGGGCTAATCAGGGTGGCACCACGGGCCTGCACGCTCGTCCCTGAACGCCGAGGGGACGGGCGTTTTGATTCCCCCCGGCGTGTTCCCACCAGCCTCATTGTCATACACAAGGAGTTCTTTCATGGTCGATAAGCTGCACACCAAGTACGTCCTCGACGAGTCGGAGATGCCGCGCGCGTGGTACAACATCGTTCCAGACCTGCCGCGCCCACTCCCCCCGGTGCTGCATCCTGGCACGCAGCAGCCGGTCGGGCCGGACGACCTCGCGCCGCTGTTCCCGATGGCGCTGATCATGCAGGAAGTCAGCACGGAGCGGTACATCGAGATCCCCGATCCGGTGCGCCGCGTCTACGCGCAATGGCGCCCCACCCCGCTTTTCCGGGCGCGCCGCCTGGAGCAAGCGCTCGACACCCCCGCCCGCATCTACTACAAGTACGAAGGCGTCAGCCCGGTCGGCAGCCACAAGCCGAACACGGCGGTCGCGCAGGTCTTCTACAACCGCGAGGCGGGCGTCCGCAAGATTTCGACCGAAACCGGCGCGGGCCAGTGGGGGTCGTCGCTGGCGATGGCGGGCGCGTTCTTCGGCGTGGAGATCGAGGTCTTCATGGTGAAGATCAGCTACCAGCAAAAGCCGTTCCGCCGCAGCATGATGCAGGCGTACGGCGCGACTGTCCACGCCAGCCCGACCAATCTCACCCAGGCGGGGCGCTCGATTTTGGAGCGCGATCCGGACAACATGGGCAGCCTCGGCATCGCGATCAGCGAGGCGGTGGAGCGCGCGGCGACCAGCGGCGGCACAGTCAAGTATTCGCTCGGCTCGGTGCTGAATCACGTCCTGCTCCACCAGACGATCATCGGCGAAGAGGCCCTGCTGCAAATGGCGCAGGCGGACGATTACCCGGACGTGGTGATCGGCTGCGCGGGCGGCGGCAGCAACATGGCCGGGCTGGTGATCCCGTTCATCCGCGAGGCGCGCGAGAAGAACCTGGGTACGCGCTTCCTCGCCGCTGAGCCAACCGCCTGCCCCAGCATGACGCGCGGCGTGTACACCTACGACTTTGGCGATACGGTCGGCATGACGCCGCTGGTGAAGATGCACACGCTTGGGCACGACTTCATGCCGCCGGGCATCCACGCGGGCGGCCTGCGCTATCACGGCATGGCGCCGATCATGTCCCTGCTGCACGAGGAAGGGATCATCGAGGCGAAAGCGTACCACCAGAACGCGATCTTCCAGGCGGCGGTCGAGTTCGCGCGGGCCGAGGGGATCATCCCCGCGCCGGAGAGCGCGCACGCCATCCGCGCCGCGATCGAGGAAGCGCTCGAAGCGAAGGAAACCGGTCAGGAGCGGGTGATCCTGTTCAACCTGAGCGGGCACGGTCACTTCGACATGGCCTCGTACGACGCCTACTTTGAGGGCAAGCTCGAGGACTACGAATACCCGCAGGAAGCAGTCCAGGCCGCGCAAGCCCGCATGCCGCGCGTGGACGAAGCGATCATGGGCGGGGGTTAGGCGCGTGCCGGTGTAAGAATCGTAGGGGCGGACCTTGGTCCGCCCGTTTCTATCTATACGGGGAACGATAGCGGGCGGAGCAAGCTCCGCCCCTACCGGAAAACCGCAACACACCGCCGAAGGAGCCTCGCATGAATCTGCTCGCTCCGTGGAAACCAGCCGTTTATCATGGGCAGGGCCGCCGCCCGCCGTACTTCGAGGGCTGGTACTTCAAGCTGGTCAACGCGGCGGGCGACCGGCGCTTTGCGATCATCCCCGGCATCTTCAAGCACAGGCGCGTAGAAGACTCGCACGCCTTCGTGCAGGTGCTGGATGGCGTGACCGGGCGCTCGACCTACCATCGCTTCCCGGCGGATGCGTTCCAGGCGTCGGGGCGGCTGTTCGACGTGCGGATCGGGCCGAACCACTTCCAGAGCGATCGCCTTTCGCTGACGCTGGACGGCGAGGGACAGCGCATCACCGGAGATCTGCGTTTCGACAGCGTCACACCCTGGCCGGTCGGGCCACTGTCGTCCGGCGTGATGGGCTGGTACGGGTTCGTCCCGCTGATGGAGTGCTATCACGGCGTGCTGAGCTTCGACCACGCTATTCGCGGCGCGCTGGCGGTCGATGGGGAGCGGATCGACTTCACCGGCGGACGCGGCTACATCGAGAAGGACTGGGGCAAGGCGTTCCCGCGCGGGTACATCTGGATGCAAACCAACCACTTCGAGCAACCGGGCGCCAGCCTAAGCGCTTCGGTCGCGCTGATCCCCTGGGTGCGGACAGCGTTTCGCGGGTTCATCGTCGGGTTTTGGCATGACGGCACGCTCTACCGCTTCGCCACCTACACCGGGGCGGATGTCGAGCGGCTGGAGCTAACGGACACGCACGTCATCTGGACGCTGGCGGGTGAGACAGGTCCGCGCGGGGCGAAAGGGCGTTACCGGCTGGCGATCGAGGCAGAGCGCGCCGAGGGCGGCCTGCTTCACGCGCCGGACCGCGACGCGATGGTGGCGCGCGTCGTCGAGAGCCTGACCGCGACGGTCAGCGTGCGGCTGGCGCACCTCGGCCCGGCAGGCGAGCGCGAGGTCTTCCAGGGCGTCGGGCGTCACGCCGGGCTGGAGCTTGGGGGCGACCTGTCCACCATCCTCGACGGCTACGCGGGTTAAAGCAGCAATAGACAGCGAAAAGCAGCCAAAAACAGCAGTGCAACGGCTAGGCACCTGGTGATGCCCGGTTGTTGCTTGCTGTATTTTGCTGCTTCTGGCTGTTTCCGTGCTTATCGCAGCGACAGCAGGTGATAGGGTCCGCGTTGCGTGCCGTTACCTGGCGGCACATCCCCTCGTTCGAAGCGAGCCAGCCGAGCACGCAATGCAGCTATGACGTCAGGGCAATGACTGGCGTAATCCGCCTGGGGGAACGAATCCAGCAGGTCACTGACCATTTCGGCAGTGACAGTCAGCGGCGCGTCGTGACCGGGCACAATAATGTCCGCGTGGGAGATAATGTGCGCAACGCTGCGCCACGTCTCGACAATCTGCTGCGGCCCATAGCCGTTCGGCCAGAAATAAGACCAGCCGCGCAGCCATTCCTCGTTCAGCACCGCATCCCCCGTCACCCAGACGCGCCGTCCCGCAGGGTCCTCAAAATGAAGCGCCTGCTGCATCGGGTGGTGGCCGGGGCAGGTCTGCGCCTCAATTGCGGCGAAAACGTCCGGCCGTGTGATCGGGCGAAACATACGATACGACCCCATCTGAGCGCCATTCGGGATGTGTACCATGTGGTCGGCGTGCGCGTGCGTGACAAACACGTGCCCGATATCGGCAAACGAGATCCCGCGCTCCCCAAGCGCCTTCTCCGCCTGGGCGAAGCCCTCTGCGGTGAAGCAGGGATCGATCATCAGCGTGTTGCCGACGTCGGGCGGACATTCCGCTGGCCAGACAAGCGTTGTGGTACATCGATGTTCTACGCCGGGGCGCACACTGCCGTTGGGCCGGAGTGGAAGTTGCCCTTGTTGCAGAATGGTCCAGGCAAACTGTGAAGGCATGATAGACCTCGATAATAACCAGAGATTGATGAAAACAGGCACGCGTGGGCGGCATGTTTACGTATCAAAAAGATTATAGTGAAATCGTTTTGGAACTGCCTCATACCACTGAGAATCAGCCTTGACGGAGTTGCGCGCCGCATGGTAGAATGCCTCGTCGCTTCGCCCCCATCGTCTAGAGGACCAGGACGTGGCCCTTTCAAGGCCAAGACAGGAGTTCGAATCTCCTTGGGGGCATCCAATAGCTCCGGCACCCCGCCGGAGTTTTTTGTTTCCCCACGCCACATCATCCGCGACGATCCGCATGACAACCCGGCGCGAGAGGGTTATCATCGGCTTTCTACCCGGTGGGCGACGCCCTGCTCGTGAGGTGAAGGCTCGTGACGAAGCGCGCGATCTTGTTTGTCTCCTGCGTATCCTTCTTTGCGCTGGGATGGCTGGCCGGAGCCGTTGGCCCATCGCTGAATGACCTGGCTGACCAGACCCAATCCGACCTTTCGGCCGTCGGGTCGATTTTCATGCTGACTTTTCTGGGCGGCCTTCCCGCGCAGGCGATCGCAGGCTGGGTGAGCGACCGAAGCGGGCAGCGTCCGGTTTTGCTCGCGGGCGTGGTGCTGCTGGGGCTGAGCGCGTTTGGCGTGGCAGCCAGCCCGGTCCTCGCGCTGACGCTCGGCTTCAGCCTGGTGTGGGGATTGGGATTCGGAACGCTCGACATCGGGCACAACGTCCTGATCGCGGAGCTGTACGCCCACCGCGTCAACGTCATGAACCTGCTGCACGTCTTCTTCGGCGTGGGTGCGGTCGTCAGCCCGGCGGCGGCCGGGCTCAGCCTGGAGCTATGGGACACCGCGCTTCCGGCGCTGTGGGTCGGCGGCGCGCTGATGCTGGCGACGCTGCCATTCGTGCTGCGGCTCCCGCGCGAGCGCTTCCCGAAGGAAGCGCCGTCCGGCGGCTCGAACGGCGCGCCGTTCAGCTATCGCGTCCCGCTGTTGTGGATGTTCGGCGCGGTGATGATGGTCTATGTCGGCGTGGAGATCGGCGTGGGCGGGTGGGCACAGCCCTATCTGGAGCGGACGACCGAGCTCAGCCCGAGCACCGCGGCGCTTGCGACGTCCGGCTTCTGGATGGCGCTCACCGCCAGCCGCCTGCTGATCGCCGTGATCGGCGGGCGGATGACGTCTGCGCTGGTCCTCACGCTGAGCATCGGCATCGCGGCACTCAGCGGCATCCTGATGGCGATCTCGACGGGCGGCGCGGCGCTTTCGGTGACGGCGATTCTGCTGGCAGGGTTCGGCTTCGGCCCGGTCTACCCGACGATCATCGTCGTGCTGACCAACCTGTTTCCGCACGCGCCCGGCAAGGCGGCCAGCATCGGCACGGTGATGGGCGGCATCGGCGGCGGGATCATCCCGTGGGTGCAGGGCATCCTGCTGGAACGCGCCAGCCCGGAAATCAGCGTGATCTGGATTGGCGGCGGCACGATCGTCATGCTCGGCCTGTGGCTGCTCGTCCGCCGGGCGAGCCTGTCGTACGCCCGCGCTGCTGCGGAGCGGGAGCAGGTCGCCGCTGCATAGCCGCGTTCGGGCGGCTGTGCTATAGTGTCGTGGGCAAGCCCGTATTGCACCTTTATTTATCGCCGCGCAAGGAGGCGCGCCTTTTATGATCGAGAATTTCGCATCCCGCCTGGCTCGCGTGCTGACCGAATACTCGGTGCCCATCCAGCGCGGCGATCTGGTCGTCATTAACGCGTCAATCGAGGCTTTGCCGCTGATTGAAGCGCTGTACGAGGCAGTATTGGAACGTGGCGGCCTCCCGGTCACCATGCCGACAATCCCCACTCTGCGCGATATTTTCGTCCGCAAAGCGACCGACGAGCAGCTTGATTTCCTCAACCCCCTGGCGATGACGATGATGGAAAAGGCCGACGTGCTGTTTAGCATCATCGCGCCGAGCAACACCATGAGCGGGGCGCAGGTGCCGCCGGAACGCAGCGCGCGCCTGCAAAAAGCCCAGCGCCCGGTGATCGAGACGTATTTCAAGCGGACATTCGAAGGAACGTTGCGCTGGAATATCTGCGCGTGGCCGACTCAGGCCGCCGCACAGCAAGCCGAGATGGGGCTGCTGGCGTACAGCGAGTTCATTTACCAGGCGTGCGCGCTCGACCAGCCAGACCCGGTCGCCCACTGGCGGGCGGTCGCGGAGCGGCAGGACCGGCTGATCGCGTGGCTGGCAGGCAAGCAGCGCGTTGAAGTGCGCGGCCCCAGCGTGGATCTGTCGTTTCGTCTGGACGATAGCCGGAGCTGGGTTAACTGCCGGGGCGACAAGAACTTCCCCGACGGCGAGATTTTCACCTGCCCGCTCGAAGACTCGGTCAACGGCACGATCGAATTCAGCTATCCGACCATTTACGGCGGGCGCGAGGTGCGCGGCGTCTGCCTGCGCTTCGAGAACGGGCGCGTCGTGGAGGCCAGTGCCGAGCACGGCGAAGACTTCCTGCTGTCGCGGCTGGATATGGACGAAGGCGCGCGAACGCTCGGCGAGTTCGCAATCGGCACGAACAAGGGCATTCAGCGCTTCACCGGAGAGACGCTGTTCGACGAGAAGATCGGCGGCACGATCCACATGGCGCTCGGCCAGTCCATCGAGGACGCGGGCGGGGTCAACAAGAGCCAGATTCACTGGGACATCGTGCACTCGATGCGCGACGGCGGCGAAATCTGGGTGGATGGCGAGCTTTTCTACCGGAACGGGGATTTCGTAGTGGAAGCCTGAGCCGCGCGCTCAGACCCCCTATCATGTAAAGGACGAATGACATTATGCACGAGAACTTTGCCAGAGATCTGGCACGCATCCTGACCGATTATTCCAGCCCGGTGAAGCCCGGTGAGCGCGTCACCATTGTGGGCAACCTGGAAACCGCCGCGCCGCTAGTCGAGGCGCTGGTCGAAGCAGTGCTGGCGCGCGGGGGCTTCCCGAACGTCCAGGGCGCCGCGATGCTCTCACCCGATTACACACCCTACTTTGAACTGTTCCTGCGCAACGCGAACGACCAGCAGCTTGACCATCTCGACTCGACCATGATGCACTGGGTCAACGAATCGGACGCGCTGTTCTTCATCAAGGCGCCCGCCAACACCAAGGCGCTTTCCAGCGTGGACCCGGCGCGGCTGGCGCGCTATCGTCGCACGATCCAGCCCTTCGGTGAGACGTACCTCAACCGTTACGCCGAGGGCAAGCTGCGCTGGACCGTCTGCGCGTGGCCGACTCAGGCCCTGGCGCAAACCGCCGAGATGAGCCTGCTCGACTATCGCGATTTCGTCTACGCGGCATGCGGGCTGGACCAGCCGGACCCGGTCGCGTATTGGCTCGGCTTCCGCGAGATGCAGGATCGGCTGGTCGAGTGGTTAAAGGGCAAGTCGCACGTCGAGGTGCGCGGCCCCGGCATCGACCTGAGCTTCGAGTTCGCAGACCGGCCGTGGATCAACTGCGCCGGACAGGTGAACTTCCCCGACGGCGAAATTTACACGTCGCCGGTCGAAGACTCGGTCAACGGGACAGTCCAGTTCAACTATCCGTCGGTGTACCAGGGCTACGAGGTCGAGGGCGTGTGCCTGCGCTTCGAGAACGGGCGCGCGGTCGAGGCCACAGCCGAGAAAAACGAGGCGTTCCTGCTCAGCCAGCTTGATCTGGACGAGGGCGGGCGCACGCTTGGCGAGTTCGCGATCGGCACGAACAAGGGCGTCACGCGCTACACGCGCAGCATCCTGTTCGACGAGAAGATCGGCGGCACGATCCACATGGCGCTCGGCCGCAGCTACGCCGAGTCTCACGGGAAGAACGAGAGCGCGATCCACTGGGACATGGTGCACGGGATGCAGGACGGCGGCGAGATCTGGGTCGACGGGGAGCTGTTCTATCGCTCCGGCGAGTTTATGGTGAAGTGAGCGGTTAGCAGTTAGCGATTAGCGGTTAGCCAAGAACAAAACGAGCCGGTGCGCGTTGCACCGGCTCGTGTGATTCCGGAATGGTGAGCTTACCCCTGCGGCTCCCAGCGGAAGAACCGGAGCGCCAGCACGGTGGTCACCGCCAGCCAGATGCCCAGCACCAGCACGCTGCGCTCGGTGCTGAAGTATGACCCGGCTTCGATCATCACCTTACGCAACAGGTCGCCCAGGTAGGTCAGCGGGATGACGTCCACCAGCGGGCGGATCCAGTTCGGCATGAAGTCCACCGGCCAGAAGATGCCCGACAGGAACATGAACAGGAAGTTCGGCAGCGCGACGATACCCTGCAAGGCTTCTTCCGTGTTCGCCAGCGTGGACAGGAAGTAGCCGAGCGTGATGAACATGCTCGCGCCGAACAGCACCACCAGGACGATCTGCAGCAGGTTACCAAGCTGAATCTGCACGTCGAACGCCAGCATCCCCACGCCCATCAGGATCGCGGTTTGCAGGAAGGCGAGCGTCATGCGGAACGCCACCTGCGAAACCAGCAGCGCCGAGCGGCTGAGCGGCGTCGCGCCCATGCGGCGCAGGACGCCCTTCTCGCGCATGCTGACCAGCGGCGCGGCAGTCCCGAACAGGCCAAGCTGCATCAGGCTCATCGCCAGGATGCCGGGCAGCAGATAGTCGATGTTGGTCAGCTCGGTAGCCGTGACCTCGCGCGCCTCGACTGTCAGCACCGGAGAAACGCCCGTGATGCTCTCATTCATGCCCGCCACAATGCGGTCGATGATGTTGAGGACGATCTGCGACGTGTTCTGATCGGCCGGGTCGTAGTAGACCTCAAGCGCCGCGCCCTGGGACTGTTGCCGGTCGCTCGCGGGCATGATCGCGCTGCCAATCGCCGCGCCGGTCCCCTCGGGGATGACGATCACCGCCGAGCGATCGCCGTCGCGCAATGCCTGTAGCTCTTCTTCGCGGCTGGCGGTCGTCACATCAAACACTTCGATCGCCTGCAGGCTCTCGACCAGGCGCTCGCTTGCGGCGCCATCCTCGTTCACCACACCGATATCGAAATTGATGCTGTCGCCGCCGGAAAAGATCACCCCGAAGATCAGGATGAACATCACCGGAAAGGCAGCGGTCCAGAACAGCGCGGAGCGGTCGCGGACGAACTCACGCACATTCGCCATGTAGAGTGGAATGAACGCTTTCATACGCCTGGCTCCTTAGTCCCTGATCCGGCGACCAGTCAATTTCAGAAAGACGTCCTCAAGCGTGGCCTTGCGGACACGCAGGTCGTCAAAGGCGATCCGCCCTTCGCGGGCAGCGGTGATCATGGCTTCGATGGTCTGCGGCGTGCTGTACGAATAGAGCGTCACCAGCCCGCCGTCGCGTTTCGCTTCCTTGACGCCCGGCAGCGCGGAAAGCATCTCAATCGTCGCGCCGTTGCGATCGTCGAACTCGATCGCCGCCGTCTCGAAGTTCTGGTTGATCAACTGCTCCGGCGTGTCGAGCGCGATAATCTTGCCGCCGTCCATCACGGCGATGCGATCGCACAGCGTCTGCGCCTCTTCCATGTAGTGCGTCGTCAGCACGATGGTTTTGCCCTTGCGCTGCAGGTCTTCCACGATGTTCCAGATCTGGCGGCGCGACTGAGGGTCGAGGCCGGTCGTCGGCTCATCGAGGAAGATCAGCTCCGGGTCGTTGACCAGCGCCAGCGCCAGCGAGAGCCGTTGAAGCTGCCCGCCCGAAAGGTCCTTGCTGCGCGTGTTGCGCTTGTCTTCCAGGCTGACCAGCCGAACCAACTCATCCACCGGCAGCGACTTGGAGAAGAACGTGCCGAACAGTTTCAGCAACTCGCTCACCGTCAGCAGCGGGTAGAGACCGGTGGTCTGAAGCTGGATCCCGATCCGCTCTTTGATGCCGTTGGCCTCACCGCGCCGAAGCTGGCCCAGGACGCGGATTTCCCCGCCGTCTGGCTCGCGCAGCCCTTCGATGCATTCAATGGTCGTCGTCTTCCCGGCACCGTTCGGGCCGAGGATGCCAAAGACCTCACCTTCGTTCACGGTGAAGCTGATGTCGTTGACCGCGACAAGGCTGCCGTAGACTTTCCGCAGATTTGTGACTTCGATGGCTGTCATAATGTTCCGCTCTCCATCCCCCTTTACCGATGGTAGCGAGTGGGCAAACCGGGTGATTGTCCACCAGTTATTACGGCTGAACAAGCCTGAGGTTGCAGAATGGCGGATAATTGACGGTGTTCGTTTACCGAAAGCGCGAAAAGCGGGGTTTAACGGCGGGAGCGCATTTCCACCAGCAGATCGTCCAGCGCGATCGCCTCGCCATCCGTGCTGAGCTCGTCGCGCAGACGCTGCTTAAGCGCCTGCCGCTCGTCCTCATCGAGCATTTGAAGCAGCAGCGACAGCCGCGTGTCGTCTTCGGGCGCCGTGCGCTTTGCCTTTTCGGCGTTGCGCTGTTTGCTCATCTCGTCGAGCGCCATAAAGGCCCACACCAGCCACAGCGCCACGGTCGATCCGATCGCGGCAACCAGCGCAAAGCTGACGATCCCCGGCCCAGGGCCGTCGATCACCAGCGCCATCAGCACAACCGCCCACACCACAAGCGTTGCCGTAATCACGACCGAAGTGGGTGTCCGAAACATGGCTCGCCCCTCTTGTATATCCTCGGCAAGACCCGGCGGCGCTATTCAGCGGCGCGCCGGGCCGGCCGGTCGTCAAGCAGATCGCCAAGCGCGATCGCCTCGCCGTCGGCGCTCAGCTCGTCGCGCAGACGCTGCTTGAGCGCTTCTCGTTCGTCCTCGTCCAGCATTTGAAGCAGCAACGCCAGCCGCGTGTCGTCCTCGGGCGCTTCACGCTTCGCCTTGCCCTGCTGGCTCACCTTATTGAGCGCGTCCAGGCTTTGGAAAGCCCACGCCAGCCACAACGCCGCAGTCGATCCGAAGGCAAAAACCAGCGCAAAATCAATCAGATCGCTGCCCGCCCCGGCGATCAGCCGCAAGAGCAACGCCGCCGCCCAGATCACCACTGTGGCAACTGCCGTAACCATGGTCGCAGGCCGGATCATCGCTGCGCCTCACACGGGACGGGCACGCCGGAAATCACTCCCCGGCTAGCGACGGCGCGGCCGATCTTCGAACAGATCGTCGAGCGCGATCGCCTCGCCATCGGAGCTCAGTTCGTCGCGCAGCCGGTCCTTCAGCGTCCTGCGCTCGCTATCGTCCAGCAGACTCAGCAGCACCGAGAGCCGGGGGTCTTCATCTCCCGAGGGAGCACGCTTGGCCTTCTGCTGCTCTTGCGCTCGCTGCGCCGCGTTCTTGGCCTCGTCCATGGCGACGAACGCCCACACCAGCCACAACGCGACGGTAGCCCCCAACCCGGCGAACAGCGCGAAATCCAGCATCCCGACATCTGGCCCGCCGATCAAGCGCACCATTGCAACCGCGACCCAGATGAACACCGTGGCGATGATACTGTAGATAACCGTTGGCAAACGCATGGAAGACGCTCCCCCAGCAGATGATACGTGGCTAACCTACCAATCATCTATACGCAAAATGCGGGCCAAGCGTCGCGCCGCGCGCAGAGAACCATGAAAACAGAACCGCCGCAGAGGCACGTGAGGCTTCTGCGGCGGTATATGCACCCCGTATGGTCGTGCGTTTGTGCGTTACACACCCACGTCGCGGCGCTCGAAACCGAGGATGCCAATCACCACGAACAGCGCCGCCAGCCCGAGCAGCAGCACGACGTTCAGCGGATCGACGCCGTCGCGCAACACGTTCACCCCGTCATAGTAGTACCAGGGCGAAAGGGTTTCCATCCAGCCCGGCAGCGTCGCCAACTGGCTGAGCGTGCTCATCAGGTAGGTCGCCGCGGCCAGCGCGAGCGTCACGCCGAGCGCGGTTCCGCGCCCGCCGATCACGCCGGTCAGCATGTAGGCCAGCGCCGCGAAGAACAACGCCAGCGGGGCCATGTTGAACACGCCCACGAACAGATTTGCCGCGTCCACATCTTCGATGTCCGCGACCACGGCGCCTGCAAGGATGCCGAGCCACGTCGCCAGCAGCACGATCACCGTGAACGTCACCAGCGCGGCGAACTTGGAGAGCATCACGTGCCAGCGCGGCGTGGGCGTCGCGAGCAGCAACTCGAGCGTGCCGCTTTCCTCTTCCCCGCCGAGCAGACCCGCCCCATAGGATACGGCGAACGCCAGGACCAGCACCGGATAGAACATGCTGAACAGCTCCATCGACAGATAGCCTTCCAGCGTGGTGAAGTCCACCTGGTCGATGCCGAACATCGCCCGGAAGCTTTCGGGGAAGCTGTCGATGTACGCCTGGAAATCGACGTTACTCTCCTGGATGGACGGGAAGATCGTCACGAACCAGAGCGTGAACACGAACATCCCCGCGACCCACCAGAACATCGAGCGGCGCATGTCGCGGAGCGTCTTGAGGTAGACGTTGTTAAGCATGGTTGTTGCCCTCCTTGCCGTAGAAGGCGAGGAAGATGTCCTCCAGGTTCGGGTCCTGGCTGATCATGTTGACGACGGTGTATTGCGCGGCCTGCTTGATCACCGGGTCCAGCGATCCGGCGACCGTGCAGCGCAGGTGGCTGTTGGAGGCGACGACGTCGCGGACGCCGGGGAGCTGCTCGAACGCGTGCAGCGGCGCCGGACCGTCAAACACAAGCTCGATCTGGCGCAGCGCCTTAGCCTTCAGCGCGGAGACCTGCTCCACCGCCACAAGCTGCCCCTCGCGGATGATCCCGACGCGGTCGCACACCCGCTCGACTTCGGGCAGGTTGTGCGACGACAGGAAGACGGTCTGCCCGGCACCAATCGCTTCGCGCACCAGGGCGTAGAACTCCTGCTGAATGAGCGGGTCGAGGCCGTTGGTCGGCTCGTCGAGGATCAACAGCTCCGGACGGTGCATGAACGCCTGGATCAGCCCGATCTTCTGGCGGTTGCCGGACGAGTACGCCTTGACCTGCTTGGAGAGGTCCGCTTCCAGGCGATCCGCAAGCTGGCGCACGAACGTCCAGTCCACGCCGCCGCGCAGGTTCGCCAGATAGCGCAGGTTTTCCTCGCCAGTGAGCCGGGGATAGAGCGCGAAGTCGCCCGGAAGGATGCCGGTCCGCGCGTGGATCGCCAGGGCATCTTTGTGCGCGTCCAGGCCGAAGATCGTTGCGCGTCCGCTGGTCGGGCGGATGATGTCCAGCAGCAGGCGAATGGTGGTCGACTTCCCCGCACCATTCGGTCCCAGAAAGCCAAAGACCTCACCCTGCTCCACAGCAAGATTGACATCCACGATGCCGCGCGCCTTGCCGTAGTACTTCGTGAGTGACTCAGTTTGGATGATCATGGGTTTCCCCTTAGCATCGCCAGCCGCCCACTGCTGGGCGACACGATTCGATTCGCTCAGGCGCAATTAGTTTACGCCAGTCTACACAATCGTCGCCCCCCAAAATTTAGGAGTCCCTAAATTTAGAGTTATGCAACATTGTATTTCGCTTCACCAAAATTAGCAACCCCTATGTGTGAGAGGCGCGGTCGGCACAGCACGGCGTGTTAGGCTACATTCTCAATACGCCTGCGACGATGCAGACCAGCGCCAAAGTACCGGAAGGAGTGGGGTATGGATAAAACGATAAAGGGAGTCGGCGCCGTAGCCGGATCGGTCGTCTCCGCGATGACAACTGCCGCTGCCGGGTGGCTGGTGTACAGCAAGCTTTTCGTCAATCACAACGTCACGCTGCCGCCTGCCCTGGGCGCGGATCGCGAGCATTTCGGCGGCGGCTATGCGGGTATGCTGCACTACTACGCCGACCGCTCGGGCGAGGGCACGCCGCTGTTGCTCGTCCATGCAATTAACGCAGCGGCATCCGCCTACGAGATGCGCCCGCTGTTCGAGCACTACCGGGGGCAGCGCCCGGTCTACGCGTTGGAACTGCCCGGATTCGGCTTCTCGCAGCGCGGGGACCGGCCCTACACGCCGCGCGTCTTCACCAACGCGATCATCGGTTTTCTGGAAACGCAGGTCGAGGAACCGGTCGATATCGTCGCGCTGTCGCTGAGCAGCGAGTTTGCAGCCCGCGCGGCGCTGGAACGCGCGCAAAACGTCCGCTCTCTGGCGCTGATCTCGCCGACCGGGCTGGGCAAAGACGCCCACGAGCGCCAGCCAGACGAGGGGTTGCATCGTTTTCTGTCGTTCCCATTGTGGAGCCAGGCGTGCTTTGACCTGCTGACGACCCGCGCCATTATCCGCAGATACCTGAGTAAGAGCTTCTATGGCGAGCCGGACGAGCGGATGGTCGATTACAGCTACAAGACCTCGCACCAGCCCGGCGCGCGCTATGCGCCGTTCGCGTTCGTCAGCGGCAAGCTGAGCTCGCCGGACATCCGCGAGAGCGTCTACGAACAGTTGGAGCAGCCGGTCCTGGTGCTGTACGACCAGGATCCGTACACCGGCTTCGAGGCGCTGCCCGGCCTGCTGGAACGTCATCCAAACTGGCAGGCGAAGCGCATTCCCCCGACGCGCGGCCTGCCCCACTGGGAACAGCCGGAGCAAACCTTCCAGGCGCTCAACGAGTTCTGGAACGAGTCGCCGAGCGCAAGTTAGCGGCACGGCAGCAAAAAAGCAGCGCGAACGTCGAAGACGTTCCGCTGCTCTTTGCTGCCTGATGGTTGCGTGATGGGCGCGCGAAAGCTGACCTGTCGCGCCCCTTAACTGCTCCCGGCTCCGGCGCCCTCTTCCGCGAGGCGGATCTCGATCTGCCCGTTCAGGATGCGCGCGCGGTAGGCAGGCTGCGAGAAGGTCGAGGGGCCGTGCACCACGCTGCCGTCGCGCAGATCGTAGACCGAGTCGTGCCAGGGGCACTGCACGCACCGATCGTCAAACGTCCCCTCTTCCAGCGGGGCGCCCGCGTGCGCGCACACCGCGCCGATCGCGTAGACCGTCCCGCCATAGCGGTAGAGCAGAACCGGCGCGCCTTCGACGTCGATACGGCGTGGCTGGCTTTCCGGCAGGTCCGTCTCCGACATGATGGGCGTCCATTCGCGCGGACCGGACGGCTTCGGCGCATGGTTCACGCCGACGCGATGCTTGTAAACGAGCGTGCCGCCCAGGTAAGCGCTCAGCAGCACCGTGCCCATCCCCAGCTCGGAAAGGATCGTCGCCTGCAAGCGGTTCCCGTTGCGGCGCGCAAAGAGGGACGCCGAATAGTACAGCAGCGCCTCGAAGTTCATCAGCGCGTGCAGCACGGCCAGCGGCGCGGCGCCGCGCTTGATGCCGGAATAATCAGTCGCTCCGGCCAGCGCGGTAGGCACCGCCGACGCGACGCCGATCGCCGCCAGTGTGTCGGCGGCCTGCTCCACCTGCTTCGACCGGGTCACCAGCGCGACCATATCCATCAGGCTCGCGTAGAGCCACGCGCCGATCGTGACGTCCGTCAGGACCGGATGCAGAGGGTGCCCCAGCCAGGTGCCGTGCAACAGGTCTGCCAGCCTGCGGACCGGCTTGCCCCCCTTCAATACTGCCTGATGCAGCCCGCGAGCTATGTTCCGCGCCACCTGCGAATAGCCGGGGATTCGTTCTAGAAAATTCTCAAGCGCTATTTCGATTGCTTCCACGAGTCGCGTCCTTTCCCAATCATCTGCACCCAGGTGCAGAGCCAAAGAGCATCTGACTGTTTATCTATGCAACGCTTAGTCTATAGAGAACTTAGAACGTTCGGCGCGCGCTGCCCACTCCGCCCACAACCCGGCGTGGCGGGCGCGTATATTTCAGCGGAAAGTCGCGCCGGTCGAACCGGGGGAGAGGGTTATGCTGCCACAGGAACGCCTGATTGCGCGGGTGCGCGAGGTCGCCGCCGGGGACGCCCGGCTTGATGCGCTGATGATGTACGGCTCGTTCACACGCGGCGAGGGCGACGCGTATTCCGACGTCGAATTTTTGTTGTTCTTTGAGGATGGCGCGTTCGATCAGATCGAGCCGCGAGCGTGGATCGAACAGGTCGCGCCGGTGCTGCTCGACTACACGAACGAGCACGGCATCGTCGACGTGATCTTCGAAGACCTTGTGCGTGGAGAGTTTCACTTTCACCGCGTCTCGGAAATGCCGATCGCCGGAAGCTGGCGCGGCGTAGTGACCTTCCCCTCGCTCGAAAGCGTGCTGCTGCTCGACAAGTCCGGCCGGTTCGCGCCCTTCCTGGCGCCGCTGATCGGCCCGCCGCTGGAACGCACGACTCCACAAACGCTCGCGACCGTCACGCGGCATTTCGCGAACGGGTGGCTGTTCGGCTGGAACGTCTTACAGCGGGGGGAACATGCCCGCGCCCTGGAGCTTCTGAACGGCGTGCACCGGAGCCTGCTGCATATGGCGCGCGCCGTCGAAGGGACGACTGCCAACTGGCTCACGCCGTCCAAATCCGCCGAGAAGGACCTCTCCGCCGGCAGTTACGAGCGTTTCCGCGCGTGCACGGCGCCGCTCGACCGGGATGCGCTGCGCCGCGCGTACGTCGAGAGCTGGCGCTGGGGCAACGAGCTGTTGCGCGACATTGAGGGGCGCTATGGCATCGCGTTGAGTCCCGTACTGCTGGCGCGGATCGATCAGTTAACAGCGGGGCCCGGAATCTAACGCGGCCCGTCCCTCTAAGGGAGAGCCGCGCCGCTCACGTGTGATGCGAAGTGGAGCCGCTTATCGTCCGCCGAAGCGCCCGCCGAAGAACGTCTGGTAGAACGGCAGGCGCCCCGGCACGGATCGCTTCTCAAACGCCTCGTACAGCCCGCTGTCGTCGTAGACGACCTGGTGATGGTCGATCACGGCGTTTCCGCCACGCAGATCGATGATCGTGTAATTCGCGGTCGCGCTGGTCTGGCAGCCAAGCGAGCCGGGGTTGATGTACAGCGCCCGCCCCTGCGTGGCGGATTTCTCAGGCACGTGCCCATAAAACACGAACAGCGACTCGTGGCGCTCAAACAGCTTGTCGAGGTCGTCAATCGTCGGCTCGGACACCACCGGCGCGAACCCGCGCCCCTGCTCGTTCAGCCCGTAATGCACGAACGCAAGCGGCACATCTTCGACCTCAAGCTCGAGCACGTAGGGCCACGCGGCGAGCGTCTCGCGTAGAGCCGGGTCGAGCATGGCGTTGGTCCACTGCTGGTGCTCGAACGCGTCCTGGCTCAAGTCGACCGGGCACGTCTCCGGCAGGCCGTCCACGAAATAGGCGTCGTAATCGCCCATCACGAAGCGCATACCGGGCGTGTTCAGCAACAGATCGAGCGTCTCGGCCGGGAACGGGCCGATTCCCACCGTGTCGCCCGTGTGATAGATTTCGTCTACACCCTCAGCCTGGATCGCCTGTAAAGCAGCCTGCAACGCGGGCAAATTCGCGTGGGCATCTGTGATGACTGCAATTTTCATTCCCGTCCCTTTCCCAACCCGACTCACGTTATCACCAACACATGATTTGATTGTAGCAATACGACAAAGCGAATCATAACAACTTTGTCGCGCCGCCGGGTCGGGAAAGGGATCCGGGTCAGAGCAGCGCGCGGATCCGTTGCACGATGGCGTCAGGCGGCGTGCCGTATGAGAAGACGATCGCCAGCCGCCCCTCGCGATCCAGCGCGAATGATGAAGCGGTGTGATCGACTGTGTACGCCGTCTCGCTGCCTTCCAGCGGCACCGCCTGATAGTAGACGCCGAACTCCTGCGCAATCGGGCGCAGCGCCGCGTCGTCGCCGGTTAGCCCGATGAAGGCCGGGTCGAACGCACCGACATACTCCGCGAGGCGCTCGGGCGTGTCCCGCTGGGGATCGACGCTGACGAACACGAATGTAACCTCGTCCGCATCCCTGCCCAGCAGAGACTTCACCCGCTTGAACTCGCCAAGCGTCGTCGGGCAGATGTCCGGGCAGTTGGTGAACCCGAAGAAGACCAGCGCCGGACGCCCTCTCAGGTCAGACAGCGAGAACGGCGCGCCGGTGTGGTCGGTCAGGGTGAAGTCTTCGAGCGGGCGCGGCGGGTTCAACACCGTGCCGGGCAGCGGCGTGGCGGTCGGCTCGGGCGGCTTATCGGCGCCACATGCCGCCAGCAGCGAAGCTACCACGGCGAACAGAGTCAGCATGAAAATACGCGAACGCATAGGCACTTCTATTCCGCCAGGGGCCGGACTTCCGCCTCTACAGGCACGGTCAGTCCAGACGCGAACTCCAACGTCAGCATCACGGTGTCGCCAGGGGCGAGCGGCTCCGCAAGGTCGAGCAGCATCAGGTGCAGCCCGCCCGGCGCCAGCGCAACCTCGCCGCCCGCCGGGACGTCGATCCCATCGACCGGCTGCATGTGCATGATCTCGCCCTCGTGCGTCGTTTCATGGATCTCGACGGCCCCCGCGCCCTCGGCGCGCACCGCGATCAGCCGCTCGTCCTGCGCACCGGTGTTGCTCAGCGTGAGGTATGCGCCCGTCATCTGACCGGCGCCGTCAACGGGCGTGGCACGAACCCACACGTCGCGCGCGGTCACGGTGGACTCAGCAGTATCGGCGGGCGCGGTGGGCGTGGGAGCAGGCTCGTCGCCCGCACACCCGGCGAGCGCCAGCCCGGCAATCAGCATGAAGAATGGCGCGGCACGTAGCGCCGCGCGCCAGCGATAGATCACGATGTCGTCCCTCCGGTGGACGGTTTAGCTCGCGTTCCGATCCAGTTTGAGCGCGGCGGAGTTGATGCAATAGCGCAGGCCCGTCCTGTCGCGGGGACCGTCATCGAACACGTGCCCCAGGTGGCTCTCGCAGCGGCTGCATACTACTTCCGTGCGGATCATGCCGTGGCTGAGGTCGCGTCGCAGCTCCACCCGCCCGCTCTCGATCACATCCCAGAAGCTCGGCCAACCCGAGCCAGAGTCATACTTCGTGTCGGACGAAAACAACTCCTGACCGCACGCCGCGCAGCAATAGATCCCGTCGGCCTTGACGTTGACGTACTCGCCGGTGAAAGGCGGCTCGGTCCCGCGCTGGCGCAGAATGCGATACTGCTCCGGTGTCAACTCCTTGCGCCATTCCTCATCAGTCTTGTGAATCTTCTCGGTCTCGCTCATCCCTATGAACTCCTCACTCTGTCGCAAACGATACACTCTCACCCTGCGATCCCTGAGGACCATGTGGCGGGCGGAGCAAGCTCCGCCCCTACTCCCTGGCTGTAATAGAACCTCACCCCTGGCCCCTCTCCGTAAACGGAGAGGGGAAAAGGATCGGGGGTTAAGTTTCCTAGCTTACATCTCCGCTTCTTCGACCGTGTACGTAAACTGGCCGGACACCGCACCGAGCGGCAGGCTCACCGCCGCCCCGGCGTGGCGCTGGAAGTCCAGCCCGCCGACCGTCGCGGTGATCGTCCATTCGCCCGGCGCCAGTTCGACGTTCGCGCCGTAGTGGAAGCCCATCACCGGCGAGATCACGGGCGGCAACGTCACGTCGAACGAGGTGTCGCCCTGGGTGAAGGTCAGCGTCACGTCCGCGCCGACGAGCTTTTCCTCGTAGTTAACGACATGATCGGTCACGTCCACCGCAAAGTATCGGGTCGTGCCCATCTCGTCGTGATCCATCGCCTCGACTGGCCGCGCCTCGCCATCCACCACCTCGTACAGCGTCTCGGCGTGGTGCGCGTTGAGGATCACGTGGATACCCTGCCGCGAGAACTCGCCAACCTGCTCCATTCTCATCGCCGCGCCTTCGACGTTGCCCTCTTCGTCGAGGCTGAAGCTGCCTTCCCACTCGATCGGCTCCAGCCAGCGATCGTGCGTGCCCTCAACCCGCAGCGCCTGCACCGGGCTGATCGTCACATGGAACGAGTACTGCTTCCCCGGGTCGAGCGGGTAATTGTCGCCAAAGTGGTAGCCGTGTCCGGGCGCGTACATCGCGGGCGCGTCTTCCTCTTCGATCACCGCTTCGCCCGTCTCGGCGTCGCGGACGATCAACTGCACCGACACCGGCAGCCGCTCGCCCAGCGCGATCTCCGCGTCGAGCACGTCGACTGTCACGTGCTTCATGTTGGGATCCGGCTTCGCTACAGGTTGCAGCCGCCCATCCTGCACATCGTACACTTCTGCCGCGTCGACCACGTTGAACAGAAGCTGCACCGAGTCAATGTTCTCGCGTGCCAGCGCCATCCCATGCGAGTGCGCGGAGTACTGCGGCAGCCCTGCGCAATCACAGTCGGCGTCGCTCTCGTCCGGGCGGAACAGCAACAGCGCGGCGATCATCACCGGGATCAGCACCGCGATAAACACCAGCGGAATGAGAAACACCTGCTTACCTTGCATGTCGAACGAGTTTCCTTTCGTTGCAGCCAGCACACAACAGCCGCGCCGCGTTCCTGGCGGCTCGCCTGGGACACCCGTCATATCCGATGCGCGGGCAGCACGCCCAGTCGCATGGCGATCGCTTCAGGTTATTCGGGGCGCGGCAATGAGTCGATGTCGTTGAGCAGCGCGAAGTCGCGCTCCGTGATTCCGCCCGCCGCGTGGGTCATCAGCCGGATCGTCAGCCGCTTGTAATCGTGCAGCACCAGGTCCGGGTGATGGTCGTGCGTCTCGGCCAGGTAGGCGATTGCGTTGACGAACAGAACCGCCCGGTTGAAGTTCTTGAACGTCAACTCGCATTCGAGCCACCCGTCCGCAGTCAGGTGCCACGTGGGATGATCGCGGAGCCGCTCGCGCACGGCGGCTTCGTCAAGCAGGGGCGATGGCGGTGACATACGCACTTCTCCTGCGGGCAAATGGACGACCCGCCTCAGCTCCCCCCACTCGGCAATCCCGGCGCGCACACGATGCCAGACCGACGATCTGCCGCCGGGAGTGGGCAGCCTCGACCGGATTATACGATAAATGAAGTAGAATTCATAAGAAACTACCTATCCGGACGGTAGAGTCATCCCCAGAACCGTAACTTTCCGCCCACCGGCGCATCTAATGTGTATCGCAAGCCCCCTGCGCTGTGTAACCGGCTGCGACGGGCGGAACTGTATCGGAATGAACCGAAAAGAGGCGAGCATGTCGAGTAAGGGCAAGGCGGGCAGCGGCGAGAACGGCGACAGCCGGCTGCATGAGCTGGTTCAGCAGTTCGCAAGCGAGGAGTTTGGCGCTTTGGAATCACGCGCGGCAATCGAGGAAGCGGTCAAGCAAATCCTGCTGAATGTCGGCGAAGACCCCACGCGTGACGGCCTGCGCCGCACTCCGCAGCGGGTCGCCCGCATGTATGAAGAATTGCTCGAAGGCTACCATCAGGACCTTCAGACGATCCTCAACGACGCGTTGTTTGAGGTTGAATACGGCGAAGGCGAGATGGTCGTCGTCGCAGACATCGAATTCCAGTCACTGTGCGAACACCACATGCTGCCGATCGTCGGCAAGGCGCACGTCGCCTATCTGCCGGGCAGCCACGTCATCGGACTGAGCAAAGTCCCGCGCGTGGTGGATATGTTTGCGCGGCGGCTCCAGGTGCAAGAGCGCATGACTAATCAGATCGCGGATGCGCTGGTCAGCGTGCTCGACCCGCTCGGCGTGATCGTGGTGGTCGAGGGGCAGCACGCGTGCGCCTCGTTGCGCGGCGTGAAGAAGCACGGCGTCAACATGGTCACGACCGCCAAGCGCGGGCAATTCCGCACCAGCCGCGAGCTACAGGCCGAATTTTACCGCCTCATCGGGCGCTAAGCGGGCGGCTGGCGGTTTTTGATGTCGGAAGTAATTCGCGTATAGTGTCGGCGCGCAAAACCTCACCCCTGGCCCCTCTCCGTAAACGGAAAGGGGAAAAGGGGCCGGGGGTTAAGGGGTGAGGTTTCTCCGGCGAGCGCCAGCCGACATGGGCACTTACAGAGGACGCGCATGGACCTCGAAGGAAAAGTCGCACTGGTCACAGGGGGCGCGCACCGTGTCGGCAAGGCGATCGCGCTGGCGCTGGCCGATGCCGGGGCGAACCTCGTCATTCACTACGGCAGTTCGGAAGCGGAAGCGCACGAGACGGTCCGCGAGATCAAGTCGCGCGGGGTGCAGGCGATCGCGGTCCAGGCGGACCTATCCGATCCGGCGGCGATCGCGGCGCTGTTCGAGGCGATCACCGAGCGGTTTGCGCGGCTGGATGTGCTGGTCAACAGCGCGGCAAACTTCGTCAAGCAGCCGTTCGACGAGGCGACGCCTGAAGACTGGATGACCGTCATGCAGGTGAACCTGCGCGCGCCGTTCTTCTGCACGCAGCACGCCGCCCGCCTGATGCGCGCCGTCCGACGCCCCGCCGACCAGCCCGCCGCCATCGTCAACATCAGCGATCTGGCGGGGCTGTATCCCTGGCGGGACTTCGCGCTGCACGGTATCGCCAAGGCGGGCGTGCTGCACCTGACGCGGATCACCGCGCGCGAGCTGGGGCCAGATATTCGCGTGAACGCGATCATCCCCGGCGCGATCCTGCCGCCGAGCAGCATGTCGCCGGACAGCGAGCGCTGGCGGCGTATGGGCGAATCCGTCCCGCTACAGCGCACCGGCGATCCCAAATATATCGCCCAGACGGTGGTCTTCCTGGCGCATAACGACTACATCACCGGGGCGGCCATCCCGGTAGATGGGGGCGAGCACCTGATCGGCGTCGGTATTCATTGACCTGCGCTCCTTCATTCCTGCTACGGTCTTGGAACACCATCCGCTCTCGCAAGGCCCAGCAACCGCCGCATGGCGCGTCCGGTGCACAGACCGGCGGCATTCCTCGCATCCCGGACCCGAAGAAGTAGGAGCACCTATGAGCACTGCTGAACAAGCAATCCCGGCCCGCACGTCCGCATCCGAAGGAACATTCCGCAACCTGCGCCGCTTCAACCTGATCATGGGCGCCTTCCACCTGATCCAGGGAATATTGATGCTGGCGCTGAGCA
>Ga0134093_1000572_pt1 | contig 44134 bp, 36 predicted proteins | sample 4_1taG_FD_94452 | JGI IMG/M metagenome (GOLD analysis project Ga0134093, IMG submission 94452) | Switchgrass degrading microbial communities from high solid loading bioreactors in New Hampshire, USA - 4_13_20_68_A1 metaG | ecosystem: Engineered > Bioreactor > Semi-continuous > Anaerobic >...
CTAATAATCTCACCCGTTCGCAGCTGTGTAAATTTATTATCCTGCCCATCCTACCGGCTGATCTCATATATTTTTATGTAAAATATAATGCCCTACCAGGCAACCTGACCTGATAAGGCATTTTGCTTATATATACGATTTTTAATATCGCATTATACCTGCTCTTCAAAATCGCTCTTGCCTACTCCGCAAACAGGGCAAACCCAATCCTCGGGAACATCCTCCCACTTGGTTCCGGGAGCTATTCCGCTATCGGGATCTCCTGCTTCCTCATCATAGATATATCCACATGCTGTACAAACAAACTTTCTCATGATAAACCTCCATTCCGCTTCAGCCCATAAGAGGCATCGGCATTATTGATTTGTTAAATGTTTATATTAAGAGGCTGCTACGTTTGGTACCAGCCTCTTTGCCACTATTACTTCAGGATCATGCTCCTGCGTCTTATTTGGTTTCAAGAATATACTGGTTCAGGATGCTTTCAAGCAATTCCTGTCTGCCGGAGCTATTAGGAGTTGTACCATACTTCATTGCATACTCTTCAAGCTCCTTGAAGCCAACCTTGCCATCGATAATATCCTTACCGATACCGGTTCTCCAGCTTGCATATCTCTCTTCCTTGAACTTCTCAAATACGCCATCCTCAAGCAGCTTTGCAGCTACCTTCAGGCCCTTGGCAAATGCATCCATACCTGCAATATAAGCATAGAAGAGATCCACATCCTCGAAGGAACCACGACGTACCTTGGAGTCGAAATTAAGGCCACCTGTTGTGAAGCCGCCTGCCAGCAGAATTTCATACATAGCAAGTGTTGTATCGTAAACATTGGTCGGGAATTGGTCGGTGTCCCAGCCAAGCATCGGATCGCCTGTGTTAGCATCAACACTGCAGAATACTCCGTTAATTCTGCTGATGTTAAGCTCATGCTGGAAGGTATGCTGAGCAAGTGTAGCATGGTTTGCTTCTATATTTAACTTGAAATGATCGATAAGATCATATTTCCTCAGGAAACCAATTACTGTTGCCGCATCAAAATCATACTGATGCTTTGTAGGCTCCTTCGGCTTGGGCTCGATCAGAAGCTGGCCTGTGAAGCCGATTTCCTTGGCATAGTCAACAGCCATATGAAGAAGTCTTGCAAGATTGTCCAACTCAAGAGCAGTATCTGTATTCAACAGAGTCTCATAGCCTTCACGGCCGCCCCAGAATACATAGTTAACGCCACCCAGCTCCTTGGTGATTTCCATAGCTTTCTTAATCTGGGCTGCAGTATATGCAAATACTGTTGCGTTGCAGGAGGTTGATGCGCCATGTACAAACTTGTCGTCACCAAATGCATTGGTGGTACCCCACAGACATTTGATGCCTGTCCTTGCCATCTCTTCCTTTATAACTGCAACAATTTCATCAAGTCTCTTGTTTGTCTCCTCAAGATTTGCACCTCTGGGAGCTATATCCTGATCATGGAAGCAGAAGAATGGAATCTGGCACTTCTCCATGAACTCGAATGCTGCACGAACTCTATTCTTTGCCTTCTCCATAGGATCGCTGGTCTTATCCCATTCGCGGTTAATGGTAGCTCCACCAAAGGGATCATTACCGCCATATGTGAAGGTATGCCAGTAAGACATGGCAAAACGCAGATGCTCCTTCATGGTCTTGCCCATTACCTTCTCATCCGGATTATAGTACTTGAAGGCAAGAGGATTCTTACTCTGAGGGCCTTCATATTCAATTTTTCCAACATTAAAATAAGCCATATTACATTTCCTCCTTATATAAATAGTTAGCGCTGCAAAACAGGACTGGCACAAATTACAAATTACAATTCAATTATAATTTGTTTTTTGAAATAATTCAATAAGATATCGTAAATTTAATAAACTAATCCTAAGCTATCAAATCCGGCTTTTCATTATATCAATAAGCCGGTCCGGCTCCGGCTGAACTGATATCAAATTCAACTGTATAAGACTTCATATTCGGCTGCAAACTGACATGAATTCCGATCAATTCATGACGCATGTTAAAGCAGGCTCATAAGGCTATTATATCATTAACAAATATAGATTATTCCAGCAATCTTCTTACATTCAGCAAACCCCAGCCCTGCTTCTCCCAGTGATGTCCCAAATCGACCGCACTTTCACGCAGCTTCAGCTTTACCTCCTTATTGGTAAGGTTCGGATACTTACTTAAAAGCAACGCTATTGCTCCAGACACCACAGGTGTTGCCATGCTGGTTCCGCTCTTAACAGTATACATCATTGGTGAATTTGCATAACCGTCCTTTGACCTTAAGGAATAACGACTGATATTGCAGGATATTATGTTAGAGCCCGGCGCAACTATATCAGGCTTTTTAATGCAAAATGGCGTAGGACCCCTTCCCGAATAGTCCTTGGATTTGCTGTTGCCGAAAATCTCAACGGCTACATTGTCATCTGAAGAGCCCACCGTAATCACCTTTCTGCTGATACCCGGTGTTGATATGGACATTGGTCCGGGTCCGTTATTGCCGGCAGCCACCACAACTACAATGCCATTATCCCACACGGCATCAACTCCCTGAACCAGAAGGGAGTTTTCATCCAGATTGTCTTTTGCGGAGGTTCCCACAGATATATTTACAATACGTATATTATATTTCTTCCGGTTGTCCATAATCCATTGCAGACCGGCAAGAACATCCGATATATTACCGTCTCCCCGATGATCCAGGACCTTTACCCCTATCAGGTTACATTCCGGGGCTACACCCTTGTATCTGCCCTTTGAGGAAAAGCCATTGCCGCCTATGATCCCTGCAACATGAGATCCATGCCCATTGTCATCATAGGGCTCGGATTTGTGGTTTACAAAATCGACAAAACCTATCACCCTGTTGCCGCCTTCGATAAAATCCCTGTGCAGAGCTATACCCGTATCAACAATAGCAACACCTACACCCTTGCCGGTATAGCCACGATCATGTGCCCAGTCGCTTTCAATAATTTTATTGACCCGGTTCATCTGAGCCGTTATATGGGTGTCATATTCTATATTAAGGGGCCCCTCCATGGCCTTAATGGCTTCCAAGCCTGCTTCATCCACCTCCAGGACATACGAATTAATCATCGGAAGCTTATACTTAATATATCCAAGAGCCTCAAAAACCTTCTGGCGCTTTTCGTATTCCATGCAGTGAACGATAACCTGGATTTTATTATTTCTGAACATACACAGACTCCACAATCTTTTGTATTATCCTATTCCGCAGGCTTTGCCATTATACTTTTTAATTTTTATTTAAGAGCTTGTTCAGAAAACAACAGTCAGCAGCATCTTAAACTGCTCCTCACCATAGACAGCGTGAGGAACCTGATTTGGCATAATCAGGGTTTCGCCCTTGCTGACAATGAAAACCTCATCTCCCACGGTAAATCTTCCCTTTCCGTCCAGAACCGTCACCATTGCATCACCTTCTGAGCTGTGGGTGCTTATCTCCTCACCCTTGTCAAAGGCGAACAGAGTCAGGCTGACATGCTTGTTCTGAACCAGGGTTTTGCTGACAATCTGGCCCTTCTGATAGGATATCTCATCCTCCAGTTTTAGTATTTTTGACATCTCAATATTTTTCAGCTTGTACTTATTTTCCATATAATCCTCCTCATCTTTCTATCGTTGGATAATATTTGCATCCATTATAATCAATCATATCATATATTCCGGTCATAAACCAGCTAAATATAGTCTAAGCAGCTTGGATAAGGCTATGCTGATTATACAGCAAAAATGAATAGTTAATTGTTGCCATGGCAACTTTTGCGGTCGAAAAACTTTTTTATAATCTACAATAATTTCTATAAAACTAGGAAATCAGTCAAGCCCACCTTCATATGATACATTGTAATCATTATTAGGAGGAACATTAAATGAGTGATTTACAGGCAACCCATTGCGACTCAGGAAGAGATAATGACTGCACATGGTTAATAATTTTAATCATTCTCTTACTGTGTTGCTGCAACAATGGTTCAAGCGGCTTCTTTGGCGGAAGCGGTTGCGGAGGTAACGACAACTGCAGCTGGATAATCATCCTCATTCTTATTATTGCATGCTGCTGCGGCGGGAACGGTTTCTTCTAAAAAGCAGTTCGCTTAGGCAGGCATTAACACGAGTAATCGTATAGGGACAAACACCCTGTACAAAAAGAAAAAGCTGCGTGAATAACGCGGCTTTTCTTATTTTTTGGGGAAATTTGTATAATTAAGCACTAGCATCACATATATATATTGCATATCATTTTATTCATATATCTTTATCATTCATATGACTTGTAAAGAAAAAAACCGAGCCATTTATATATGTAACGCCGCTGCAGTTATAAGGAAATAACCACAGCCAGCAGCTACTAGATCCTTTTATAGTCGGATGCTTTTCTTTTTTTCTGCCTTTTCAGCCTTTCAAAGCATTCCCTGTCAATTTCGTAGACAGTATTTTCTTCAATAATCAGGTCGCTATCCTCCTTCGCCCTTTCATTGTATCTTTGGTTGCTGCAAAACCCAGCACCTGAGTTTCCGTAGTCCTTTCTATATCCGGACGGGCTTCCGGAATTATTTATTCTCTTGCCCATTGTATGCCTCAAAAATTATGTTTTCATTTTTAATATATGTTGTTTTTCTCCAAATGTCCTTGAAAATAATTGAATAAAATGTATATTTACATTATACTATGGTTTAAGGTAAATTCTAACTCTGACATTTTTGGTTGGATATGAAAGGAGGAGCATATGTCAGGCTCAATATATGGAAATATTTTTTCAGTTGCCACCTGGGGTGAATCACACGGCAGGGGTATTGGAGTTGTTATAGACGGCTGCCCGGCAGGACTTATACTGGATGAGCAGTATATTCAAAAATATCTGAACAGGAGAAGGCCCGGCCAATCAAAATTTGCCACTCCAAGAAAGGAAAGGGATCAGGTTCAGATATTATCCGGTGTATTCGAAGGCTTAACAACCGGAACCCCCATCTCACTGGTGGTATTCAATGAGGATCAACGCTCAGGAGATTATTCAAATATAATGAACAGCTACAGACCAGGGCATGCAGATTACTGCTATGATCAAAAGTACGGCTTTCGCGACTACCGGGGTGGTGGCAGGGCATCCGGCCGCGAAACCATAGGCAGGGTTGCGGCAGGAGCGGTCGCCAGCGCCATTTTGCATGAGCTCGGCATAGAGGTTAGGGCATACACGAAGGCTATTGGCCCCATTTCAATTGACATGGCCAAATCCGATATAAGCAAGGCCCATTTCAGCCCTCTGTTCATGCCCGATCCTGAAGCTTCCGTCAAGGCCGAGGAATTTCTCAGCAGGCAGATGGACGAGCATAATTCGGCGGGCGGCATTATCGAATGTATAGTAACAGGCATGCCGGCAGGAATCGGTGATCCGGTATTTAATAAGCTGGATGCAGCCCTTGCAAGAGCCGTTATGAGCATAGGCGCAGTTAAGGGAGTTGAAATTGGCGATGGCTTTGCCTCCGCCACTCTTACCGGAGCAGAAAACAATGATCCCTTCAGGTATGATGAAAGTAAAAGGCTATATAAATTGAGCAATCATGCAGGTGGTATCCTGGGCGGCATCAGCGACGGCTCAGAAATCATCCTGAGGGCCGCAATAAAGCCCACACCTTCCATTTTGAAGCCACAGCTGACAGTTAATAAAAGCAAGGAAAATATTGAAATTCAGGTTGAGGGCAGGCATGATCCTGTGGTAGTTCCCAGAGCGGTTGTTGTTGTCGAATCCATGATAGCAATTACTCTGGTTGACCAGCTCTTCTTAGGCATGACCTCCCAGTTAGGAAAAATCAAAGCTTTTTACAGTATGAATGCCCAAAACTCCGTCGGGCAGCCTCAACCAGACAAATCTCAGGCATAAAATCCTGTTTTGGATTTAATCCGCATTTTTTACACTTATGACACCGGCCTGCGGTAATTTGCGGGCCGGTATATCATGGTTTAGCTGCCTATTTTTTATATGGAGGTTAGTGTTATTATGGATATCGGTTCAAAAATCAGAGAATTGCGTATTCAAAAGAATCTTACACAGGAGGAGCTGGCGGACAGAGCGGAGCTGTCGAAGGGCTTTATTTCGCAGCTGGAAAGAAATCTGACCTCTCCTTCAATTGCCACCCTGGTTGATATCCTCCAGTGCCTGGGCACAAACCTGGAGGAGTTTTTTACCGGCACCAGTTCGGAACAGGTGGTATTCAAAAAGACCGATTACTTTGAAAAATACGACAGTGAACTGAAAAATGAAGTTAAATGGATAATTCCTAATGCCCAGAAAAATATAATGGAGCCAATTCTTCTTACTCTTGAGGCAGGTGGCTCTACTTATCCTGATAATCCCCATGAGGGTGAAGAATTCGGCTATGTTATAAGCGGCAGTATAATTCTGCACATTGGCAACAGGCAGTACAAGGTAAAGAAGGGTGAGTCCTTCTATTTTACAGCCAACAAGCAGCATCATATTACCGCATCAGAAAAGAGCGGAGCTACCCTTTTGTGGGTATCGACACCGCCCAGCTTTTAGTCTCTGTTATTCTGTCACAATATTTCTTGGTTCACCTTTTAAGAAGGCCTCGATATTTTTATAAACCTCTTCCACTACTCTTCTCCTTGCTTCTACTGTTGCCCAGGCTATATGAGGTGTTATGATCAGTCTGGTGCTGTCCTGGATCTCTATAAGGGGATTTGTAGGCTTCATAGGCTCCGCTGATAATACATCCAGGCCGGCTCCACCTATCCAGTTTTCCTTAAGTGCCTTATATAAGGCCTGCTCGTCTATAATTGGGCCTCTTCCGAGATTTAACAGGATTGCATCCTTCTTCATCCTGCGAAGCTGCTCTTCCCCTATCAGCCCTCTGGTTTTTTCATTTAGGGGTGCATGTATGGAGACAATATCGGACATGGCAAGAAGGCTGTCCAGATCAAGCCGCTTATATTCGTTGTTATCATTTATTCCGCTTGTCGAATAGTAAACAACCTCACAACCAAAAGCCCTGGCCAGATTAGCCACTCCCCGGCCTATCTCACCAAGTCCTATTATGCCCCATACCTTGCCGGCCAGCTCATGAAATTTAACGTCAAAATGGCTGAATACACCGGATCTTATATATTCCCCCGATTTTACATAATTATCATAATAGCTCAGCTTCTCATACAAAAACAAAAGCAGGGCAAAGGTATGCTGAACCACAGACTGGGTTGAGTAACCCCTTACATTGGCAACTGCTATATTTCTGCTGTTGGTATAATTAAAATCAACAATATTTGTGCCTGTTCCTGTAATGCAAATGAGCTTCAGCTTTTCCGCCGCATCCAGATACTTTGCCTTCATAGGAATCTTATTAACTACTAATATATCCGCATCCTTAATCCTTTCCTCGTTAAGCTCCGGAAGCCAGTAAGGATACCTGACCACTTCCCCCAGCCTGTCAAAGATGGACAGATCAACATCATCACCCAGCGTGTTAGTTTCCATAAATACAATTTTCATATGCTTCTCCTTTCATTACTTAAGCATAGAATTATTATTCAAAGTAAAAAGAATGTTATTCTTCTTTTCATTTAACAAAAGGGCAGCTAAATGCTGCCCATTCAATCTTATGGGAATTTAACTACTATCTTATCCTTTCAGGGAATCCGACCTTCTTCTGAACCTTGCGCAGGGTCTTATTAGCGTAGTAGCTGGCCTTTTCGGCATTTGCCTTGATTATACCGTCAATATACGCCTTATCCTTTTCAAGCTCCCTGTATCTTTCCTGGAGAGGCTTAAGCAGATTTACCACTGCTTCACCTACAGCCATTTTGAAATCACCATAGCCGACTCCGTCAAACTCCTTCTCCACCTCTTCTATTCCTTTTCCGGTGGAAATGGCATAAATCTCAATGAGATTCTTAATTCCCGGCTTCTCGTCCGAATATATAATTCTGTTATCCGAGTCGGTTACAGCCCTCTTGAATTTCCGTATGACTGTATCAGGATCGTCCAGCAGATAGATGCTGGCGTTAGGGTTCTCATCAGTTTTTGACATCTTCTTTGTAGGCTCCTGAAGACTCATGATTCTGGCACCCTGCTTTGCAATATAAGGCTCAGGAATAGTGAACACATCGCCATATATTGAATTGAAGCGTCCTGCTATATCCCTGGTAAGCTCAAGATGCTGCTTCTGATCATTGCCAACCGGCACCAGATCCGCCTGGAAAAGCAAAATATCCGCAGCCATCAGCACCGGATAGGTAAAGAGACCGGCATTAATATTTTCAGAATGCTTTGCAGCCTTATCCTTGAACTGGGTCATACGGCTAAGCTCACCCATATAGGTATAGCAGCCCAGAATCCAGCTAAGCTCTGCATGGGCAGATACATGGGATTGGTAATATATACAATTTTTCTCGGGATTTAAGCCTGCGGCAATATATAGGGTAAGCAAGGACCTGGCTCTTTTCCTGAGCTCTGCCGGGTCCTGACGCACCGTTATGGAGTGCATATCAACAACACAATAAAAGCATTCATATTCGTTTTCCAATTTTATCCAGTTTTTCAGGGCACCGAGATAATTGCCAATGGTAAGGGTTCCTGTGGCCTGCATTCCGCTAAATATTACTTTTTTTCCATCAATCATATACTCACATCCATTCTTTTTATCGGAAGCACAAAATTGTGTTCCGCATTTTTTTAGAATAGCAAATCCTTATTCTATGGCTTATATGATACTCATAGCCCATAAACAAGAAAGAATCAGCTTTCAATAAATAATATTAATAATAAATATATAAAGAAAGTGTAAAATTGTCAACGCAAAAAACCAGATCGGTTATTTTGCCTCTCTGTTGTCCGTCTTTTTACCTTATCAAATCTGTACTGATAGCCTGTTTAGTTCAGATAGCTTGACTGCTTTATCAACTAAGCTTAGTCACCAGCTCCGGCAGCGAATCAATTACATCATAATATTCCTTCACATCACCGAATCCATAACGGGCGAATATAAAGGGCACACCGGCCTCTGCCGCCGCTTTTGCATCCGAAAGGGTATCTCCTACATATACGGGCCTTTGCAGCCGGTTGCGCTCTACCACCAGGCGGATATTATCGGCCTTGAATTTGCCTGTTCTGCCCGGATGCTCATAATCTGTAAAATACTTCTCCAGATGTGGATAGGCCTTAAAAAATGCCTCTATATATCCATCCTGGCAATTGCTTACTATAGCCAGCTTATACTTTGCCGAAAGCGTCTTTAACGTATCCTCCAACCCGTCATACAATCTTGCACCGTTTGCGGCAATATACTCACATTCATATTCGCAGCATTCTTTCATTACCTGCTTAGCATATTCCTCATCAATTCCTGTATATAGCTTTACCGCAATAACATCCAAAGGCAGCCCAAAAAGCTCCTTCAGTCTTTGCGGTGTTACATCATAATTTAAATCAGGATATTTCTCCCTAAGCACTTTATTAAAGGCTATTGCCACCTCAGGTGTTGAATCCCACAAGGTTCCGTCCATATCAAATATTATACTGTCAAACATTTCACCCAAATCCTTTTCTTGTCCAATTTTACGATAATACTATAATGCAACGTAAGTCACACAATGTCAACCTTAATAAAGTAATGAAAATAAAAGGCTGCATATACAAAGCAGGCAAAACAGCATATATAGCCAGGCTGCAAACCGAAAGCGGAGCCGATTTACGGGCCGGATTAAAATAGTTAAAATTGCAATATTAAAATATATTATGCTATAATCTCAGCATGAATTAAACATATGAAAGGAGTAATGCCATGAAGCAAATAGCAAGCTTTACCATAGACCACTTAAAGCTTCTGCCGGGTCTGTATGTATCAAGAAAGGATGTTTTTGGCGATGCAGTTATAACCACCTTTGATATCAGGCTTACCCGTCCCAATTTCGAGCCTGTAATGGGTACGGGTGAGATCCATGCCATAGAACATCTGGGAGCTACCTATCTGCGCAACCATGAAAAATATGCTGACAAAGTTGTATACTTCGGTCCAATGGGCTGTCGCACAGGCTTTTATCTACTTTTGGGCGAAGACTTACACTCCCGGGATATCCTGCCCCTGATGACTGAGATGTTTGAATTCATCCGGGACTACAACGGAGATATTCCCGGCGCAACTCCTGCCGGCTGCGGCAATTATTCGGATATGAATCCGGAAAAGGCCAAATATTACTCTAAACGCTTTCTCGATGAGGTTCTATACTGCATAGACGACAGCCGATTGCTTTATCCGGAATAAAGCGGCTAAAATGCGTTATAATCGCCGGGTTCATTTTTATAACGGCCATGAATATAATGTAATGAATATCTTTATTGGGAGAAGCTCATGGCAGACCAGGACGTATTGCACACAGCAGAAATAATGAAGGCGGCGCTGCCTTACATCGATGCCCATAATAAGATCATGGTCGAATTGATAATGAAGGTCTTGGAGCTTGTCGGATTTTTCAGGACCTTCAGAAAATCTTTGACTTTGGCTGCCTGTGGCTATGAGGCCGGAAAGATAGATTTGGAAGGGATGCTGAACAATATAAAGCCCGTCTGCAATAAGAAGGAACGGGATTTTATAGATAAGATTCTCAATATATTCAATATTAAGCGCGCCATGGAAATGTACAATCAAATGATGGAGGTCATGAATGTGATGCAGCAGGACAGCCAGGATTACAGCTTCGATGCATCAAACTATGATTTTTCCTCCTCCGGTGCAGCAGATTCAGCTTCTTCATCAAGCGATGAGATATCAGCCCTTCTGGATTATTATAAGAGTGCTCCGGAATCAGCCGATATAGACGATGCTGATACTAACGACAATGAAAAAGGCTTAAAAACAGACGAAAACATCATAAGCGATTCTGCAGGCAGTAATCAATCGGATAAATCCTCTTCATCAGGCCTGATAAATGAAAAGATGCTGGATATGCTTAAAGCAATAGTTCCTCCGGAGCAAAGGTCCACATTCGATAACCTTAGCATGCTTTTAAGCTCTATGTCATATGATAATACTAGCAATGCTGATGAAGATAAGGAGCGCAAAAATTAATGGATAATTCATGGACCAATAATCCGAAGCTTCGCAATGTGGACCCCCGCAAGTTAGCGATCCTGAAGGAATTAATGAAGCAGGCTGAGGGTAAGTCAATGGAACAGCTGATACCCCTGTTGATTGCAACCAACAAAAGGCTTTCTCAGCAGAATCTTTCATTTACCAAAGAAGAAAGCGAGCTTATGCTTGAGGTTCTCACAAAAAATATGTCCCCTAAGGAAAGGGCCCAGTTTGAGATGATAAGGAAAATAATGGCACTCAAAAAATAAAGCGGATTTTATTCTGCGGGAATTACAAGGAAGATCCTAACGGATTGCGTCGGCCGAGCGTACCTAAATAAAGGCATCTGCATTTTTTGCTTGCAGATGCCTGTTTGTTTCTTTTATATGCTGAATCTATGAGCCGATCTATCGTTCTTACCGGCAGTCAATTTCTAATTGACAGTCTTAACGGTCCTGCTTTCGTTTGCTTTTGTTTTACGGTAAAGCAGGATATATTCCCTTATATACATTATTAATGACAGCAAGAGGAATGCACCACATACCAGCATCAATATATTGGCTATTTTATCATCAAGTGCCGGATACGAAACCAATACCAGCATTACAGCATAGAAAACTGTGGTTGATACCTTGCCGAACCATTTGGCTCCGTTAAGCCTTGCATTCTTTTTCAGCATTACAAGACCGGCTATTAATAAAAACAGCTGCAATACTACAAATAAAATTAGAAGAAGAAACATCCATTTGATTTTTACCACCAGTACAAAAATCAGGGAGGCCTGAGTGAGCTTATCAGCCACCGGATCTATCAGCTTGCCCAGCTCCGTTATCATGTCAAATTTGCGGGCTATAAATCCGTCCAAAAAATCGGTTATTCCGGAAATCAGGACGACTGCCGCCGCACGCAGATATTCCTTCGGGTATTCTGCTTTTATATAAAGGACAACAAATACCGGTATCAGCATAAAACGGATATAGCATAAAATATTCGGTATTTGCCACAAATCTCTTTTAGAAAATTTTGAAAGAACCTTCATGAGTTACACTCCCCCTGCTCCTGCCATACATAAAATAAATATATCCTAATATATTATCTCTAATATATTTATATTAAATAAAAAATATATATTGTTTATTTTATCAGACTATACATACACATTTCAATCTTATCATATTAATTTTTATTATGGTAGTTTATTTTGCCATTGTTTGAAAAAAATATTAGCTGATGCCCGCAAGCGCAGGCTGTCAATCACCGCCATAAGCTTTGCCGTTAGCATCAGCTATTCAACTTCAAATTATTAATTAATTATTCACAATAGCCTTGGTTTTCCACTTTCCTGTCATATATCTTATTATACCTACTACAGCCGCTAGTACCCAGGTCAGCCCTGTAGCCCACCAAATGCCGTAAAAGCTGACGTAATTTACAAGTATATTAGCAAGTAATACTCTGCATATAACCTCTGTTATTCCCATCAGCATCGCAATATTCATGTCGCCTGCTCCGCTAAGGAAGTTCCTGGTTATAAATATCATCCCGACAGCAGAATAGAAAAAGCAGGTTATTCTTATTGCCTTTATTCCAGTTAATACTACCTCCACATCTTCCTTCTTGGTAAAGAGTCTCATAAAGTACTCTCCGCCGAAATACATCATAGGCAGCATTAACAGGCTGAAGGCTACTATAATTAATGTGGCTGAATAATAGCCCTTTTTCGCCCTGTCGCTTTTACCTGCCCCCATGTTCTGCCCTGCATATGACGCCAGAGCAGTACCTACTGACATAAAGGGCTGCAAAACCAGCTGTTCTATACGGGCAACAACTGTCTGGGCGGCAATAACCACCTCATCAAATCTGTTAACTACTCCCTGAATAGCCACCAGAGATATCGACACCAGAATATTTTGCAATGCAACAGGAATACCCAGCTTGAGACATTTTTTCAGAATATCCAAATCCGGTACAAACTCCTTAAGCGGCATCCTGAGTATCTTTACCTTTTTTAAGGCATATACCGTACAGCATATTCCTGAAATAATCTGGGCTATTACCGTTGCTATTGCCACACCGGCAACATCCCAACGAAATGCAATGACAAACAGCAAGTCCAATACTACATTTATGATACTTGACAATATTAAAAACTTCAGGGGTGTTCTGGAATCTCCGAGAGCCCTCAACACTCCTGACATTCCGAAAAATACGGCTACTCCAATTGTTCCGGCAAAGATAATTTTCATGTATAAATCTGACTGATTAATAATACTTTCAGGTGTATTGATCAGCTCCAGCAAAAATCTGCTTGAGAATATTCCCACCAGACTCATTATCAAGGCTAAGGTAATTACCAGGTATGTAGCAGTGGCAAAGGATTTTCTGACCTTATCATAATCCTTGGCCCCAAAATACTGGGCAATAACAATAGATATACCTCCGGACAGGCCGAAGGTAAGACCTGAAATCAAAAACACCAATGAAGCAGTTGAACCTACAGCCGCAAGAGCATCCTTACCGACAAACTTTCCAACTACTATTGAATCCACCATATTATAAAACTGCTGAAACAAATTTCCTATCAGCATCGGAATTGAAAACTGTATTATCAGCTTTAGCGGTGACCCTACCGTCATGTCTCTGATTGATGATTTCGCCATGCAAGCCCTCCATACAATAAAGCAAATTATTTAAGTGACTAACAATTGAGTATTATACTTTCTTTTCTGCTCAAAGTAAAGAGACATTTATAAACATTTTGATGGTGTATTTATATATGTAAATAAGTAATAAGCTGATGAAAATATCAACTACTGTCAAATGAGCAAATGCCCTGAGGCATTCATATTATTCAGACAGCCTCATATAATTAAGAGAAGATTTTCCTTTACAGGAGTTATGCAGCATGCAATGGCATAATCTATCAGTTGAAGAGGTTTTGTCTGAACTAAAGGTATCGCCTGAACACGGGCTGTCACAAAAGGAGGTTAAGCAGCGGCAGCAGATATATGGCAGGAACATTCTTACTGCAAAAAAGGGTAAGAGCCTGATAGCCAGGTTCTTTGGCCAATTTGCAGATTTTATGATAATAATACTTATCTTTGCCGCAGTGATTTCCTTCATTGTTTCCGTAATTGAAAAAGAGCCTGATTTTGTTGATCCTATAATTATTTTGGTAATCATAATTGTAAATGCCACTCTGGGACTTCTGCAGGAAGAGAGGGCCAAAAAAGCCCTGGAGGCTCTTAAAAAAATGTCGGCACCCACAGCACATGTGATCCGTGAAGGCAAGCTCTCTGTCATTGAAGCCTCCCAGCTTGTTCCGGGAGATATAATAATGCTTGAAACCGGAGCTTATGTTCCTGCTGATGCCAGACTTATAACCGCCATAAATTTGAAGGCTGAAGAGGCATCGCTGACCGGCGAATCCCATCCGGTTGACAAAGTGGCTGAAGTCGTTTTAAAGCCCGATACAGGCCCTGCCGACAGGATAAATATGGTTATGGCCACCAGCACCATAACCTACGGAAGAGGACTTGCGGTTGTTACCGAAACCGGTATGAATACCCAGGTTGGCCATATAGCCAGAATGATCATGGAGGACGATACCCCCATGACTCCACTGCAGAAGCGCCTTTCAAAAACAGGCAAGGTTTTAGGCACCGCCGCCATGGTTATCTGTGCTGTCATATTTGTAATGGGCTTGCTTAAACAGATTCCTGTTTTTGATATGTTCATGACAAGTGTCAGCCTTGCTGTAGCGGCAATCCCAGAAGGCCTGCCGGCAATTGTTACCATCATGCTCTCTCTTGGCGTACAACGCATGGCCAAGAAAAATGCAGTCATCCGCAAACTTCCTGCAGTTGAGACCTTAGGAAGCGCAACCGTCATATGCTCGGATAAAACCGGTACCTTAACTCAAAATCAGATGACTGTCACCTATATCGCCTCTGTTGAGGGAAAGGAAAAGGCAAACAGCAGCTTCGGCAACTTTCTTTTGTCCCATGCAGCCCTTTGCACAGACGCTATTCTGCAGGAGGAAAAGGGGAGCATAAGCATAACCGGCGAGCCAACCGAAAAGGCACTTGTTATAGCTGCTTATAATGCAGGAATCAGTAAGAATAATCTTGATATCACATATAAAAGAATCGGGGAAATCCCTTTTGATTCCGGCCGCAAATGCATGACTACGGTACATAAAACCTCGGATAATACATACCGCAGCATCACCAAGGGCGCCTTTGATGTTCTGATCAATAAATGCAGCTCATATTATTACAACGGCAGACAATACCCTATGAGCAACAAGGAAAGAAGCCGCTTTACTGCATTTAATAACCAAATGACTGAAAGGGCCTTGCGGGTAATAGCTGTCGCCTATAAAAACCTTCCTCAGTCGGTAAACTCAGGCAATGCTGCCTATCTGGAAAATGATCTGACCCTCATAGGCCTGATTGGCATGATTGATCCACCCAGAGAGGAGGCAAGGGAGGCAGTAAGTGTATGCAAACAGGCAGGCATAAGACCTGTTATGATAACCGGTGACCATATACTGACAGCCAAGGCCATCGCCAGAGATTTGGGCATCCTTACCGACAGGGATGATGCCATAAGTGGTGATGTCCTGAATTCTATGACTGATGAGGAGCTGGCCAAAAGTATTACAAAATACAGTGTTTTTGCAAGGGTTTCACCGGAACACAAGGTAAGAATCGTTAAGGCCTTCCAAAGCCGGGGCGAGGTGGTGGCCATGACCGGCGACGGAGTTAATGACGCTCCAGCCCTCAATGCTGCCGATATAGGCTGCGCCATGGGTATCAGCGGAACAGATGTCGCCAAAAATGCCGCCGACATGATACTTACCGACGATAATTTTGCCACCATAGTTGCTGCTGTAAAGGAAGGCCGAGGCATCTATGACAATATAAAAAAGGCTGTTCATTTTCTTCTATCCAGCAATATAGGTGAAATCCTGACCATATTTGCCGCCATATTATTTGGCCTTCCTACACCCCTGGTTGCAGTTCAGCTGCTTTGGGTAAACCTTGTTACCGATTCCCTTCCGGCTATATCACTGGGAGTGGATCCGGTTGACAAGGATATCATGACCAGAAAGCCTATCTCCCCCAGCAAGGGCATGTTTGCCGACGGGTTGGCATTTAAAATTGTCTTTGAAGGCTTAATGATAGGATCCTTATCCCTCCTTGCCTTTGTTATCGGCTATCACTATTTTGATGTACCTGCCATTTATTCCAGCCTGACCGGTAATATTATCAATGATGTGCCGGAAAGCTGCTATATCCCCTGGGTCGGAAGGACAATGTCCTTTGCAGTACTTAGCCTGTCGCAGCTCTTTCATGCCTTTAACATGAGAAGCGAGCACTCAATTTCCGAAATCGGCATCTTTTCCAATATGAAGCTGGTATACTCATTTATCATCTGTGCTACCCTGCAGATATCGGTAATCACCATTCCCCAGATCGCCGGCGTGTTTCAGGTGGTACCGCTTTCGGCAAGGCAATGGGCAATGGTTTTGTTCCTGTCCTTTGTACCTATAATTGTTGTGGAATTCCAGAAGCTAATCAACAAGGCAAGAGATAAAAGAAAAAATAATAATATGAAATGACATCTCCTCGATTATTAAATGGTAAAATTTCCTATTTTGTGCAATTAGCCACTTGAATTAAGTCCGATTTCGTTATATATTATAGTCAGTGAGAAGATAATACAAGCCTATAAACCGACCGATTTTACTGAACAATATGGCAAAAACACATGAAAGAAAGCTATGAATGTGAGGTGATGCCATGACTGACACCGAGATAAAGAAGAGTCCTGCCTTTAGCTTCAACCCATTTGATGATGCCGGTCAGGAGCGTAATTCAATGTATGACAGGATGCCTTATGTATGGAACACTGATTTGAATGTGGAAAAGATTTTTACAAAGGTAACGGGCAATGTCATTAAGGCATATCGATGCAAGATTGAAAAACCGTATGAAATTAAGCATTAGCCAAATCGATCAGGCTGCACCATTAGGGGCAGTCTTTTTTTGCTGCTATTTAATGGGCTTCTATAATTTTACCCCTGATAAAGGAATATTGCGGAAAATAATCATCTTTGTCCATATTGACATCCGCTAATCAAACAATAATAATATATATAATTGCTTTTACAGAGGTGAAAATAATGGAAGTTATCGAAATATCATATAAATCAACCAACAGCTATCTGATCAGATCCAATGGCGGTTGGTTGATGATAGATGCCGGATGGCCTGATACCTTTTCACAGATATTAAGGCTTCTAAATCAAAACAGCATTTCGGTTAATGAAATTGATTACCTTATTGTAACCCATTTTCATCCTGACCACGCCGGACTTACACAGAACCTGAAGGATTTGGGCACCAATCTGATAGTGCATGAGCTTCAGCTTCCCTTCATTAATAAAATAAACCAGCATTTTAAGAAGCATCCGAAGGAGAACTTTAAGGACATAACCGGCAGCAATATAATAGTCACAACTGAGGCAGACAGCAGAAGCCTGCTTAAGTCCATCGGAATTGACGGTCAGCTGCTAAGCACCCCAGACCACAGCGAGGACAGCATCAGTCTGGTGATAGATGATTGCTGTGCCTTTGTCGGTGATTTACCTGCCCCTGACACCATAGACGCATATGACAATCATGACTTAAGACAATCCTGGAAGCAGCTTTGCTCATTTAATATAAAAACAATATATCCCGGCCATGGTGAACCCTATAAGCTTGATCTGCTTAATATATAGCCGGGAAGAATAGCATTTTTTTGCAAATGAGTAACAGCCGGCCTTGCTTATGTTAATGGCATAGTCGGCTTAATGGATTTAGCCGGCCTAAATATTAACGCCGCCTGTTCATATCAGGCGGCGTCAGTCTTTATTTTATGCAAATTTATATCAACAATATATCATAAACACCAAATATATTAACACCACTGAAGCACTTTAGACCGAACGCAACAAAAAGCGTTACTGCAATACCTTAAATGCTGCCTTGCCGGGATAAATAGCGTTTGCCCCCAGCTCCTGCTCTATTCTGAGAAGCTGATTGTACTTAGCCACACGATCTGTACGTGAAGGCGCACCGGTCTTAATCTGCCCTGCATTGGTGGCTACTGCGATGTCAGCCAGGGTAACGTCCTCTGTTTCACCTGAACGATGGGACACTACCGCTGTCCAGTGATTGTTCTTGGCCATTTCTATAGCATCAAGGGTTTCCGTCAGGGAACCAATCTGGTTAACCTTTATCAGAACGGAATTGGATACCTTCTGCTTGATACCTTCCTGAATACGCTTGGTATTGGTTACGAACAAATCGTCACCTACCAGCTGAATTTTGCCACCAAGACGCTGGGTCAAAAGCTGCCAGCCCTTCCAATCCTCTTCTGCCAGGCCGTCCTCAAGGGATATTACAGGATATTTGCTGCAAATCTGATCCCAGAAATCCACCATTTGCTCTACTGTCTTGAATTCGCCGGATTTCCAGAAGAGATACTCGCCCTCTCTGCCTGCCTTCTTCGCCTCATCATACATTTCTGTGGAAGCGGCATCAATAGCAATAAAGAAATCCTCTCCCGGACGATATCCCGCTGTTTCTATAGCCTTTACAAGATAATCAAGGGCTTCCGTATCACTGCCAAACTTGGGAGCAAATCCACCCTCATCGCCTACTGCTGTTACATAACCGTCATTTTTCAGCAGCTTCTTAAGTGTATGGAATACCGTAGCGCTATGCTCAAGCGCTTCACTGAAGCTATTTGCTCCTACCGGCATAATCATAAATTCCTGAATATTGAGGCTCGAATCAGCATGCTTACCACCATTGATAATATTCATCATCGGAACCGGCAGGACCTTGGCATTAACTCCACCAAGATACCTGTAAAGAGGCAGTCTGAGTGATGCCGCCGCTGCCTTTGCCACCGCCAGTGATACGCTAAGTATTGCATTTGCACCCAGCTTGCCCTTGTTAGCCGTTCCGTCAAGAGCCAGCATTTTAGCATCAATTTCAGTCTGCAGGCTTGCATCCATGCCCTTAATCTCATTTGCAATCAGGGTATTGACATTTTCAACTGCTTTCCTAACACCATTTCCGAGATATCTGCTTTTATCTCCATCACGAAGCTCAACTGCTTCAAAAGCACCGGTGGAAGCTCCTGAAGGAACTGCCGCCCTACCCATACTTCCATCCTTAAGTATAACCTCAGCCTCTACCGTCGGATTTCCTCTGGAATCAAGTATTTCTCTGCCTATCACTTTCTCAATTTGTAATCCACTCATTCTTATCTGCTCCTTTCCATTTTTATTTGCTTGTCTGTGCAAATGCTCAATTATATTATTAAATAATATTTCTACAAATGTAAATACTATTATTTGCAAAAATTTGGCTGCTATTCCAAAAAGCTTGTATAATTATTCTTTAGTATAAAATACCACTCTCCCGATTGATATGTAAAGTAAAAATTGATATACTAATTAGGTATTATTTTGTACTTTATATATATAATCGACAGGATGATTGGTGTAAATTTACTGTTTATCTTAACTGGGAATTAGCGTAAAATTTCCTGTTTGATGAAAAGCTTACAATAATAGAAAAAGAGAGGAAAAAATCTATGAGCAAGACATTTGAAAAATTAAAACCATATCTGGATAAAGCTATGGCTCTTCAGACCGCCAGAAGCTTATTTGAATGGGATACCCAGACCCTTGCTCCCTTCGGGGCCGCTGATAATACCTCCAAGGTAAACGGCATTTTATCCGATGAATATATGAAAAGCCTGATTAATGACGATGTCCGTCAGCTTCTTAAAAAGCTTCAGGAGGAACAGGAGCAGGCGGAGCTAACTGATTTAGAAAAGGCTATAGTCAAGGAGCTGGCCAAAAGCTACGAGCAGCTGGAAAGTATTCCTCCTGAGGAATACAAGGAATATAACGAGCTTACATCCATATCCAGCCGCAAATGGGCAAAGGCCAAAAAGGACAACTCCTATTCGGATTTTGCCCCTTATCTGCAGAAAATTATAGACTTTAAGAAAAAGTTTGCCTCATATCGGGTAAAGGACGGCAAAACTCCATACGAGGTGCTTCTGGGTGATTATGAGGAATGCTTCATGATCAAGGATTTGGATGCCTTCTTTGACAAATTCAAGGCTGAAATTATCCCTCTTGTAAAGGAAGTATATAAAAAGACTGATACAATAGATAAAAGCTACAATAGCTTAAATTATGACATAGAAAAGCAGAAGGAATTTTGCAAATACTTAAGCGGCTACCTTGGCTTTGACTTCAACCGTGGTGTAATAGCTGAAAGCGAGCATCCCTTTACCCTGCAGCTTCACAATCATGATGTCAGAATTACAGGCCGTTATCTTGAAAACAATCTGGAAAGCTCGATATTTTCAGCAATCCATGAAACAGGCCATGCCTTATATGAAATGAACATTGACGACAGTCTGACCCAGACTCCGGTGGGTACTGGTGCTTCCATGGGTATGCATGAGTCCCAGTCCCGTTTTTTCGAAAATCTAATTGGCCGCAGCTATGATTTCTGGGAGCCTATTTATGAGAAGCTGGTGGAGGCCTTTCCTGAGAATCTGCAAAATATACCGCTGGAGAAGTTTATAAAGGGCATAAACAAAGTATCACCCTGCCTGATCCGTACTGAGGCTGACGAGCTGTCATATTGCATCCATATAATTATCAGGTATGAAATCGAAAAAATGATTTTCAACAATGAGGTTACTGTGGATGACCTGCCGAAGGTATGGAACCAAAAATACCAGGACTACCTGGGCATAGCTCCCACCAATGACAGCGAGGGCATCCTGCAGGATATCCACTGGTCATTCGGTGAATTTGGCTACTTCCCTTCATACGCCATCGGTACGGCTGTAGCTTCACAGATATATGAATATATGAAGGAAAAGATGCCTGTAAGCGAATATCTCAGACAGGGCAATATTACACCGATACGGGAATTTTTAAGGGATAATATCCACAAATACGGAGCCACAAAGAACACAAATGAAATCCTTAAGGATCTGTGTGGAGAGGAATTCAAGCCTGATTACTATATTAATTATCTTAAGGAAAAATACAGCCGGCTGTATGAGCTGTAATGCTCTCTTTAATCCATGCAATGGTCTTCCCTTGCATGGATTTTTTACAAAGAGTACTTTATCAAGGCTCTTAGAACCTGATAAATATTTATGCATAATTATAAATTTATCTTGCATATTTTGCTGGAAAGATGTATTATTAAAGCATTAGATTTCATTTACATAACCATTTTATTCTTAAATATTATATCTTTCGGTCCTGATTTTATCAGTAGACTCGAATGAAAAAATATACAATTCAGCTACTGGAATCTTGCTGCTTAAAATAGGAAACGGTAAAAATGTTGCTGAAAGTAGACGCAGCTAAAATATAGAATATAAATTGATTATGCTTTAATACAGATAGGATGGTGGATTTATATGAAACTTTGGGGAGGACGCTTTACTAAGGAAACCGATCAGCTGGTGCACAATTTCAATGCCTCAATATCATTTGATCAAAGGCTTTATAAGCATGATATTGAAGGCAGCATAGCCCATGTAAGCATGCTGGCCAGACAGGGCATTATCAGCGAGGATGAAAAAAGCCTGATTATAAGCGGTCTGACCTCGATACTGGAGGATATTAAGTTAGGCAAGCTGGTCATCGATAATGAACACGAGGACATTCACAGCTTTGTTGAAGCCCATCTTATACAAAGAGTTGGCGATGCCGGCAAGAAGCTGCATACCGGCAGAAGCCGCAACGATCAGGTGGCTCTTGATATGAGGCTTTATGTAAGGGATGAGATAAAGGAGCTGGATGCATTACTAAAGCAGCTTATGACCACCCTTCACACAATTATGAAGGCAAATATCAAAAGCTACATGCCGGGCTTTACCCATCTGCAGAAGGCCCAGCCTGTTACTCTGGCTCATCATCTTGGAGCTTATTTCGAGATGTTCAAAAGGGATCGCATGCGCCTGTCGGATATAAGCAAAAGGCTTAATATATCTCCTCTGGGCAGTGGAGCCCTGGCAGGAACCACTTACCCCCTGGACAGGGAATACACTTCAAGCCTACTGGGCTTTGACGGCCCCTGTCTCAACAGCATGGATGGCGTATCGGATCGTGATTATCTTATTGAGCTGCTTGGCGCCCTTTCCACTATTATGATGCACCTCAGCCGCTTCTGTGAGGAAATAATAATCTGGAACAGCAACGAATACCGTTTTATTGAAATTGATGATTCCTACTCTACCGGCTCCAGCATAATGCCCCAGAAGAAAAACCCTGATATTGCCGAGCTTATCAGGGGCAAAACCGGCAGAGTATACGGAGCTCTTATGTCCATCCTGACAGTTATGAAGGGATTGCCGCTTGCCTATAACAAGGACATGCAGGAGGACAAGGAATTAAGCTTTGATGCCATCGACACAGTCAAAGGCTGCCTGGCCTTATTTGATGGCATGCTTTCAACGATGAAATTTAATAACAGCAACATGGAAGCAAGCGCCAAAAACGGCTTTACCAACGCAACCGATGCAGCCGACTATCTGGTGTGCAAAGGGGTACCCTTCCGTGATGCCCATGGTATTATCGGACAGCTGGTACTTTACTGCCTAGATAAAAATCTTGCCCTGGAGGATCTGAGCCTGGACGAATTTAAGCAGTTTAGCAGTGCCTTTGAGGAGGATATATACGAGGCCATCTCTCTTGAGAGCTGTGTAAATAAGCGAAATACTGCCGGCGCTCCGGGAGAAGACGCCATTGCCAGGGTCATTGCCATGAACGAGGAATATCTGAAGGAGTAGCCGGAGCATATTTGCTGGGCAAACTTTTCAGGCACTGAGCAAGCTTTTAAGGCTTATATAAACAGCATGGATGGAATAGTAATATAGTTCAAAATATAAAAGGGACGTATTGCAAAGCTGCTTTTTTGGCTAGCTCCAACACGTCCCTGTATTTACGCCATTTTCACTGGTATATATTTAACAACGCTTTCATCATCCAACCACAATGATTGCATCATCCTGCCACTATGCTTACATCAGCCAGAAATCGTCCGGCCTGCTGCCGTAAAATCGGCAGAAAGAATCAATACAGCCACTTGAAATTCGGGTACTTCAAGACCGCTTTCCCCTTAATTTTTTTGCGGGATACATATGTGTTATGCCAAAATCTTGAATCAGCGGAATTATTTCTGTTATCACCCATCATAAAATAATGGCCTTCAGGCACCTTAAAGGGGCCAAAGGTTCCTGTGCCCGGACCCTCAAGCATCGGTTCCTTAAGATAGTCCTCCTCCAAGGGTTCACCGTTTACATATACCACGCCATCTATACCTTCAACTACATCACCGGGAAGTCCGATAATCCTTTTTATATAATCCTCCTCAGGTTTGTCAGGCGCTTCAAATACCACTATGTCACCACGCTTTGGCTCAGAGAATAAATATGCCAGTCTGAAAATGAACACCTTATCATTTATCATTATTGTATTTTCCATAGAACCGGTAGGTGAGCTTACCCTGTAAATAACAAACCTGTTTATAACCATGGCCAATGCTATCGCAATAGCAAATACCATTATCCAGCTGATTATTTCTTTAACTATTTTATTTGACATACAATCTACCATGCCTTTCCGCGCATATTATAGATTCCATAGTACTTTATCTCATTAATTATACACTCATTTAGTATCTTTGTAAATAATATTAAAGTTATATTCTGTCAGATTCTGCCGGGATTAAAATATGCAACAACCTGCGTTGCATCTGCAAAATCAATATCGTATAATAATAGCATAATTATTACAAAATACGCTAAGATACTATCTATAACATAAGAAAGGACCAATTATCCATGAATAATTTCAAAGAGATCAAGCCAGAGCTTATCAAAAAGAATCCTTTTAGCGCCATAGGTAAGGAATGGATGCTGATTGCCGCCGGCAACAGGGAAAAGCAGAATGCGATGACTGCTTCATGGGGTGGCCTGGGCGTTATGTTCGGAAAGAATGTGGCATTTGTATTTGTAAGACCTCAAAGATACACGAAGGAGTTCATGGACAGGGAAGAAAGCTTCTCCCTTAGCTTTTTAGACAAACAATACCGCATTATCCTGAATTATTTTGGTACGGTTTCAGGCCGTGACGAAGACAAGATAACCAAATCCGGTTTGACGGTATCATATCATGGCACCACGCCTTATTTTGGCGAAGCTAATCTTGTACTTATATGCAAAAAGCTCTTTGTTCAGCCATTGGATACCAACGCCCTTGCCAACGAAAAAATAGAAGCCACCTGGTATCCCCAGAAGGATTACCATACTCTATATATTGCAGAAATCACCAATGTGCTGCAGAAATGCAGACCCAACAATTTATAAAATTAGTTAAAAAGTAATCAGGCGGCTTGAGCTTAAGCAACCTGATTACTTTAGTTTACAGTTAATTAATAAAAGCCGTATTTTTTATTTTACATCCGACTTCTTAAATATGAAAATTCCGAGTGCCAGCGATATAGCCAAATATACCGCACCAACGATTAAGGTTCTGACATAATCACCGCCTGTGGCCCCCTGATTGCTGTAAAACGCTATATTATAAGAAAGACTGTAGTTAGTGAATTTTATCTTATTGTTAACCAGGTATTCTAATAAAGTAAATAGCATTCCTCCAAATGATAACCCTAATATATTTATTGTTATGGCACCTGCCATATTTTTAATGCTCATGGAAACCATCAGTAGCAAAGCAGTCAATGCTATTCTTAAATATAATTCTATTCCTATGGTTCCCCACAGATATTTGCCAAATTCACCACTCAGGCTGCCAAGCTCTTTGCTAAAGATCCATGCACAAGCGGTCCCTGCAATAAAGGTTACAAATATTATAAAATAAGCAGCAACTGTCAGTACTATGAACTTTGATAGGAAAATATACACCTTGGAAAAGCCTTTGGAAACCAGGTTTTTCATTGTTCCGTGGGTAAACTCAGACACGGCAAATATTGCAACAAAGATTGCTATTATGGTATTGTTTCCCAAAAAAGCTGTTATACCATATGACAGTGCATCAGGTATTGGATATGAAATACTAATATCCATATTAACAGAAACCCTATATGAAAAGTCTAAAAGTATGCATTGCAAAACAAAAATTCCTGCCCATACGAGTGCACATATGTACAGAGATTTGCCCTTAAACAATCTGAAGAAATCTGCTTTTAACAAATTGACCATAATATCACATACCTCTCTTCTTTTCCTATTTGATATGCATAACTGCCTGAAATTAAAGCTATGCATATGTCTACAAATCAGGTATATCTGATCGTTCCTTATATCTATGATTCTCTATAAAATGTCTATCATTTCTATATTAAGATTTCTATAATTAGCTTAGCTAATCTTATTATCGGTCAAATTACACAGATACATAAAATATGCCTCCAGATCCTGTCCTATAACCGAACAGGAGCTGACCATTATACCATTTTTGGCAAGCTCAGAGGTTAAAACAGCCGCCTTGTCCAAATCATTTGCAATATGAATTGTATTATTATCCACAACAGTGATATTTGCCGCATCGGTAAGCCCACGCAAAATATTTTCCGCCTGCTGGGCATTATCCACCTTATATTCCAGCTTGCCTGCACAACGCTCCAGCAGCTCTTCATTCGTAAACTCATCAACTAATACTCCATTGTTAATTACACCATAACGGGTGGCAATCTTGGACAATTCACCAAGGATATGGCTTGAAACGAGTATTGTAATATTCCTCTCCTTGTTAAGCTTTAATATAAGCTCCCTTATTCCCTTAATTCCTGAAGGATCAAGCCCGTTAATCGGCTCATCAAGCAGCAAAAATTCCGGATCACCCATTAATGCGATGGCTATGGCCAGGCGCTGCTTCATTCCAAGCGAGAAATTCTTGGCTTTCTTCTTACCTGTATCGGAAAGGCCAACCAATGCCAGCATCTCATCTACTACATTGCTGTCTACAGATAACAGCTTGCTATAAAACTTAAGATTATCTTTGGCTGTCATATTTGGATAAATGGCCGGATTTTCAATCATTGTTCCGATTCTGTGTCTTTGCTTTTGAACATCCTCACTTTCAAACAATCTGATGCTACCACCTGAAGGTCTGGCCAAACCTGATATCATACGGATAAAGGTCGTTTTACCGGCGCCATTTCTGCCGATAAATCCATAGATATCGCCCTTTCTCACATTCATATTAATATCCTTGACTGCTACCTTCTTACCAAATACTTTGGTCAAGCCAAAGGTCTGCAATACATACTCCATCAATGCTTCCTCCTATATCTGCTTTAGTTACAATATAAAACCAATACACATTCTAGCATAAATGGATTAAAATGTCATTAAAATTAAATAAAATTTTCTTTTAATTCCAAACTTGTCCAATAATCCAATATAATGTCAGTTTTGCAGCGTTTTCACAAATTAACCACCGTATAAAATTTTGCAGCTTGCCAGCTTTATGTGTTTGATATATACAGGCAAATTATCAGTATCACATACAGTTATCACAAATTCCATAGATTACGGGATTCTTATTAAGAATTTTGGCATGGCTTTGATGCAAAATTTATATCCTTAAGCTCAGCCTTTATACCATTTCGTATAATTGCCTGGTTTACTGCATCAATGATTTCTTTGCGAAATTCCCTTAAGATATTTACCAGCATCTCATTCTTTTCATCCTCAGGCAATTCCTTTAGCGCAGCCCTAAGCATTTTTTCAATAAATTTATAATTCTTGGTAATAATCGATATGGCCTTTCCAGCCATTTTGTTGTCCTTGTTAATTACATCAAAGGTCATTGGCATCAAATTAACAGCCGTTTGCTCATAATCTATATTGCCAATTTGTATTTCCAGCTTGATCAATCTGCCGCAAGCCCTCTCCAGGGTTCTGGCCTTTATTGACTTAATATCGGCAATTATCATAAGATTGTGCAGCGCTTTGTTTGCATACAAAAGTATGTCATAGGAATATTGCTGCAGCAGGGATACAGCCAGCTCATCCTTATTGGGTATCAGGGAAACCAAAACCTTTGTAAATACCCTGGGCTTATTGTTTTTGCTAATTATTTTTTTGATGATATCGGTAAACACATTGTTCAAATCGGAAAGCTCCCTGGTAATTAAAGGCATAAGCCTTTCAACTAAAGATAAATAGTCAATATTCTTTATATAAAGCCTGCAAATAATCACAGCCATCATTCCTCTCGCAATAAACCGAAAAGCCATAAATTTATTCTTTGTTATATAGTATTCATAAAGGCGTCTGAATGTCATACTGCCGGCAGCTTAAATTTGCGTATAAATTTAGAATTCATTTTTGAGAAGAATTAGCTGATATAATTAGTCTATAATTGAAATTACAGTTAACACATATCAAAATGAAATGTAAAATTTCGTTAAATAAAAAAGCAGGCGCATTAGCAACCTGCCATAAAGCTTTGTCAATTTATATGCTTTAAATTTATCAGCTTATAAAATTTTTCGTTAACTGCATTATTTCACTTTTTCGTTATTATTCTGCCAGTGAGTAGTTCAAGCCGATATTGCCGGCCGGGCTCAAACCATTTTCCACTCTCTTTAAAGCCATTTCAAAAAACATAAGGATAGCATCTACAACCTTATAGCATAGCTGGATAATATACTGTATATCCTCCCTTATTACCTTCAGCGCCTTCATGTATTCCTTATGGGTGTTAATGATTATATGAATTATCTCATCCAGGGTATGGAATTTGTAATTGCGCTTCATTCGAATATCGCTTCGGTTTACAAATTCATTAAGATGTTCCTTAAGCTCCTTCTCATACAGGATATGCTCTCTCATGTTACCTTCAAATATGTTGTTGTGAGGGTAAGTGCAATAATCGGACAGATAATGGGTAATAACGCCAAGATGTCTGGCAAAATATCCGTTTATTCCTTTATTGGGATCATAATTTACGGTGATTTTTTTGATTTCATTTATCAGATCAAATAATGTTTCATCTATAGTATGCCTTTTTGTAAAAAATGATGGCTTTAAATCCGGCAGAATACTTCCAAAATAAAAAGCTTTTTTATGTTCATGTAAATCCTGAACATCCATGTGGTCAATTAAAAACTTGGCAAGGGATATATGTGACTTTTTCTTCATCCTAATCTTATTTCCTCCTGAAATCTTCAGTCAATCCAGGTATAAAAAAACTAGCATTATAATATAGGAATATCACAGCGATATCCTTAAAATAAGAAATGACATTCATATAATACTATTTTTTAATTCTCTTCTCAAGTAATTTATTTATATTTTTTTAATTTTGCTTTTGATTTTTTATTTTTTCGTTATTTTTTCTTATGATTTAGCTTCTATATTCCTGTATGTCCATTATCTTATAAAGATATACATATTATTCCTCAAAAATATCCTTAATAACCAAAGACAGGTAAGCAGGCAATAGAAAAGCCCGGCTACAGGCACAACATAAATTATGTGCGGCTTAAGCACATAATTTATGTTGGCTTGATTAATTTTGGCTTCGTTAGATAATCTACGTGCTTTTTAGCAACATATCTGCTGGAATTTGTCCATGACTCAGTCTGACCAGTGCTGAGCATAGCGATCATTATACCATGATTAATACAGCTTACCCTGATAATCGTCGCTATATTTTCTGTCGCTATAATATACTATAAAATCTCCTGCCTTAAAGCTGAAGGTAACTCCCCTGCTGTCGCTCTTTTCAACAGACGGCCCTTCCAGAAGCCACATGGAGCAGTTGCCGTTATTCAGATAATTGCCTGCATTAATATATGATAAATGCTCCCTGCCTTCCTTATCTACCGTCACTATGCTGAAATTAACAATAATATATCCGCCTCTAAGCCAGAAATCCTCACCAAAATCAATTCCATGCTTTTTCATATAGCCATATACATCAAAGCCGCTTTCCACCGCATATACATCTGCCGGCAGCTTATAATTGCCATACCAGCGCTGCATATACTTTGACAGGCTCAGTTTTGTCTCTCCGGTTGCTGCAGCTACATCTGCAAAGGAGGGCAGACTTGAAATATGAGCGGCGTAATCCCAGCCTATAAAGGTTCTGAATGGACCAAGCAGCTTTATCAGGCTGTAGGAATACATCGTACTCTTCCGGCTGGAAACCTTATTGTAGCTGATACCTAAAACATCTGCGGTATTTTGAATTTCCTTGTCCGGTATTCTATTGTATATGTTACCGGTGGTACCGGACTTGATATTTACCAGGTCTATTCCCTCGCCAACCTTGCAGAGCCTATAATACTTACCGTCAATTTCCTCATTATAATATAGATCCACCTGTTTTCGATTTTTGCCTTTAGCATCAACATAGTAGAAGCTAGGTGTAATCTTTATATGACAGGTGCTGCCGTACATTTCACCGACCGTATCCAGCATAAAACGCACAGCATAGCCGGCCTTTAGCACGCCCAGGTTTTTATGCTGAGGATGACTGCCGTTAACCAAAGGCAGGGTATATTTGCTGCTGCGGCCGGTAGCCTGTCCGTAGCTGTCATTAGTACCGACCGTATAGTAATAGGCATAATCCTTATTATATCCTGCCTTTTTTGTGCCATCCGCAGCGCCACTGAAATATTTAATCAGCATGGTATCTTCGACTCGGAAGACATTTTCCCAGTTAGGATAATCGGATATATCATACAGGGTCAGTCCGTATATTCTGCCTGATATCTGAAATTTCATCTCGGATGTAGCTACATAATTGTATATGCTTGTATTTCTGCTTTCCTCAGCATTAGCCAATTTGTCTTCGCCATTGACGGCAATTGTGCGAAACTGTACCCTGTAGACCCCCTCCTTAACCCAGAGTGGCACATAAAAGCGATAGCTGCTGCGTCCCAGCACAAACCAGCTTCCGGCCTTGATATAGCAGTCGTTTTTTGCATCCCTATCCCCCAAAACATCCAGATACACATCAAAGGGGAACTTAACCTCATTCCTGACAGCCCCGTCCTTTTTGGCTATGTATGAAACATTAACCGGATCGATAAAGGAGCGTGAAAAATCCCTTTCATAATATCCCGGTCGCTCGCTGTGATGAAGCGTATTGGATATTCCCAATGTAAAATCATTCAGTGTCGTATCCGGGTCCAGTACTATATGCACGGCATCCTTTTCAGGCTGAATAAGCTGCACCCATCTGTCATTGTCAGCTGAAACCTGCGGCTTGCATGCCACCGGTGTATGGATTTTCACATCATTAATATCAAGAGCAAATACAAGGCGGGATGAATAAGAATTTACACTCTGAGAATGAAGATAATAGATTACGTTACCGTTAGATGTATAGACTCCATTTCTTTTTGTTGCTTCCACCACTTTACCTTCGGTGTAAAGAGTCTTGGCAGGAATAATATAATTGGATTGTTTAAGAGCTGTTATATTTGGAGCCTGGGTTATTTTCTCCCTTAGCTCATTGCTTAATACTACTGTGCCATTAAAGATTAACAAGTCATTTTTTACTCTGGCCTCACCCGTCATACTGACAGCATAAGATGTCAGATCCTCATATTCAATATTCGGTCTGTCTGTAGAATCCGTTTCAATAGGAGCTGCCTCGAGGATAATTCCTGTCTCCACCTCTGGTGGCGGCAGCACATGATCTTCAAGCCTGCTGCTGTGCCATGTAGTGAGTGTGGGCAGATTAAGATAGCTATAGTTTGCATTTAATGTTACTCCACCGTCAGGAAGAGAGTAATTGTATACATTTGCTTGTCCTACATAATAATACTCAAGCCTCTCTATCTCCCAATAGGAATATGCCTTCTCCACTTTTACATACTGGGTATTGGATTCCACAACCGTTATCCTCTGTGGTCCTCCAAATTCATCAGGAGTATTTGTGTTGTATGTAAGGGTATAATTCATTGTCACAGGTACGGTATAAGTTACCTTGCCGGTTTTGTTTACAAGCCTGTAGCCCAGCAGATAATCCTTGGTCTTTACGTATACATACTGGCTTTCTGTTGTCGGTATACCCTGTTTGGAATCAAAATACGGTGATGTATACTTATCGGCATTTATAACTCCATAGGGATTGCCCGGACTGTCCAGCGGCATGGATATAGGCTCTGAAGCCTCTGGAATATCAACCTCCTGGACTACACCATAATATAATCTCAATGTTACAACCGTTTCCATACTTGTAGAGTTTGGTATACTGAATGATATACGGCTGCCGGTACCGGATATGGTGTTACTGTTTGATGATGTAATATATGTATAATCCCATCTATTCCGGTACTCATATACTGTACCGTTAATGGATTTCTGAGCCGCTGCAGTTTTGTCGATTGGCTGATTCCTTGTGACGGTTTCTGATGACAGCTCACTGATAAATCCACCCGTATCAGATACCATAATCGTTCTCAGGGTAATTGTATCTTCATTTACATCATTTCTTTTTTTATAAAACACCTTAACAGTTACAGCTTCTGATACCTTGTCGGCTGACGGTAGCTCAAAGCTTATCCTTTCTCCTGAACCATTGCTGGATATGGTAGGCTTGCTGGCGCTGTTTAAGGTATATGACCAGCTCCATTCTCCCGTATAGCTGTAGCTTGTCGTACCAGATGAAATATCAGCTTCAATATTTCTGCTATAGGTCGTACCTCCCGGCCGGCTGGTGCTGTCAATTTCGCATATATCCTCCCCAGTATCCTTATCTACTGCCTTTACAATGACAGGAATTTCTTCAGACAATACCCTATCATAATAAACATATACTGTCATGGTACTTTTGTCCCTAATATCCTCCGGGACATTGATGGCAAGCGGATCACTTGCTCTGTGGCAGGTCATATGCGTTGGAGCTTCTGCCTTGCTTTTACCTTTCTTGGTATATACATAGTAGTAATTCACAGTTTTTTTATAGGTTACACCGGCTTTTTTTAATTCCTGAGGAACATTCTTTAAAATTTTCTCCCCTGCTGTAGCCTTGCCTGTATATAAATTATCATTGATTATATTGCCATCCCTGTCAATTGCTTTAATGACTACATCAGCCTCGGTACTGACTTTTTCATATAATACCTTAAAAGTAACTGTGCTATCTTTTTTGGCATCAGGCAGATCACATTTTATTGTTCGCCCAGAGCTTTTATTTGCTGTTACTTTTTTTCCATTCTCTCTGTCAGTATAAGTGTAATACCACTGATTATATGCCTTATATTTAACTTCATCTATCGTTAGCTCTTCCGGTGCAGTATAGGATGAATTAAGCGGATATGCTTCATAATACATACCCTTGTCCCCTGTTTTCAGCACCTTTAGCACACGGTCAGGATTATCCTTATCTACTGCTACTATTTCAATATTAAACAAGGGTGGATATACTGTAAATTTAAAGTTATAGTAAAATTGCAAAACCTCCTGGGTTGTAGGTGACCATTTACCACCTCTAAATATTGTCCCGGGTGCCGCCAGCATCTCCTGATAGCCGCAGATGTCTTTTCTATATATAGAGTTATCCTGAGGATTATATATTTCAAACACATTATTGAGGTAAACATCTACATAACCACCATTTGATCTAATTTTGGCAGAGGTTACACCCAATTGTACCACTGCAGCTAAAAACTTTTTTCTCTCAATTGTATAAATAACTTCCACTGTATCTGCGTCTCTCTTACCTTCTGACTTTTCCAAAGGTACATCTACTGTGCTAGCTACATTAAAAGGCCCGTTTATGTTATACTCTCGTAAAGCTAGTTTATAGCCTGTTGTACGGTAATTCATCGTACCGGTTCCTCTTTTGTGGGTGCCTCTGATATAAATATACTCATCTCGTATCTCTATAGTTTCTTGCCTTTCATTATTTGTGCCTATTATCACCCATGTATCTTCCTGTGCTGAAAATGCATAACCAAAAATGGGTACTATAGATATTAAGATAGTGGAAAGCATCAAAGACACTTTCCACTTAACTCCTTCTCTTTTACTAATTTTTTTATATATAACAGATGACAACGAATAAATTCTCCTTTCTTTCATGATATTTAAGCAAGCGAATTAAACTAATTTAATACAAAGCTATTATCTCTCATAAGGTACGGCTTTTTTAACTGACCATTCAGTAAATGAAACACCATATGTTTCTGGTTTTGCGCTATTTATTGCTGATGCTACTGCTACATCAAATATTCCATCAACCCATTCACCAAGCTTATGACCGGTTAAATCCACCAATCCTGTTCTGGAGAATAATATACTGTTATAGGGTGATTTATTGGGACCCAACAAAAGCTCATCTACTGTATATTTAGCTTTGGTTTTGGTAGAAACAATTCTGTAATGGACATAACAACGAATATAGTAGGAGAAATTACCATAATACACAAATGATGGATCAATAACAACCCTGTCACATTCCACTATTGTCTTGTTCTTCTTCATATCCTTCACATATGCTTGCAATTTTTCATACAGGCTTTCAGCATATACATCTACTTCTATTTGCATATCTGTTTTTGCCATGGTGTCTATCCATTTATCATCAATAGTTCTGTAGTCAACATTAAAGGTATTCCATACACGGCTATAGACCTTATCATACCAAAAGTCTGAGTATCTTCCCTTTTCATCGACAAAAAGTGAACCATATTTTGTTTTTCCTATATCAACAGGAAAGGCATAGTGTTCTGGGCTTTTAAGTGGTATAACGACACCATTATAACTTAATTCTATCCCCTCAAAGGCAAGCATACCTTCATAAAACCTGTTCGGGAAATTGGCCAGGATGTAGGGGAACATATAAGCATTGTTGGGTAGGTTCGTTGTACGGATTAGCTGACCGTCCGGGCTTATCTTATTTCGCAGCTCCTTATTCTTCAGCATCTTCAATATGTTCAGGGCATCAGTCCTTACAATTGCACCGTTCAGCTTCAGATATCTGTGTTGAGTATAATCTCCTTCTGAAAAGCCCTTTAGGAAGCCTTTGATAAAGCCCTTAGCTATATCCTCCCTTTTTGATGCAGCAACCTTTTTGATATCCGATATTCTTTTATCGATAACCAGCTGCACCAGCTCCGGATCTATCTCGCTGCCATAAAGGTAGTCGTCAGCACGGCTTAGGAGTATCAGCATATCTCCCCGCTTGAGATTAGCATTATAATCTTTAAATTGGCCTTTCTTTATAATACCTTTTTCGGTAAGCAGCTCGATATAATCATTAGCAGTATTAGCTTTGCCTGGTTTTAAATCCAGCTCCTTTGCCAAAAGTTCAAGATATTCGGACACTTTAATGTACTTGCTTGTCGCCTCAACCCTTTGTATTCTTGCATTCGATAATGTAAGAATTGATATTACTAATAATAGAATAATTGCTATAAATTTTTTCATCAGCTTGGTACCTTCCTTTATATATAAATTCTCTTTATTTAAGGTCTTTTATTTACATTTTTGCTATTGTCCACTTTTATTCCTTAGATTTACTTAACAGCTCTTATTGTAAAATTAGTTTAAAAAGGCAGAAAGTATCAGTCATTGATACCTTCTGCCCAAATTCAACATTACGTCTGATTAATTACAAATTGACTGATATATGCTAATTCCTTGGTACATAACAAATACCAATCATTTTTACTTAACCTTAATTGAGTAGTAGCCGGAGCTATAGCTTTCTGATTTGAATACTTTAATGTAGTAGGTTCCTTTTGCCAGTTTTTCTAAATTAATCGTTCGGCTGGAACTGTCATCATATAAAAGTGCTGAACCAATCATATATCCTTTAGAATCATATACTTCCACCTTCATGTCACCATCCATCTGGGATGATATATCTATTTTTATAGTTTTACTTGATGTTAAGCTGAACTTATACCAGTCTGCCTTTGATGTCTTGTCAGATACAAGGCAATAACCCTTTACTGCCGAGCCGCCAACCTTAATATTGGTTGCTTTGCTCTTGGAGGCTCCAGACTTATCTGAAACTGCTGTCAATTTATATTTAAATAAATACGCCCCTACTCCTGTATCAACCTTAAGATAATAAGTTCCCTTATTCAAGACAAAATAATGCTGTATGGGATCTCCATATAATGATATATACCTTTCATCAGTTATTGCCTTCTTTTTGCTATCCAACAAGGCAATTTTTGCAGAGCCAATATCATTCTTCTCCGGATCTATATTAATAGTCAATAGGCTTGGCTCTTTTACGGATATTTTATAGTACACCGGATCTGTGTTATAGTTCTGGTAAGCCAAATATTCTGTATTAGCCTTTACCGTCCTGGTTCCGCCCGGTATAAGCATAAGTGCGACCGGAAATGACACGGGCTCCTCGGAGCCATAATCACGCAATACATTAAATTTTATATAGTATTTTCCGGTTTTTTTTATGTTTATTTCTTTGGTTGCACCTCTTTCACCGGTAAACATTATAATATTACCGACTTCCTGGGTACATTTTTCATCAGAATACAATACCGCCTCAAAATAGCGAAAATTCTTTTCAATACCATCATCCATAAAATAAATAATTAATACTCCGGTTTTATCAATCGTAGCTGTCATTACAAATTCATCGTAATATGGACTGAAATAAATATCATAATAACCTAGCTTTTGCTCCAAATCCTTCTTGGTTTCTCTGTAATTTAATGTAAGCTCGGTAACTAAAGGTTTATCAAATTCTGTCCCGCTGGTTAAATCTACTGCCGTACCGTTACCTTCAATTATTAGCTGCACATTGACCTTCCCGTCAGCAGGCTCCACCAAAAGCATCGCTGCAACATATAGACCTGCTTCTACAATCTCCTGTCTTTCCACAATCGCTTTTTTGCTTGTTACTTCCTTTTCATCCAAAACTACCGTACCTAAATCATACTTCCCACTGCTGTCATCTACAGCTGCAATAACAAATGCCACTGTTCCGGGCTTCGCACCCAAATCTGTAACTTTAAAGTTAACTGTGATTGGTCCTTTCTCTTTAACATTAAAAAACACATATCTATCAGATGCCTTATCACTTAATGTGTAATCTACATTAATGATTACGTTGCTTGCTGCAAATACGGATACAGACAACATGACAGACATAAGCATAAGCACAGCCATACAGCAGATACTTTGAAGAAATCTCTTGCTCCTGCATAATTTTTTCATTACAGTTCCACCCTTCCTTAATGTTTAATGATTTTTTAATGCTGATTATTCAAGGATACCGTTGCCTTTAAAGGCTTATATTGGCAACATAACATCTATAATGTACTATAATTTGTAATGATTTTCAAGTATAACGCTTTTATTTACATTTACACACGTATATTCACATCCACTCTTTCACCAAATCTATTCTAAGGCTGAAAATGATTCAGCAATACCTTAAGCTGCCTGATGCAAAATTCTTTTTCTCCCCGATATATGCAGGTCATATTACTTATATCCTCGATTGCTTTTATTAATCGTCTCCTTGCCCTTATCCTTCTGCCTGCAAGCAGCTCCCTATAAGTATCATATGCTGCCTTTAATCTTTCAAAGTGCAGATCACCCTTTATGCCGAATATCGTATGGCCGCTCTTAGACAAATCAAACATTTCCATATTATAGATTTCCAAAGCTTCTGGCAAAACGAAAGAGCTGCCGGCCTTTGATATCATTGACAATTGCTGATATTGCCTTATTTTCATCATCAGATTTATATATACAAGCTCTGTGTAATAGCAGCTCTGTATGCTGTCACTTAATTTTTCTATATCTTTTACTTTTACCAGGGCTCCTATCATCCCCCGATAATCATCCATGTCAAGGAAATAATAGTATTCAAGAAGAGCCTGATAGGCAAGAATATCATTGTATGCCTCATCAGATGGCAAATTCAGCATCTCCTCACCCAATTGTCTGTATGTTGCCCCTTTAATGAGATATTTGGCGGATATCAGCTGCAGATTGTGGCACAATCTTGTAACTGAATCCCTTTTTAAATAAAGATGACAGGCCATATCATTGCATATCCGTTTAACTCTTGGAATACCATTCATCATAAGGAAGCCGACTCCCATTGCAAATAGACTCCAGGCATATAAAAATATAACTATACTCTTTTCTCCAACAAATACTCCTGTAAGTCCAAATATGGATAAGATAAGATTAGCAAAACAGCCTCCCAGATTATAAACATACGGGTTTGAATATAGACTTGCCGGGCTCATTATACACTGAAAGCTTCTTGAAACAACCCTTTTTAATGAAAACCATCTTTCTTCCCTTACCAGAGCAATATTATATATCTGAAGGTAAAGAAAGTTCCATCCGCTAAGCAATCCTCCCAGCATATGTCCAAGCTCATGAAATAGCAAATGCAAGAAAAATGAAAAGAGGATTCCCGTCAAGGCATGTAAAATAAGTCCTATAGCCATTTTTACTCCATATTTAAATCGAAAAGTATAAAAATGCTTTACGTATCCGGGATGTATAAAGCCCTAGTCTGTAACCAGCACCGGTAGCCTGGCCCCATATTCTATGCAGTCATCAGAGTAAGCTCCTATCCTGGCACAGGCCTCTATACTGTCAAATGTCTCTTCCAAAAGAGTTGTACTATCTTCCAGTTCTGGACAGCCCTTAATGTGTGCAAGATAATACCAGCCCTTCTTTTCTACAAAGTATAGCGGCTTCTTTATTATATTGCCTCCTGCAGATGCAATCTTATTGAATGTATAGTCTCTGTCAGCCCCATAGGGATAACCCTGGAATACCACCAGCATATTTAAGTCATCCATATAGCCGGCCCACTCATCTTCAAAGCCTGAAGGGAAAGAGAAACTGTAGCTTATGCCGTTTTGCCGGGCAATTGCATTATGTCTGCTGGTATAATGGGACAATACCTTCTCAAGTTGATTTATTATAGCTTCTTTTTTAGTAAGCTTAAATTTTTCATCATCAAACAGAAAATGCTCAGCATGTTGAAGCTTAAAAAGCTCATACCTGTCGTCCTTTTGAAACTCATGACAATCAGCTTCTATCACTTCCTCCGGCAAAACCAGCAGATTATTTATGTCATATAGATAGATCATGTCAGATAATGTGAATCTGTAAATAAAATAATCATCCTTATAGTAATATGGCATTTTCTCAGACCAGGTGCGCTTTGAGTATGTACTGCCATCCTCTGCAGTAAACGTGTCATAATAATAAAGATAATACCCGTCATAATCACACAAAAGAATCACAGGTATATACATTTCAAGCTCTGCCTGGGCATTTGCATCGGAGATTATGCCCATTGAGGCATATAATGACGTAAAAAATCTGTCAATCAGCTCATCTCTTTTTATTGAGTTAGCCCCGTATACCCCTGAGGTGGCCAGGTATTCAACAGCATCAGATGTTGCTGCAGTAAGCTTTCTTGTCAGCTCTGTCCTCTCATTTTCTATTGCCTTCAGCTTTCCAATAGAAATATCGGTTTTTATGATTACTGCCAGAAAAAATATCAGGAATAATAAGGCATAATGAAATACTTTCATTTTACTTTACACCTATTATCTCACATTCTTTATAGAACAGGCGGTTGCCCGAAATTGATGGGAATATTCTCTGTAGCAGCTTATGGGCTATGGAGGAGCTTTTATTTTTTATAACTACCGCTAATCTATCACCAGTTTGCATTCTATAACAGCTTTGGAAACTCATCTTATCAAGAATGGTATCAGTGTATACTTTTTCTTCATAGCATAATACATTTCCGGTAAAAATCGGTGTCTTCAGTATACAGTAGGGACAGCCGGGATCACTGCCGTCCGGGTACAGACTATATTCACGACCACAAATTTCACATACTGTTTTTGCGCATACAGTAGTAACCGTCAGATAGGTCACTGCACCTTTATAGCCTATAGTTACCGGCTTGGTTCCCAGGTAAGACGAATCCAGATTATCATCATAACCGCTTGTGATAATTTCCGTGTGACCATCCATATAGGTAACAAGTATTTTAACTCCATTATCCTGAAGGCTTGTCCCTATAGTAATTGTCAGCTTTGGTTCTTCCGGATATATTACCCGTATATTATCCACCCAGGCCTTGCAATATGGACAGCCGGGATCGCTGCCATCTGACTTTAGATTATAAATATGGCCTCTGCTGCATGTCTTGCTTCGGGGAACCACTGTGACATTAATTGTGCAAGTTAAGCTATGCGTTTCACCATCCAGTGTGTATGTATAGCTTATAGTTGCGATTTGATTTTGACATGGATTTGCAGTTGAAAATCCACTTGTACCCAATACTACTTTTGTTGAGCCATCTAAATATTTTGCTCGTACTGTTGTAATTAAAGCGTCTCCTGTTGCTACCGTTTGCACCGGATGGGTGGCTGTAATATTTATTACCATTTGATTGCAAATGGGAAATACCCGATTACCATTACTGTCATAATAAGCACCTTCTGTTTTTCCGCAATTTAATGTATAACTGTAATAAGTATACCCACAAAAAGAAGGTGGAGTGCCATTGGGCGGATTATAACTTGTTTTGCAATTTGAACAACTCGCCACATAAGAATAGGTGTATGTAGTACCATGCCCATTACCACATGTCAAATACAAATAATTGTAGGAAAAACTAGCAGTGCTCCCACAATTCGAACACGTATATGTACCTTCATAATGACCATTAGTACCACTTGAAAAACTGGCACCACATGTATAATAACTACTTTGGCCTCGATAGCAGCCACCTCCGCTGCTTGGGCTTCCTGTATGTATATGCTTTGTACCATGGTAGCAATCATCAGTATGTACATGACCGGGATCTGCCGGAGTGTTTTCTGCTGACTCCAGAACACTTTCATTTGTTTCTGTATTAAGCTCTCCTGGATAAACCGGATCATCCACCTCCGGTGGTGTTGTAATTACCTCCCTGTAATGATATTCATTTTTCCCTGTATAGGCCGCATTCTGAGCCTCAAGTACCTCCTCAAGCGTTCTGAAGCGATATTCGGGTTCTGCTATATCATAGACGTGCTCGAGTTCGATATGATAAATTTCATTAGTCAAGGATAGTCTGTCAATTAATTCCAGGTAGGAATCCTGGCTAATACAACCTTCTCTTTTAGCACTTGATAAAAAATCTCTGACCGCTTCTCTGGCTAAAGACTTTTTCACTGTTTCTGTTCTGATATAAAAGTAAACAGCCACTGACAGGAATATAATCAATATCCCTATCAAAGTATCGATGATTAATGCCCATGCTTTATCCATTTCTATAATATCTCACCGCCAAATACAAAGCGCTTTATCCTACCCAGCATGGCTGTTTTAAAGAACATTTTCTGCAGCCTGTACAGCAAGGATTTATCACGCTTGATCAGACGGATTGTAATGTAGTTCCCCTTTTTGAAATGATAAATGCCTTTTTCATACAGCTCATCAAGTATCTCTGAAGTATATCTGATATTATAATAGCTGACTGTGCCGTTACTGACACCAAGCCTGCAATATGGGCAGCCCGGATCTGTTCCGTCCTCATCAGGATAATATAGATGGCCTTCCGGACAGGTAACTGACGACAAGCTATTTACCAGCTCCAAAGTAAGTGTCGTCTCAAATCCTTCATAGCTGACAGTGACTGTCTGCATACCCTCTTTGAATGGATCATAACCTTCCATGATATACCCTTCTGCTTTAAGTTCTCTATGCCCATCCCTGAAAATCAGTACAAGCGCTATATCCGGTATGCTTCCAAAGGCCACCCTGCTGCCACCGCTTAGTAAATATGCTTCTATACCTGTCAGTGTCTCAAAGCAAATGGGGCAGCCATATGGATTCTCCAATTGATCATATATATATCCGCATATGGAGCACTGCTCATCAGTTACAGCGATAACCTTTAGCTCTATAATTGTGAAAAGATTCTTATAACTGACTGTCGCCCGGTAACTACCTGGCCTTGATGTTGTACAATCTATACTCCAGTCATCCACCGGCCTGCTGCTGCCATCGGCATAATAGGCTGTAACAGCAATTTCAATGTTTTCATACTGATGTACAGTTACAAAGCCAGGTTCAACGGAAATAGCAATTATCCTTTCTGCGCATATGGGACACTCTCCTGCCGACTGAGGATATATTGTACCGCATTCAGGGCAGGTAAGTTCTTTTTCCCTAACATTTACCGTTATAAGCTTTGCATAACCACCATATTCAATTACTGCCGATTGGATTCCGCTTTTATCCTGCTCATAGTTGCTTGTCCATCCATTTACCACTGCTCTGCTTCCATCCCTGTAGATTGCCTCCACCGTCACAGGAAGCTCATCCCCCAGTGTGACCTCCACATACTCAGGTGATACTTCTATTCCGGTTACAAAGCCTTTGCAGAAGGGACATCCGGGATCGGAATCATCCGTATTTAATTCATAGATATTATAACATCTTGAACAAAGTCTTTTTAGTGCGGCTACATTAATTATTAGTTCAGCTGTTTTTGTAATACCCTTATCGGTAAATGCTACTATTACATCCTGCTTTCCCAGCAATGACGGATTATATCCGTAAATCTTATAACCGCTGTCATATGTTTTATTGCTTCCATATAAATAGCTTGCCGTAACCGTTAAGCTAAATGAATCTGCAGCAGTATACCTTTCTACGGTTAATTCAGTAGGTGCGACTGATATGCCCGTTAAGCCATTAACAAATACGGTTGCATACGCTGTTTTTGTTATTCCTTCTTCCGTGTATGATACAGCAACCGTCTGGCTACCTGTTTTTGTCGGGTCATAATTTGTCAGCTGATACAGGTCGGGGTTTATTTCTGCGCTGCTCCCATCGCTATAATAGGCCGTCACCCTAAAGTCCGGCTCACTTAAGAGCTCTACTATCTGGCTTGAAGGTGAAATACTAATCGAGGATAGGCTTTTTGCAGGAATGGAATCCAGATCAAAAATCAGACTTTCAAGCTCCGGCTCTTCTTCTGCCCCTGCATAGCAATCAGATGTATGGACATGACCATATGAGATACCGGGTATAATCATGCCATTAACCTGTCCCTTATTATTAGTATGTAGAAGCAAAGTATTGGCTGCCTTTATATGCATTCCTCCGCCTGTCTCAGCATATAATGGCAAATCAGAGCTTATATCTTCTGCCAGCTCATCCCCAACGACCGGATTTATGTCCTCTATCTCAAAATCATACAGCTCTCCTGTTTTATTTAGAAAACCCAGATATTCCTCATACATCCGCAGATCAATATATCCTTTTTTGCGGATAGTGTCAGTCAATGCTTTTGTTTTGTTGCTCACAAGAGCATCTATATCTTCATTATTTGATTGGGCTATATACTGCAAAGGAAAAAGCAGCAGAAGGATTAGCGAAATGAAGCCTGCAATAAGTCTTCCGGGATAATCCATAATAATCACCCTCTATAAGCCTGCATATTCATAAATTACCTGCAGAATATTATGGTCTGCATCATAGCTGTAGCTTTTTCTGTATGTACCTGCCCTTATATATGAAAAATACAGCTCATAATCATTCCCATCCGGCTCAATTATCCTTCCGTCTATAGAAATTGGCAGAGCACGTTCTCCCATAATAACTGCATACAGCTCCTCGCAGCTTACCAGATTTATATCAACATCACTGTACTGCCGATATAAATCTCCTTCCTCCAGGATTTCATCGTTGGCCAGCCTGACAAAGCGGGCAGCTGCATTGCTCTGGAAGCTTAGGTAAAGAAGCCCCAAAGCAAATATAAGTGCTCCTATTACCATCTCATAGATATTAATTACAGCTTTGTGCATCTTAATCCTCCACTGTTACTTTCGCTAATACTGCACTTTTATCTCTGCAATTTTCTTTTAGCCCATCAATATAGCCTTATTTCATTCTCTGCTGTTACTTCTGCATAAATGCCACACCCAGTATTGCTTTGTTTTCAGTCCTTATAACCTCGGCAGTAAACCAGGCGGTTGGCTTTATATAATGCTGTTGGTTTGAGAAATTTTTGATATCCAAGATATGCTCGGAGTTGGTATAGGTGTTGTCATGGCTGCCTTCTACGGATTTTGTCTTGACCCTGACATAGATAGGAGCTTCTTCTTCAGCTGAATAATCCCCCAGATACTTTTTGATGAAGTTTATTACCTCGCTGCCGCGCAGTTCTTCATTGTCATATTTCATAATATCGTATTCCTCTATCTCGGATATTGTCTGCTCCTGCCTGCTTATTATATGGTTAGCAGTATCCATCGTGCTCTCCAGCGAGTTTCTGATAAAGGCAATTATCATGCCAACAATAATTACTGCCACAACTGACAGAAATATGTAAATCACAATATCAGAATTCTTCTGTTTCATAGTATTCAACCTTCCCGCATAAAACCTGTTATTACCTGCGTCATTTCTGCCGAATCAATTAAGCTCTTGTCAGGACTGCTCTACCTTTGCTGTGTAAATTCTATACATACTATCTCATCATTTGCATTTCTTTTTACTTCACCTATAAAGTTGCCGTTGGGATTGATGTAATCTGCTGATTTTTTATCCGATGTAGGGAGGTTTGTTTCTTCCCCATCCAGATTATTTGACGAACTGTTATACTTATAATTGTAGTATTTAAATGATCCGTTGGCCAAAGTCTTCACACCTATGGCCACCAGTACATCCTTCCTGTCCAGCTCTGAAATCAGCTCTCTTAATGATTCCCCTTTTATTGATGCACCATCATACACGGTCAGATCAAAATCCGCCATGGAAGCAGTTATACTGTTTATTTTCTGGGTTCCTGCATCTGCCTCCTTCTTTTTGTCCTTATAGGTTCCAACCAGCCAGGCTATAAGTAAGCCGGACAAAATAACTCCTACTACAATAAACAAAA
>Ga0134093_1000573_pt1 | contig 44005 bp, 45 predicted proteins | sample 4_1taG_FD_94452 | JGI IMG/M metagenome (GOLD analysis project Ga0134093, IMG submission 94452) | Switchgrass degrading microbial communities from high solid loading bioreactors in New Hampshire, USA - 4_13_20_68_A1 metaG | ecosystem: Engineered > Bioreactor > Semi-continuous > Anaerobic >...
GGGATTGTGTCGCAGTTCTACGAACGGCGGCAGATTCTTCAGGAGCGGTGTACGTGGCCCGTACGCACCGTTCTGTGAGAGGAAAGCCGCTAGGCTGATCACCTAGCGGCTACCTACTCGATTCGTGGAAAAGATCACAAAGTGAGGGATGGCAATGATCCGCAATGCTAGTCGGTCTCGAAACATGTTTGCCACCAGTTCTTTGGTGAAGATGGGGATGCTTGGTGGGCTCGGGATGATCTTGATGCTCCTGGATTTCCCGCTGCCGCTCTTTCCAATCTTCCTGCAGGTGGACCTCAGCGATGTGCCCGCCGTGATCGGCGCTTTCAGCATGGGCCCTGCGGCCGGCGTCATGATCGAACTGCTCAAGAACCTGCTGAAACTGATCGTGGGCAGCAGCACAGGTGGTGTGGGCGAACTAGCCAACTTCTTGGTAGGCGCTGGTTATGTGCTGATCTTGGGGATTGTGTACGAGAAATGGCCGCATCGTAACGGCGTCATCTTGGGCGCAGTACTGGCAACAGTCGGCGCGGCTGTTTTTGCGGGAGTTCTCAACTACTTCATCTTCATCCCAGCGTACGCTGTGGTTATGGGCCTTCCTGTGGATGCCTTCGTATCGGTGGCATCGCAGGTCAACGCAGCAGTGGTCGACCTGAGAACACTGGTGGTATTTGCAATCGTGCCGTTTAACCTTGTCAAGGGCGTGATCATCGCAGTTGCCGCAGTACTTGTGCACCGCATTTTGCGCCCCTTGTGGGACAAGTTCTAGCATCAATATTCGGAAAGGCCAAGTACTCACGTTACGAAAAGCCTTCGCAGGTCCCCCGTATTTGGGAGAAATGCTAAGGTTTGTGTTATTTTTTTGCGATATAGCAGGAAAACCTCTTGGCTCTTGGTAATTATAACACAATTTACCATCGGAGGTGACTTGCTTGAAGAAGTTGTATCGAATCGGTAGCGTCTTACTGGTCGTTTGCTTGCTGATGGCAGGCTGTATCGGAGGAGGTGGCAAGAAAGAGTATAGTGTTTCCGGCGTTGTCCAGGACGAACAGGGAAGCCCCATTGCTGGGGTGGAACTGAGCTTTGAGGGTAGTGACATCACGTCATTCATCGTGGGCCCGACCGGTGCTGATGGCAAGTTCACTGCGAACGGACTGAAGGGGACCGTAACCCTGACAGTTTTGGATCTGAAAGGCTGGGTTTTCGAACCCAAGACAACTACCTTTACCAAGGCTGACAGCAATGTCGTGATCACCGGGTATGCTGCGGAGTACAGTATCGCCGGTATAGTCCGAGACGGCGCAGGCGTCCCATTGGCTGGCGTAGAGATAGCGCTGGAGGGGGAGGACATAGGCACGATAACCCTGGAAGCCACTGGCGCTGACGGCAAGTTCGGCGTGGGCGGCTTGAAAGGCAAGGTTACGCTGAAGGTCCTGCCTCTCGAGGGTTGGCGCTTTACGCCAGAGGTCATGGAGTTCACCAAGGGCGATGAGAATGTTGTTATCATTGCCACGCAGGAACAGGACTTGAACATAGTGATAGACGGTGAAGGTTACGTTGACCAAGAGGTCATCTACAGCCCGCTTGGCCTCAGCACTGACTATTATCCGCGTACGACCCAGGTCAAACTGACGGCCATCCCTGAGTTCGACTGGCGCTTCATCGGCTGGTACGGCGATGTTCCCGATGGCTGGACCGAGGAAAACCCGATCATCGTCACGATGGATGGGTCCAAATGGATCATGGCTGTCTTTGTTCCCCAGACCACTGTAGACGCTACAGTGCGGATGGCTCACTCCTTCCCCTTTGCCGTTGAGCAGCTCGTGACAGACGCAGAGGCGGCCGGGCAGGGGACTCTTCCCGGAACAACGGTGCAGAGCTATACGGAGGAAGAATGGGAAGACGCCTATATTGACAACGAGTTCATCGTTATGATGAGCACGGCCCTCAGCACGCAGGACCGGATCAGCATGCTCAGTGGTGCCGGGTACGAGATCAAGGACTCCATCGATTCCTTCGGCGCATACCTTATCACACCGAAATCCGGGATGATCGGTGCCCTTAGCCAGAAGGATCACCTCAGCACGCTGCAGAGTCTCAGCGGGACCACCTTTGCCGAACAGAATGCACGGCGTTTCCTGTTTGGCGTCAAGTATCCAGATGATCCGTATTATGCGTTCGATCCTTCCAACGCGAGAGCATCACAGTGGTGGCACTATGATCAAATCCGCCTGCCGCAAGCCTGGGCGGTAACCACTGGCAGCAAGAGCGTCAGGGTCGCAGTGATCGACACTGGTATTGACCCCGAGCATGTCGACCTGCAAGAGAACCTGAACCTGGAGGATTCTTTCGATTTCACCGAGGATAACGACATCTACGACTACGACGGCCATGGCACCCATGTAGCTGGGACCATCGGTGCGACCACGAACAATGGTCTTGCTGTAGCCGGTGTAATGTGGGACGTAGATCTCCTGGCCCTCAAGGTGTTTGACCAGTACGGGTATGCTGACAGCTGGGGTATCGGCAATGCCCTCCTCTACGCGGCCGGCCTGTTGATGGACGAAGAGGGTAACCTGCTGAACGACGACCCGGTGGATGTGGTTAATATGTCTCTCGGTGGTCCTTACAGCGAATTTGAGGACTTCGCGCTCGAAGCCGCCGCTGCCCAAGGGGTGATCTTGGTGGCCGCGACTGGCAACAACGGCCGACCGGTCATCTCCTATCCCGCTGCCCATCCCGCCGTGATCGCCGTAGGCGCTACAGCAAGTGGGTTGCATCTGTTGGGCACGGATTACGATCCTCCTCTTGCGACCTATACAAACCATGGTCCTCTGGACTTCGTTCTGGCTCCTGGTGGCGGAGGATATGATTTCAACGTAAATCCGGTGTATCTGGACTTCGTGGCGAGTACGTATCCAGGTAACAGGGTCGCATGGATGACGGGCACATCGATGGCTTCGCCCCACGTTGCGGGCGTGATCGGGCTTATGCTGTCCAACGGCATCCCCAAGAGCCAAGTGCGAGAGGTGTTGGAACGGACCTGCATGAAGATCAACGATTACAACGAGTACTACTATGGATACGGCCTGGTGAACGCCTACTGGGCGGTGAACGCTGTTGAAGAGATCAGGCTGATCCAGGGCATCAGGAACGGCGCCGAGATTGAGATCGCTGCCGAAACGAGGATGCCGCTGCCTGAGAGCCAAGCTGTGCTGACCGGTCTCGAAGCCGGTGAGTTCCAGCTCATCGCTTGGGTAGACGTGAACAAGAACGATCTGGTAGATGCGGGAGACTACTATTCAGAAACGGACCTGCTTGGCTTTGACTACGGGCAGGGTTGGAGCTGGTGGCCCGTTCTGACGGAGTTTGATCCCACGGAGTCTGCCACTTACTCGCTGCAATCGACTTCGGATGTGGAGCTGATAACGCAGTAAGCTGCTAGACCAGAAAAGGGCCCTGCACTTGAAATGACGGGTGCAGGGCCCTCTTTCTGGAGCGGCGGATTGAGTGTGTGGAGGTCCAGAGCAGCAAAAAACCCAGGGCATCGGCCCTGGGCGGAGAGGAGAACAAATGGCTCTAGAAGAACGTTAACGGAGTGACGACGATCGGAGGATAGTTCTGGTTCTTCTGGCGAGGATGTCTTTCCAGGTTTAAATAGGTCTCGACCTGGCGGTTTGTTCCATCAAAACCTCTGGTCAGCCAGAAACTGTGGAGGCTTTTCACTAGGTGTTTCCTCATGGTGGATCTCCTTTCCCTTTCAGCTTGGAGAACGAAAGCGTATGCGTTTGACAAAACTGGCCCATCGCAACAACAATACGCTTGGAGTACTCCTGTGAGGTTAGCTGACGGGTTAGGACGCCCAAGTCGCCCCTCTCACCAGTCGGTGAGATTCACCCCAAAAGCTTGGGTCCCCCACGCCCTGAACGGACTTCGGAGATTGCACCTTGATCGTAACACTGCCATTTCTTGCTGTCAACGTGAGTGATAATCATTCTCAGATTGTAAATTCGCCGCTGGTTCTTCGCGTTTTGCGAGGAGGATATGACTCGGGGAATACGAAATGCGCTGTTGGGCTGCTGGCCAGCAGCGACAGCGTGACTGGCGGATGTGATGGTCAATGTAATATTTACGAAAATAACGGAGGATTAACATGAAACGTGGTTTGGTGCTGGTCTGCATCTTGCTCGCTCTCGCTGGGTTTTGCAGCACGAGTTCGGCCGCTCTCCGGATTCTGCCGGAAATCGAGCTGATGGCTGGAGTCCTCAGTCAGACATCCTGGATAGAAAGGCGGGGGCCAGACGGTCCGGGAAATGAGTACTACCGAGCACTCAAGGATTTCTTCTCCGCCTACAAAGACCACGAGGCCGTGATCATAGCCGAGGAGCTTACGAAGAAGGGTTTCACCTACGATGCTCCACCCGCATTCATCTGCCATCTGGGGCCGCTTCCGGAACTGTCTGTCGTGCATCCGTACAGTGAAAACTTGGTGGAAAGGGCGGGGGGCCGGGATAAGCTGGAGGAATTCCGCCTGGCCCTCGTAGATCTGGCCGAGAAGTCCGGGTTTATGGAGTTTTTCCGCGCTTGGGAATCGTACCTGGAGGAGTGCCTTGCCCCGTCCAGGGAGGGTTTTCGCGAGGAGATGCTGAAGGAGTGGCTGGCAGGTTTCTTCGGGTGGAAACCCGGGAACTTTGAGCTGATCATGGCACCCAGCATGTTCCCGGGGGGAGGCTATGGGGCAACGCTCACAGACAGCAGCGGCAGCTCTTTGGCTATCCAGATCGTTCGAGAGATGGGTACCAGTTCAGGAAGGCCTGAATTCCCCACTAGTGTCTCCCTGGAGATGCTGACCATCCACGAGCTGGGGCATTCTTTCGTCAACCCCAGTCTGGAGGCCTATCCTGAGCGTGCTCGTCGGTTGAGGCCTCTCTTCTGGCGGGTCAGAAAGATCATGCGCGACCAGGCTTATTCAACAACGGGTGTCTTCTTGAACGAGCAGGTGCTGCGTGGTGTTGAGGTGCTGGCTGCCCGGGATCTCTTCGGACCAGATACGGCAGAGATCGTCATGGCTAATCACATGAGCTATGGCTTTTACCTCATGCCTTTCGTCGTCGAGAAGCTGGAATACTACCAGGCCAACCGCAGTACCTACAGCACGTTCCGGGACTTCGTGCCTTACCTCTACGATGGGCTGGAGGGCTATGTCCGGGAGAACTGCACGCTGTGTGAGCGGTTCTTCGGCCTTTTTGTGCGCTGAAGCAGGCCTAGAAGGAATGGGATGGAGGGTGATGTGATGATCATTAACGTACGCACCAGTCAAGGGCAGCAGTTCATCGAGATCACCGAGCAGGTGAAGAAGTTCGTGGCCCAGGAGGGGCTTCAGGACGGCGCAGTGGTTGTCTACGTTCCGCATACAACAGCGGGGGTGACCATCAACGAAAACGGGGATCCTGCTGTGGTACGCGACATACTCCATGCTGTGAACAAGTTGATCCCTGTGCATGGAGACTACACTCACCTTGAGGGCAATTCCCATGCCCACATCAAAGCGTCGCTCTTTGGTTCCTCCTGCACCATCCTGGTGGAGAACGGCCGTCTGCAGCTGGGAACCTGGCAGGGTATCTACTTCTGCGAGTTCGACGGGCCTCGTAACAGAAAGGTTTTCTTGAAAGCGCTGCGTTGAATCGGACTAGGGGCGGAGCCGTTACCCATCCCCAGCCAGTGTCGGAGCCTGGATCACAGAAGGTATACTGCGGGTAAGACCTGAACAAGGGGATGGGAATGAAGATGGCAAAACAGACACTGGGACAGCGCTTGTTCATCAACCGAGACTTCGGCCTGCTTTTCTGGGGACGCCTCGTTTCTCAGATCGGAGATGGAGTCCATTACCTGGCCCTCACCTGGCTGGTACTGGATCTGACCGGTTCAGGGACGGCTCTGGGCACTCTGCTCCTGGCTTCATCCATACCCATGGTGATCCTGGCGCCCTTTACTGGGGTCCTCGCGGACCTGTGGGATCGCAAGACGATCGTGGTCTCCATGGATGTTGTCCGGGGGCTCGTTATCCTTTCGCTGGCCTTCATCCACAGGTTGGGCTACCTAACCATGCCCATCCTGTACGGAGCGACGGTTCTATCGTCTCTCTGCGGGGTGCTCTTCGGGCCGGCCATCTCAGCGGCGGTGCCGGGAATGGTGAAAAAAGAAGAGCTGGTCAAGGCCAACTCTCTGAACAATTTCTCTAGGGCAGCAACGCAGATCATCGGACCTATCGTTGGAGCCTTTATCTTGGGCAAGACCGGGTACTACGGCGCCTTTCTCATCAATGGTACTGCCTTTCTTTTCTCGGCTGTTTCCGAGATGTTCATCCGCTTCCCCAAGCAGTCTGGAGATGTGAAGTCTGCTGGATGGGCCACACCAAGTAAGCAGTTCGTTCACAGTTTCCAGGAGGGTTTCCGCTACATCTGGCAGAACACCGGCCTGAGGACACTTATCTTCTTTGCAGTCGCGCTTAACTTCGTGTCGGCTCCCCTGTTCAGCGTTGTGCTTCCGTTCTTCGGCAAGGAAGTGCTGAGCCTTGGGGCCGAGCAGTATGGCAGCCTGCAGGCCATGTTCTCAGTGGGCTTCCTGCTTGGGACGTTCCTCGTCGGTTATATTACCAAAAGGTTCCGCAAAGAGTCTCTGCTGTCGAGCGCCATCGTGCTTCAGGGCTGTCTCTCAGTTTTCCTCGGAGTGCTCGCCCTCCCAGCGGTCTACGGGAGCTGGGCCTTGGGCATGACTCTGGTTGCAATGTCGGCGGGACTGCTGTTAATCGGAGTGCTGAATACCTTCGTCAACGTGCCGTTCCAGGTGACGCTGCAGGAAATCGTACCGGACAACTACCGGGGAAGGGTTTTTGGCCTCCTGGACAGCATGGTTCAGCTTCTGGTACCCCTCTCAACGGGCATGTCGGGGGTGCTGGTGGACAACTTCACAACCGCTTCCCTGTTCTCCTTTGCCGGTGTAGTCGTGATAGTCTTGGGCTGTGCCATGGCTTTGTCCCGCAGCATCAAGCTGCTCTATGCGCAGGGAAGTGCCGCCAGCAGCTGAGTTATCCCGCAGTCGACAGGGGTTTTGCCCCTGTTTCTTTTTTGCCCGCGATGATGCTTTTCTGCCATGGCCTGGTTTTGTACACCCAGTAGCCATACAGGCAAGTGAGCACATTGCTGAAGCTCATGGAGAACCAGATCCCAGTGGAGCCCCAGTTGGTGAAACGTCCCAAAAGCACGATCAGCGGCAGACGGACCAGCCACAGGCGTCCCATCTCCATGTTCATGGAATACCTGGTGCTGCCGGAACCCTGGTAAAGGCCGCTGAAGGTCCCGAAGATGCCCATAAAGGGCAGCGACACGGCTACATAGGCAAGGTACTCCAGCGATTCGGTGATTACCGCGGGATCATCCCTGGCCCGCATGAAGAAATAGATGATCGGTTCATCGAAGACGATCAGGACAGCGCAGCCAGCAATTCCGATCAACACAGCCACCGTCAGCGCCTTGTGGAACGCTTCCTTCACCCGCGCCATCTGGGCGGCTCCGATATTTTGGCCGACGATGGCAGTGAGGGCTTGTCCCATGCCGGTGGCGGGCTGCATGACCAGGGATGTGATGCGGTTGACCATGCCGTAGGCTGCCAAGGTCGCCGTGCCGTAGGCAGCGATAAACCCGTTGAAAGCAGCGAATCCCAAAGAGGCGCCGGCCTGGCCGACGCTGGACGGCAGGCCGATCCGTACGATTTCCCTCACGATCTCTTTGTTAAGGCGAAAACCAGTGAAGTCGGGTTGGAGTCTGCGGCTGCTCCGCAGCAAGAGGAGCGAACCGACAACCGCAAGCACAGCGCGGGAGAGCACGGTAGCCCAGGCGGCGCCGGCCAGACCCCAGCCAAACGTGAAGATGAAGATGGGATCCAAGATGGCGTTGAGCAGGGCAGAGGCTCCGCTGAGGATCATGGGGGTCAGGGTATCTCCTTGGGCGTGCAGCAGAGCGTTGACGGCAAAGTAAAGAAAGACAAAGGGCAAATCGCAGAAGACGATGCGCAGATAGGTGAGGCTCAGGCGCTCCAAGTCTCCTGCAGCACCCATCAAGCGGACCACCGCCGGCGCGGAAAGGTAGCCCAAGGCGGCCATGGCCAGGGAAGCTATGAGGGCAAGGGCAAAGAGCTGGGCCGCATACTTTCTCGCCCGTTCCAGCTGCCCGGCACCCACGAGCTGAGACAAGAGGGCAGTGCCAGCCACCGGCAGCCCGTTTCCCAGGGCAATGAAAAACCAGTTTACGGGCCAAACGAAGGCAACAGCTGCGAAATGTACTGAAGAGATCTTACTTACCCAAAGGCTGTCCACCAAGCTGTAAAGCTGTGAGATCAGGCTGTTGATGATGATCGGTGTAGACAGAGTAAACAGTACCTTGTACATGCTTCCTGAGAGAATGAGTTCAGTCCTATCTTGGGTAACCGCCTTTGCCACTACCTTCCCACCCTCGGCCGTCGTTTTCATCCATTATACCACCACTTTCCGCGGGCGAACAGGGGAACGGGCAGAAGCCGCCTCAGGAGCCGGGGCTTGGCAGAAGGCGCACCAGGATCAGTTCAGCCAAGGTCACCAGGAAAGCGAAGCCGAGCAGCGTGCCCCAGGTAGTGCGGAACCAGGGGGTAAAGCCGAGCAGGAAAGCGAAGAGCCCGGCTGCCAGCCCCTGCAGAGCCGCGGTGAAAGCCGGGGAAAGGTTGTTCCGGCCAGCTGCTGCGCTGAGGGATCCGGTGAGCAGCGCCGCAGGCGCAGCATACAAAGCCACCTTCCACCAGGGATTGGAGTCAAAGAGAGTGAGCATCAAGAGGCCGAGCACGACGAGCAGCGGGAACTGGCGCCAGAACATGGTTTTCCTCCCAGCTTTAATAACGCTTGACAAAAACCGGAAACAATCATATGATCCTAGTGTACTAGGTAACTAGTGCACTAGTTGGGAAGGGAGTGGGACGGTTGGATATAGACTTTTCCACATCCATACCAATATACTTGCAGATCATCAGCGAGTTTAAACGCCAAATCGCGATTGGGCAGCTCAAACCGGGAGACCGGCTGCCTTCCCAGCGTGATCTCGCCGCTGAGCTCAAAGTGAACGCTAACACCGTACAGAGGGCTTACCGGGAGATGGAACTCCTGGGCCTGGTGGAAACCCTGCGGGGGCAGGGCACTTTCGTCTGCCGCGGCGAAGGGGTTGTGGAAGAGACCAGACGGGAGCTTTTGGACAGCTTGGTCGCGGAGTTCGTTGCGGCCATGCGTTCCCTTGGGCTGGGCGGCCAAGAGGCATTGGAGCTTGTAAGGAAGGGTTTTGCAGAAACGGCAGCGGGGAAAGGGGTGGAGTCATGACCACAGCAGAACACGCCTTGGTGGTGCGCGATCTGCGCAAGAGATATTCCCAGGTTGAAGCACTGAAAGGGATCAGTATGACCCTTCCCAGGGGTGAGATCTGGGGTCTTCTAGGCCCCAATGGCAGCGGTAAATCCACGTTTCTGAAGTGCGTGGCCGGGCTGGTGAAGCCCGATGGAGGAGAGATCCAGATTCTTGGAGAGACTCCCTCGCGCCGCACGAAAGCCCAGATCGCTTTCGTGCCCGAGGTGGAATCCCTCTACCGCTGGATGACCGTGGGGCAGGTCCTTGACTTTACCGCCGCGTTTTTCGATGATTGGCAGCCGGAGACCGCCCTTGAACTGCTGGAATTCATGCACCTCGACGGGAAGAGCAGAGTCAGCTCGCTGTCGAAGGGCATGCGGACTAGGCTGAGACTCATTCTGGCCTTGGCCCGCAGAGCACCTTTGGTTCTTTTGGATGAACCCTTCAGCGGGATTGACCCTTCTTCGCGGGACCGCATCGTGGAAGGCATCATCAGGGAGTTCAAGGGTGAAGAACAGACGGTGCTCATCTCAACGCATGCGGTGGGCGACACGGAGCAGCTCTTCGACTCAGTGGTGTTCTTGGCTGAAGGCAGGGTCGCCCTGCAGGGAAGTGCAGAGGAGCTGCGCAGGAGTCGGGGCCGGTCGATTAACGATCTTTTCAAGGAGGTTTTCCCCTGATGAAGCGCTTTCTCAAGCTCGTGCGCAAAGATCTGGAGACCGGACGGCTCCCGGTTCTGCTCCTTTCCGGCATCACCCTGGCCCTGATGGTTTGGGCACGCCTGCGCTTGGTGAATGCTCCCGCAGTGGTGGAGACAGCAGAGAGCTACTGGCCATCGATTTACCTTGTGCTTGCGCTGGCCGTTCCAGTGACCTTCTTTCCTCTGTGGCTGATCTGGCGCAGCGTGCAGACCCTGCGCTTGGAGTGGCGTGACGATACCATCTACACTCTTCTCGCTCTGCCTGTTCCGGGCTGGCAGATCATGCTGGCGAAACTGGTCAGCCTCTGTATGGAATACACTGTCCTGTTTGCCGTTGCTACGGGAGGAGCTCTCCTGCTCTTTGGCGGGGTTCTGAATATGGGCACCGCTCTTCCCGGACCGTCTTGGGTGGCTCTCAACATCTTCTGGCTGTACTTGGGCGGGCTTCTGCTCTTTACTGCTTTGGCAGTGCAGACTCAGTTGGCGGTGGTGGTGGGCAAGATGGTGGGCCGGGTCCAGGGGATTGTGACACTCTGGGTGTGGATTCTGGCAGTTTGGTTCACGAGCCGGCTGGCGGAGCTGCTTCAGCCCCTGTTCAGATGGCTGCCCGTACTGCGCCTTCACGAACTCATGCGCCTCGATGAACTCGAGACTCAGATCATCTTGGAAGTACATCCCGCTGGCCAAGTGGGCTTCTGGTTAGCTACCATAGGGATCTTTGCGCTCACAGGTGTCCTCTTTGAGCGCTGTGTGGAAGTAAATGACTGAGGGGTGAAAAAGATGTCGTGGGGGAGGATTCTTCTGGTGGCCTTGGTGCTGACTGCAGCGCTGGCCGCCGTCCACGTTCAGCAGAAAGGTGATGAGCAGGTTTTGCAGGCCGGGATAGAGCTTACCCAGGATCAAGCGAAGTTCACGTTTTCGTTGACCAACGTCTTTGATACGGCAGCTCACTTGGTCTTTAGTTCGGGGCAGCAGTTTGAGCTGGTGGTGAAAGACGCGGAGGGTACGGAAGTCTACCGCTTCTCAGATGGTAGGCTCTTCACCATGGCCCTAATTTACGAAGAACTGCCGCCCGGCGCGTCCTTGACTTGGTCAGATGTCTGGGACCTCAAGGATAAAGATGGCCGGCCGGTGGCGCCCGGCAGGTTCCAGGCGGAGATTACCGTCTTGGCACGGGTGATGGACGGGCCGCTCGATTCCGAGCAGCTGTCCACTTCAGTGGAGTTTGAGCTTTGAGGGCTCAAGTTGAGGGGGATGGGCAGTGAGAATTCGCCGCATTGCGTTAGTGACTTTGGCTCTGGTTTCGCTTCTCTTCATCCTGGATCTGCGCTGTGGGCCGCAACTCGGACAGGAGCAGTCCTCGGTTCGTTTTGATGTCAGGCCCCGCCTGCCCATCGAATCTCAAGCAAGCAAGACTCAGCGGTTCAGCCGGCCCCAGGGAGGACTGGTTTCTTTGGTGCTCGACGGGAGCTACGGCACTGTCCAGATCAAGTCGGGCACTGGAGAAGAGTTATTGGTGTCGGCCGCAGTTCTCGCACAGACTGAGGAGGACTTGGAAAGGGTTCAGGTAGTAGAGACGGTAACGGACTCGGAGATCAGTTACGGACTGGCTGTTTCCGACGGCATGCTGCCCGACCAGGTGGGTGTGGGTTACCAGGTTGAGGTGCCAGCGGGTATGGAAGTGGCCGTTCAGTACAGTCACGGAAAGGTTGAGATAGAGGACTTCGTCGGTTATCTGCGGCTGGTCACCAGGTTCTGCAGTGTGGAGGTGCGCGGACTCGCGGGATCGCTTTCCGTGGACAACCAGTTTGGCAATCTCAAACTGGAGGAAATAGCTGGCCCGCTCACCTTGGACGACGCTTTTGCCACAAGCACGGTGCAGCTTCTGGCGATCGACGGCGGTTATGACTTTCAGATCGAGGTGAGCAATGGAACTCTGTCGGGTGATGCTCCCGTTGAAAGGCAGGCCCAGCGCGATATGATCACAGCCGCGGGAAGCACCGGCGCAGGACGGCACCCAGTGGCCATCAGATCCACTTTCGGCTCTGTGACCGTGAATCTCGAACGTTAAGGGTATAAAGCGAAGAAGGAACGCGAAGCGCCGCGTTCCTTCTTTTTGATCTAGATGATCTAGACATTCAGAAAACCAAGCTCAGCCAGTTTCTGCTTAGCCGCTTCCAGGTCTTCTGCGGCAACCATGATCACCGGTCCGGTGCAGCCCATGCCGGCTTCAGCGTAGAGGCCCGCCTGCCAGAGGGCTTCGGTGGCGCTTTCGATCTCCAGAACATCGATGCCCGGGATTTCCTGATCTACAACCTTGGAGGGCGGCTTCCGCACCACATCGGCGCTGTCCTGCTCCATTAGCCCCGCCTTAGCCAGCTCCTCAGCTGCGATCTTGGGCAGCTGTGCCTTCGCCATCTCAGCCGCGAACTCGATCGCTCCGGCGATGACCGGGGCTCCAGAGGCGCGGGAGACGATGCCGATGATCCACTCATACCCTGCGCCAACTCCCGGGCCGTATCCCCAGCCGCTTGATTCGATACCGCCGCCTGTGTTCAGGGCAGAAAGCATCTTTACCAAGATGTTTCCGGTTAGCGAATCGGTTACCAGGACATCGCAGGAACCAGCCAGCACATCGTTACCCCGCATGATCGCCTGCCCGTCGGCACGGCTGGATTTTGCCCAGTTGATGGTGTAGCCTTCCTTTTCCAGCTCCCGTAGGGAACGCTCGGTGGTGAGGGCTCCGTCCACGTTCAGAATGCCCACTGTGGGGCGTTCGATCCCAAGAGCTTTCGCTGTGGCAATGCCGAGGATCGCGTTCAGCTGCATGGCCTTCGTGCGGCTGCCTGCCGACATTCCCGTTGTGGAGGCGATGAGCATCTCTCTTCCGCTGGCTGGAGCCACAACCCGGCCGATGGTGGTCACGCCAAGCGGGAAGTTGTAATGCATGGTTACACAGGCCTGGATCTTCCCGGTCTTGAGAAGTTCTTCCATGATCCTGTGCTGGTCTTCTTCGCTGTTGGCCTCTACCACTTCAAGGGATGTGCTGCATCTCGGACCGATGGCTACCACCTTGAGGTTGCGGCCGCGTTTTTGGGCAAGCTCTGCTCCCCTGAGCACCTCTTCCAGGCCGTGTTCGCTGCCGAGCAGGGTGATGCCCACCGTGACCGCTGCTTCTGGTTCGGGGGAGGCGGAGGCGCTCCTGCCTGGATTTGCCTCAACGAGGAAGGAGACACCGTCGAAGAGGTTGGTCAATCGTCCCAGGAAAAGGCTGCCCTTGCCTACGATCATCGCCCGCTTAAGCTTCCCGCTGAGGATGCCTTCGCGGGCGAAGCCCAGGTAGGGAACGCCAGAGGGAATATGGCCCTGGGTTGGAGCCCAGCCTTTGAGCCCGTGCTTCTGAACGAAGCTGTCCAGCTCAGTGCGGGCGATCGCGCCCTGCTTGACGCCAAGGGCGCCGATCATCTTGTAGTTCGCCAAAGGCACATCGCCAGCTCCAGCAGGCGTGGTGATTTCCGGGTTCTGCATCTCCACGCTGTACTTATCTACATCAGTGATGGACAGGCCGGCAGCGCTCAGTGGGTCTGTCACCAGGGCGGTGACCACTGCCTGGGGCGAAGAGCCGGTGCCGATGCGGTGCCGTCCGATGACATCAGTTCGGATAATCGGACTCTTGCCATCATCAACGCTGATCAGCACGGCGAACGCTCCCAGCACATCTTCCAGGACCGGTATGCCCTTTTTCACGTGGTCACGGGAGTTCATGCCGAGTTTCGCCACAGCACCGCCGCCCAGTACTACCACGTTCTTGTATATTCCCGACCGCACCAAAGCAGCGGCCTGCACTATGCCGTGGGCAGGGCCAGCGCAGAAGGACCGGGTATCTGAACCCGTTGCACTGCTGCAGCCGCAGACCTCGCCAATCGCCTTCGCGAAGTTGCCGCCGCCCCGCTGGTTCATATCGCCGCAGGCCTCTTCTGAAGTATCTATGATGTATTCCACAAGCCCCGGCTCAAGGCCGCTGCTCCAGAGCAGGTGCCTGAGTGCCCAGGCGCCGGTTGCTTTCGACGCAAGGTTTTCAAACATAACATCGGCCCTGAGGTTTACATCCCATTCGTGGGCCTGCTTGACGCAGCCGACAACTTTTCCCTCAAACTCGAGGGGAACGGCGATTCCCTTCTCCAGCAGTTCGTTGATGGCCGGCAGGGGCTCAGCCTTCCGCAGGTTCGCGAGATCCTGCTCGGTAAAGAGGGGATGGGTCGCCAGTTTCTCGACCATGCTGTGAGCGAAACCCTCTTCAAGGATCACAAGGCTGAAGCTGTCTGCGATCTTCATCATGGCGATGAGTTCATCTTGGGGGAAGATCTCACCGAAGCGCCCCTGCCTTCGGGCTTCCACCTGGTTTTCGTACCAGGGCTGGGGCAGTTCTGCCAGCTCTTCAGGGGAGAGGTTGCCGATATACACCTGGTTCGGCGGATAGGCGACTACCTGATCAAAGGGACGCAGAGCCTCTTTAGCAGCGGCCAGCAGAGGCGAGTCGGGATGTTTGTCCCGCTCAATCATCAGGGTAGTGCCGTGGGTCAGGACCATATCCGGTGCGTGGAAAAGGCAGTAGCTGGCTGCTTTCACGACTGGGTTGGTCAAACAACTCACCTCCAAAGGGTAAAAAGGGGCCCCGTTTGCGGGACCCCTTGTTAGTTCTCAAACACGTGCTGGTCAGAAACGGGTGTGGCTAAGGCCTGCAGGGCCCTCTCCACCAGTTTCTTCCTCAGACTGAACTCTTCCTGCGGGCTCAGTTTCGGGTTCCCAAAAGGATGGGGAATGGCCACCGCAGGAACGATGCGGTTAGCTCCCACCGTGAGCGAAATCGGCGTTACCGTGCACACGTGTACAACCGCGATGCCCTTACGTTCGATTTCCTTTACCATCGTTGCGCCGCAACGAGTGCAGGTCCCTCAGGTGCTGGTGAGGATGACTGCCTGCACCCCTTCGTTCACCAGTTCGGCGGCGATCTCTTGAGCATACGCACGTGCGTTGGCCACGGATGTGCCGTTGCCCACTGTGGCGTAGAAGTAGGGGAAGAGCTTGCCGATCCTGCCTTCCCGCTCCAGCTCGCGCAGGGCATCGACGGGAACCACCCGGTTAGGGTTCTCGTTGGCATAGACTGGATCGTAGCCGCCATGTGCCGTCTGGAAGGCTTCTGGTGTCAGCGAATCGATTCCGTCAATGCTGTAGCGGCCGTAGCGGGAGGCACTCGATGCCTCTATGCGGTCGGGATTCCCTTTGGGCACTATGCCGCCGCTGGTAACCAGCGCGATGGTGGCCTGGCTCAGGTCGGTGATGGCGGCTGCTGGCTCGACTCGGTCGAAGTGGGGAACAGGGTACTCTGTTGTGAAGTCTTCCCTTTTGATCTTCTGGAGCAGCATGTCAATGGCCCGATCCGAACCCCGTTTCTCTGCGAAGAGGTTTCTGCGGATGCCCCGGCTGAGGTAGCCCTCTTCCGCTGGGGCCCCTATGGGCTCGCCATTGGCGAGCTTGCCGGCGAGCTTAGCCATGGCCGGCAGGGCAGTACGCATGCTGGCAGCCGAGTTGCCCGTTTCGATGATGTACAGATACGGCCTGTACGTTTCGACCCCGGGGTTTTCCGGGTACATACCGGATACAGCCGGGATACCCAGCTCAAAAGCGATCTTCCCTACCATGCCGCAGGCCATGCCGTAACGGCCGGCGTTGAAGGCTGGGCCAGCCACGACCACATCGGGGGAGAGCTCCTTCAGCATCTGGCGCACGGCTGCGCTGGCTTCCTCCAAGTTTTCGTTGAAGTACCCGTCACCGCAGATGATTGTGCGCACGATGGTGCAGTTTTTTGGGAGCAGGGCGGACAAACCGACAGCCGGCCCCACGGGCTTGTCTGTACTCTGGGGTGGGGTATCAGCTTTGTCTTCGCCGCCGATCTGCCCGAAGAACTGGTTAAGATAGACGACTACGCGCTTTTGTTCCAAATTCTACCCCCCAATCCGTTCGCGGTAGGTGGCAACCTCCTTGACGATGGCGTCAACGTCCAGGACCATTTCCATCATGCTGATCTGCTCGTCCCAGACATCTTCCGGGATAATGTCCTTGAGTTCAAAGATATGGTATACGGGGAGTTCCAACTGAACTCCTGTCAATGGACCGGCGAAGGTAGGATCGCCAGTTGTAACCGTTTCGGCGGCTAGGCCGGAGGCTTCGGCCTCGGCTCCGCCCAGGATCACAACGACGTTGTCCTTACCATACTTTTCTGCCAGCTCGAGCACGCGAGTCTGGTTCTCCATGTCCATTGCACCGGCGGCCGTTCAGACAAAGCACTCGGTGGTGGAAAAGCCGATGATAGCCCCGGTGTGTTTCAGGCACTCTTCAATGGCCGGCCCGGGGATGCCATCGCGGTCACCAATGATGGCCACATACTTGCCTTCTAGATTGACCATGACCACTTGTTCCTCCTTCGTTCGTTATCTAGTATTCGCGAGCGGTCAGTCTGTTGAAGCCCAGCTCGTTTGTTGCCCCAATGATAGCCTGCAGTTCGACAGTGAGGGAACCGTCGGCGTTGCGGTTGCCCTTAAAGCCCCCCGCAATTACTTCGGCAGGTTCCAGACTGCCGATAACCCTTTCCATGGGCGGCAGTGTGATCAGGGCATTGGCATTGCCTGCGCTGACGATGGCGTCAGCCAAGGGGCTGGCATCTGCCAGGGATTGGGACGTGCCGTCCCTTCCGGCGTACTCGTCAGTGATCAGGACCGTCTTGATGCCCTTCCGCTCGATTTTTGTGCAGTTCATGATCAAGTCTGTATCTGGATTGCCGAAGCCTTCTTCGCTGATGATCACACCATCGACGCCCAAGTACTCAACCAGCTTAGCCGTGAGGTCGCTTGAACGCTGTTTGTCGAGGAGTGTCACGTTTTCGTTAGTGATGACGCAGCCGACAAAGCAGAGATCCTTCCCGTGCCGCTTAAGCAGATCGTGGATCACAGGATTGTTCAGATGGTGATAGGTTGTGTTTTTGTCGCAGGCAGAAACGCAGTTGCCGCTCACGATGGCACCATCCATGACTTCCGTTGGATGCATAAATGTGGGCACCATGTTCTTCACATCGACCCCGTAATAGTAGGTGTCGTGGAGCAGGCCCTGGCTCTGGAGCATGTAGACATAGGCGATCTTGGGCAGATCAGGGTAGCGCCTGTGGTACTCGTGCAGGGGCAGCAGCTCGTAAGTGACTGTTTCATCAGGTTCCAAAGAGCGCGCTGCCTGGCCGAGGTAATTGGCTGCCCGCAGGCCCATCTTGCGCAGGGCGGCCTCATGTTGATGCGGTGTGATCGCCGCGGCCGGTTCTGCCACGATCACCAAGTTGTGCAGCTGCGAAAAGGGAGTCAGCTCGGCGCCTGGCCCCTGCATGTCGATGATGCCTTCTTGGTAGCCCACGATCCTGCCGGTGGTCACCACTGCGGATCCTTTGAGCACATGGGTACGCCCCACGCCAGCGGTGAACATTTTGCTGACCATCCCTGGGAAGATGCCGCTGTCCAGCTCCGGTTTCACCCGGGGTTCGATCACGTCCTTCACCGGCATGATGCGGATGGAATCCCCTGGATGGGCGATCTCCAGCGTGACCGACTGCAGATGCTCGTCCTGCATCAAAAGTTCCTCCAGCTCGCCCTTGTTCACGAACAGGGTTCCACCAGCGACTTCAGTGCGCGGCCCGAACTGCACGTCCTTGATAAAGATGCTGCCTAGTGTAAACTGCACATACTCACCTCCCTCAGGCCGTTTCAGCCGAGCAGTTCCAGGATTTTCTTCTCCACGTCTTCCGCAGTGAACTCGCCGCTCAGTTCATCCTTCTTTTCGCCGTTGTGGTAGAAGGCGATAACCGGAAGCGACATCACACCTTGAGATATGGCCAAGCGCATGGCTTTGGAAGTGTCTAGGGAGTAGAACGTCATTTTGTCACCGTACTTCTCGGCGAGGCGCTCCATCTCCGGCATGAGTTCCAGACACGGTTTGCAGCGGGGCCCCCAGAAATCCACCACAACCCAGCCGGTGGAGTTGGGTATGTGCTGTTCCCAGGTCTCTTTATCTAGAGCGATCACTTCTTCAACCTCCTTGCCGTAGGTTAGCACTTACATATTTCACGATTGTGGAAGTTAATCCTCCTTGCTAAAGCTGTATCAAAGGTGATTCAGTCAACAGGGGTGCAGTGGTGAATATCGTTCTGGAGTGAAAGCGAGAAACTAGAAGGCGCATTTTCCAAGAGTACCCATGCGAAATCCGAACAAAGGCGGTTTTCCCAGGGAGTATGAGGGAGATCAATTTTCAAAATACTAGGTGTGAAAAACGGAAGTGGAGGCTCAAACAAGCATGCAGAAATACATCACCATGGACGGCTGTGAAGCAGCCGCCCACGCGGCCTATGCATTCAGCGAAGTCTGCGCCATTTATCCCATCACTCCCTCTTCGCCCATGGCTGAGCTGGTTGATCTCTGGAGCGCACAGGGCAGGAAGAACCTGTGGGGTGAGGTCGTCGAAGTGGTGGAAATGCAGTCCGAAATCGGAGCCGCAGGCGCTCTCCACGGGGCCCTCGCTGCCGGCGCCTTGGGCACCACCTTCACCGCCTCCCAAGGTCTGCTCTTGATGATCCCGAATTTGTACAAGATCGCCGGAGAACTGCTGCCCGGGGTGATTCATGTCAGCGCTCGGGCAGTAGCGGCACATGCTCTCTCCATCTTCGGGGATCATCAAGACGTCATGGCCTGCCGCCAGACTGGAGTTGCCATGCTTGCCTCCAGCAGCGTCCAGGAAGTGATGGATCTGGGCTGCATCGCCCACCTGGCAGCGATCAAGGCTAGTGTGCCCTTTCTCCATTTCTTTGACGGTTTCCGGACTTCCCATGAGTACCAGAAAATCGCGACAGTGGAGTACGATCAGCTGGCAGAGTTAGTGGACGGCGAGGCGCTGGACCGCTTCCGCGTACGGGGTATGAGCCCTGAACGCCCGGTGACCAGAGGCACCGCCCAAAACCCAGATATCTACTTCCAGAACCGAGAGGCGGCCAACCCCTTTTACAAAAAAGTGCCGCAAATTGTGCAGGATTACCTCGACCGCTTGGGCCGTCAGACCGGTCGATCCTACAGGCTCTTCGACTACCACGGCCATCCCGAAGCAGAACATGTCCTGGTGGCCATGGGTTCGGTCTGCGACACTGCCGAAGGTACAGTGGACTACCTCAACAAGCGGGGACGCAGGGTGGGCCTGATCAAAGTGCGCCTCTACCGGCCCTTCTCTGAAGAGCACTTCCTGGCGGCGCTGCCCACGAGTGTGCGCAGCATAGCCGTCCTTGACAGAACTAAAGAACCGGGCTCTCCTGGCGAACCGCTGTATCTGGATGTGGTCAAGGCCTGCCAGCGGCTGTCCAGCCGCCCAACAGTAGTAGGGGGGCGCTACGGCCTGGGTTCAAAGGACACCACGCCTGAGCAGATCCTGGCTGTCTTCGACAACCTGGCTAAAGGCAAACCCAAGGACCGCTTCACCATCGGCATCAACGACGATCTCAGCTTTACTTCGCTGCCCGCAGGCGAACCGATCGACATCACTCCCGAAGGCACAATCGCCTGCAAGTTTTGGGGACTGGGTTCCGACGGCACGGTGGGGGCCAACCAGGAAGCCATCCGCATCATCGGCAATCACACCAGCCTCTATGTGCAGGCCTACTTCTACTACGACAGCAAGAAATCAGGGGGGACGACCGTTTCCCACCTGCGCTTTGGGAAGCAGCCGATCAAAGCTCCCTACCTGGTGGATCGAGCCGATTACATCGCCTGTCACAACAAGGCCTTCGTGCGCAACTACGACCTGCTCAAGGGCATCAAAGAAGGCGGCATCTTTGTGCTGAACTGTCCTTGGGAAGGATCCGAGCTGGAAGACAACCTGCCCGTGGAGATGAAGCGCACCCTGGCAGAGAAAAACGTGCGCTTCTACACGATAGACGCGATCAAGATCGCGGGCGAACTCGGTTTGGGAAACCGCATCAACATGGTCATGCAGGCTGCCTTTTTCAAACTGGCTCAGGTGATCCCCGTTGAAGAGGCGCTCAACTATCTGAAGGCCTCTGTTCAGACCCTGTACGGGCGCAAAGGCCAGGAGATCGTAGATATGAACACAGCCGCTATCGACCGGGGAGCCGCCGAGTTGAAAGAAGTGCCTGTTCCGCCTGGATGGGCCGAGCTTGGCGAGGAAACGGCTGGTGAAGGGGATCTCGTTGGTGCACCTCCCTTCGTGGAAGAGATCCAGGTGCCCATGCAGCGCATGGAAGGGGATGATCTGCCCGTGAGCGCCCTTGCCCGCTTCGCAGACGGGGCCTTTCCCAACGGCACTACAGCCTATGAGAAGCGGGGTATCGCCGTGCTCATCCCCCAGTGGCAGCCGGAGAAATGCATCCAGTGCAACCAGTGTTCCTTTGTCTGCCCCCACGCCGTGATCCGCCCATTCTTGCTGGATGAGGCGGAGCAGAAAAGCGCCCCTGAAGGTTTTGTGACCAAACCGGCGGTGGGCAGGGGGCTTGAAGGGCTCAGTTACCGCATCCAGCTCAGTCCGTTGGATTGTACAGGCTGCGGCAACTGCGCGGATATCTGTCCGGCGCCGGGCAAGGCTCTGATCATGCAGCCTGCCGACCAGGAAATCGACGCTCAGTGCGAAAACTGGCTCTTCGCACAGACTGTCGCTAACAAAGCCCGCCTCGTGGACTGGCGGACCTTGAAAAACAGCCAGTTCCGCCAGCCTCTCTTCGAGTTTCACGGCGCCTGCCCCGGCTGCGGCGAAACTCCCTACATCCGCCTGCTAACCCAGCTTTTCGGCGAGCAGATGATCATCGCCAACGCTACGGGCTGCTCGTCAATCTACTCAGCAAGTGCTCCTTCCTTTCCATATACAGTTACTCCCGAAGGCCGAGGGCCAGTCTGGGCCAACTCCCTTTTTGAGGATAACGCGGAGTTTGGCCTGGGGATGCGCCTTGCCGTAAAGCAGCTGCGCAAGCAGGTAGAAGGCCTGGTACAGCAGCTCATGGACAGCAGTAGGATCAGTGACGCTCTCCGGGAAGCCTGCGCCAAATGGCTTGGGACCAGGGACAGCACCATCGACTCCGCAGCGGCCAGCAGGGAGCTGGTGGCGCTTTTGGAGCGGGAAAGGGATAAGGATCCCCTGATCGAGGATATCCTGGACAGCAGGGAGCACCTGACCAAAAAGTCTCAGTGGATCATTGGAGGGGATGGCTGGGCCTACGACATCGGCTATGGCGGCCTCGATCATGTTCTGTCTCTGGGCGATGACGTGAACATGCTGGTGCTGGACACAGAAGTCTACTCCAACACCGGCGGGCAATCGTCCAAGGCTACGCCGCGGTCAGCAGTGGCAAAGTTCGCAGCTTCAGGCAAGAGGGTGCGCAAGAAAGACCTGGGGCTGATGGCCATGAGCTACGGCTATGTCTACGTGGCTCAGATCGCCATGGGGGCCAACATGAACCATACCATCAGGACGATCCTGGAGGCGGAGAGTTACCCTGGCCCTTCGCTGATCATTGCCTATTCGCCGTGCATCAACCACGGAATCCGCTCCGGCATGGGCACCAGTATTAGGCAGGAAAAGAAGGCGGTAGAGGCTGGGTATTGGCACCTCTACCGTTACAATCCGCAGCTCAAGGCTGCAGGCAAAAACCCCTTTGTCCTTGATTCCCCTGATCCCACAGGATCGTTTCGGGAGTTTCTGCTCAGCGAAGTCCGCTACTCCTCGCTGGAGCGAGCCCACCCAGCCGAGGCCGAAGAACTGTTCAGCGCGTCTGAGAAAGACGCCCAAGAACGCCTCAAGGTCTACAAATATCTGGCAGAGTACGTGCCTTGAGGCAGAGAGAACAGAAGGGAGTGCCCGCGGGCACTCCCTGGCTATTTTTGATTGTGGTTTACCCAGTCCCGGGCGAGTTTGACGAAATCCGGGCTGGGGATGGGAACTTTGGCTATCCCCTCCTCCCGCTCGATGTTGGCCCAGGCCGCGGTGGAATGCTCCTCAATCGGCTGCACCCGCACCTTAAGGCCTCTGCGCCGTTGAGAGGACACGGCACCCCCCCTTTCCGGCTTCTACCTGCACTTTGTAGCCTGCCCTCCGCGCCCTGCAACTTGCATCTTTTTCGCTGCCAAATAGAGGTATGGGGGACCTGGCGTCTAATAACTTAGGAGCCCGTGGAGAGGAGGATTGCTTTGCCTGTAACATTCAGCGGAAACGAGATCCTGCAGTTGATACATGAGTTGGTATCCATCCCCAGCCCTTCGGGGTTCACTGACCGGATTATGGACCACATCGCGGGCAAGTTGGACAGCCTGGGGATCGCTTACCAGAGGAGCCGTAAGAGGGGCGTCATAGCCACCCTTCCCGGGAAGGACTCTTCGCAGCAGCGCATGCTGTCGGCTCACGTTGACACCTTAGGAGCCATGGTTAAGGAGATCAAAAGCAGCGGACGGCTCCGCTTGGCGCTGATCGGCGGTTCCCAATGGGCTCACGTGGAAGGGGAGTACTGCCAGGTTTTCACCGCCAGCTGCACCACATACACTGGGACTATTTTGATGCACCAGACGGCAGTCCATGTCTACAGGGATGGGGGCAAGCTTGAGCGCAACCAGGACAATATGGAAGTCCGCCTGGATGCGAAGGTGTCTTCGGCGGAGGATGTCAAACTGCTGGGCATCCAGGTTGGGGATTTTGTGGCTTTTGATCCCCGGCCGGAGATACTGCCCAATGGTTTCATCAAGTCCCGCCATCTAGATGACAAGGCCGGATCGGGGATCCTGCTCTACCTGCTGCAGGAGATCAAAGAGAACGGGCTGCAGCTGCCCTATACGACACACTTTTACTTCTCAAACTACGAGGAGATCGGCCACGGCGGCAGTGCCGGTGTTCCCCCTGAGGTGGTGGAGTACCTGGCGGTGGACATGGGCGCCCTCGGTGACGGCCAGTGTGGCGATGAGTACTCTGTATCTATCTGCGCCATGGACAGCTCAGGCCCCTATGACTTCCGGCTGCGCCAGCATCTGGTAGAGCTTGCCGAGGAGAAGCAGATAGCCTACAAGGTAGATATCTTTCCCTATTATGCGTCCGACGCCAGCGCCGCTCTGCGGGCAGGACATGATCTCGTGCATGGCCTGATCGGCCCGGGCATCGATGCTTCCCACGCTTTCGAACGTACCCATGTGGACGCGGTGATCAACACCGCCAAACTGGCATATTACTACCTGTTTTCCCCAATGCGTTAACCTCAGATCGCAAAAGCAGGGTGCTCCTCAGCGGGCACCCTGCTCCATTATCTCCAGGACTTCTTCTGCTAAGTACTTCTCCAGAACCTCCCGCACGGATACTCCCAGGTACTCGGCTTCTCCTCGAGCCAAGACCCAGTAACCAGCCTCCGAGACAGCGAGGTAATCACTGGTCGCGACGGTATAGGTCTTGGAAGTATCAACCAGCCGCGGGCCTTCATAGAAATCTCCGCTTCGTTTGGCCTTGGCTTCCAGCAGCTGCGCCATCTGGGCGCCGCTGAGGGTGATCACGACCACTTGGTTGCCAAAGGGTTCCACTGCATATACGTCGCGCCTGGTCACCTGGCCGCTGGGAAGGCCATCCCGCACTCCTCCAGAGTTGTACAGAGCGGCATCGGCTCCGCTGAACTCCTTGAGGGCCTTGACCAGCAGCACACCAAGACCGTTTTTCACATAGCCGAAACGGGAGTACCCGATCACCTGGTCAAGTTCTGCCGCGAGCAGTTCCTCATACTTCCGATCCAGTTCCACAAGGCGCGGGTGGGGAGGCGTATCCTCTGCGATCCGCAGAAGTTCACCCCGGGCCGAAAGCCCATCCTGAAGGCTCAGCACCACCCGACCCAGATACTGGGCGTTTGAGCCTGCTTGGCAGATCAAGGTGCCGCCGACGGCAACCGGCTTGTTGAGTACAGTGTGACTGTGGCCGCCGATTATGACGTCAATGCCTGGAACCCTCTGGGCTAGGAGCTGATCCTCACCGTAGCCGAGGTGGGAGAGAACCACGCAGACATCGTAGTTTCCGGCCTGCTCATCCAGGAGCTTCTGCAGAGCGGGCACGGGATCGGTGAAGACGAGTCCTGCCACATTGTCGGGGAAGGACATACGCGGCGTGTCGGGAGTGGCGAGTCCCGTGATCAGCACCCTGATTGATCCCGCTTCTCTGATGAAAAAGGGCGGGGCTAAGGTTGTTCCATCAGCCCGGAACACGTTGAGGCAGACCCAAGGCACTCCCGCTGCCAGAGAGCGCTCCAAGGCAGCCAGGCCGAAGTCGAAGTCGTGGTTGCCGAAGGTGATGGCTGCCAGGCCCAGCTCCAATACGGCCGCTTCTTCAGCCTGCCCTTGGAGCAGAGTGGAGATGGCCGTACCAGAGAAGAGATCGCCCGCATCCACCCAGATCAGCTGCTCGTAAAGCTGCCGCTGTTCTTCTAGGACGGTGGCGAGCCGTGCCAGGGACTGGCCGTGGAGATCGTTGGTGTGCAGGATCGCCAGTTCCTGACCATAAACCGGGAGGTACAGGACGGCCAGGAGCAACAGCAGGCCTGCAGCCAGGTTCTTCCTCATCGTCTTTCATCCCTTTCAGTGGGGGATGGGCCGGGTTACAGACTGTCCAGCAGCCAATGTAACCGGTTGCCCAAAATGGCAGAAAGAAAGAGCCGGTCCTTCCAGCAAAGCATATTCGGCTTCGGCAGCCCGCACCGTGACCTTGAGCTTAGAACCCCTGAACTTCACCTTGAAGCTGAAGCGCTGCCACCGATGGGGCAGGAAAGGCTTGAAGCTGAGCTGGCCGCCGAAGGTGCGCATGCCGGCAAAGCCGTTGACAATACCCATCCACGATCCAGCCATGCAGGCCGTATGCAGGCCCTGCCAGGCATTGCGGTTGTAGTCATCGAGGTCGAGGCGCACGGTCTGCAGGAAGTAGTTGTAGGCGAACTCCTTGTACCCGACTTCAGCCGCGATGATACTGTAGATCGCAGGCGAGAGCGAAGAATCATGGGTTGTCTTCGGTTCGTAATAGTCAAAGTTTGCCTTCTTTTCCTCCAGGGTGAACCGATCCCCTAAAAGGAACATGAGCAGGATCACATCGGCCTGCTTGATCACCTGGTAGCGCCAGATCACCAAGGGGTGCCAGTTTGCCACCAAGGGTATCTCTTCCTCAGGGATGGAGTCGATGTCGATGGGATCCTTGTACAGGAAGGAGTCGTCCTGGGGATGGATGCCCAGCTCCTCGTCGAAGGGCAGGTACATGTTATCCGCACACCTCTTCCAGAGGGCAAACTCCTCTGCGTTAAGCCCAAGCCTCGCCACAAGCTCTGCATACCTTTCGGGATAGCGTTCCGCAAGGATCTCCTTAGCCTGGAGGGCAAGGCGCAGGTTGAACTGGGCCATGTAATTGGTGTAGCAGTTGTTGTTCACGCCCGGCTTGTACTCATCGGGCCCGCAGACTTCGTTTATGCAGTATTTCCCTCCGCGGGCTTCGAGAAACACTCCCCGGTGAGCCCAGCACCGGGCCGTTTCAAAGAGGATCTCGGCGCCCTTCTCCGCGAGAAAGTCAAGATCCTGAGTAGCTTCCACGTACTTGTGGATGGCGTAGGCCACAGCTGCGTTGATATGATACTGCACCGTAGATCCCAAGAAGTTGCCCGAGGCTTCTTTTCCGTTGATGGTCCGCCAGGCAAAGAGAGCCCCCTGATCCCGCATGCGCTTGGCGTTCTCCCGAGCTGCATCCAGAATTCCGTAGCGGTACTCCAGGAGCCGGCGCGCGATTTCCGGCCTGCTGTACAGGAAGAAGGGGATGATATAGGTTTCCGTGTCCCAGAAGTAATGCCCTTCGTAATACTCGCCGCTCAAGCCCTTGGCGGCGATGTTCGTGCGGCCGTCGCGCCCAGCGGACTGCAGAAGCTGCAGAGCGTTGAAGCGCACGCCCTGCTGCAGGGCCAGATCTCCTTCGATTTCCATATCCGCATCTTCCCAGAACTCGGCTAAGTACTCTACATGCGCCTGCCGAGCCCGCTCGTAGCCCAGCTGGGCGCTGCGTTCCGCGAGACGCTGAACAAAACCGACCAGCTGTTCCTCAGCGGCGTCCTGGGAGGTGGCCATGGCGATGAACTTATCCAGGGTATATGTCTGGCCCTCGTCGCCCTTGAAGCGGACCATGAAGTCCAGGCAGTCACTGCTGGCTGAGCCCATAATCGGCGCTTCCGGTGTGACCCGGTGGGTGACCGCACAGGCAACAGCGATACCGCTTCGCTTGGTCTTAGATAGGATCATCCCGCCTTCATTGGTGTGGGCGGTCGACAGCACCGTAAGCGCCTGTTCCCGCAGATGGTGCAGGTTGCGCACGCTGCCGTTGACCTGGGAACGGAAAGTGATCTGCCCCGACCAGTTCAGGGGCGTGACAGAGCAGCGCTGGTAGGCCAGGTGCTTGTCCACTTGGGAGATGAAGCGCTCAAAGCTGAGCCTTGTGCGCCTGCCTTCAAGGCTGCGCCAGATCAGCTCCCGGCGCAGTACACCTTCTTTGAGATCCAAGACTCGGGAATACTGCTCAACTTCACCCTGGAGCATGGAAAACTCCTCGTGCTCCACCTGGATCTTGATGCCCTTCCAGTCGGTGACGTTGACCATGGTCTGGTATTCCTCTGGCTGTCTCGCCATGAACTCTCCGTAGATGATCGGTTCAGTTTCGTAGATGCCGTTGATGTAAGTGCCGGGCGTGGAAGGGATCTGGCACGGCAGCCCCTCCTCAAAGGTTCCCCGCAGGCCCATGTAGCCATTGCCCAGGGAGAAGATGGCTTCGCTGCGGTGGTTGTGCTCTGGGCGGAACTCTTCTTCCACCACCTGCCAGGGATGCAGAGCGTAGATCGCCGCCCGGTTCTGATGGAACTTGCGCATGAACTGATCTCCTTCCTCGTAGTCCGTTCTTTTATTTGGCGACTTTCAGGCATAATCCTTCTAATAATAGCCGTGGTTTCAGGGTATCCTGAGTCGAGAGGAAGCTTAGAGGATGGTGACCTGAAGTGAAGATTTTGATGTTGACCTGGGAGTACCCTCCCAAAGTTGTGGGCGGCCTGGCCAGGGCGGTTGCTGATCTGGCGCAGGCCCTCGCTTCTCTGGGGCACGAGATCTCCGTGGTGACTACCGATGCGCCCGACTGCGAACAGACCATCTATGCTGCGGGCGTCCGGGTGTACAGGGTGAACCAGTTCCTGCCCAAGGCCCTCGGGTTCTTGGAGGAAGTGCACCTGCAGAACTACCACCTCATCCAGAAGAGCGTGGAGCTGCTGAACCAAGGCGGTTTCGATCTGATCCACGCCCACGACTGGCTGGTGGCACCGGCGGCCAAGGTTCTTAAGCACGCGTTCCGCCTGCCGTTGGTCTGCACCATCCACGCCACGGAGTGGGGCCGCAATGGCGGTCTGCACAATGATTTCCAGCGCCACATCAGCGATCTGGAATGGTGGCTGACGTACGAGGCCTACCGGGTCATCTGCTGTAGCGAGTACATGTGCGGCGAGCTGCGCAGGGTCTTTCAGGTACCAGCCGATAAGCTGTCTGTGATTCCCAACGGGGTACGCCCCGAGAGTTTTGCCCGCACCCACCCCGATCTCGATCAGTGGCGGAGCAGGTGGGCGTCTCCCCATGAAGAGATCGTACTCTACGTTGGACGGCATGTCTTCGAAAAGGGTGTGGATCTGCTCCTTTCGGCTGCTCCCAAGGTGTTAGCCCACCGGCCTCAAGTCAAGTTTATCATCGCCGGAAACGGGCCCAGCCACGATGACCTGAAGAGACAGGCCTGGGATCTGGGCCTGGGCGAAAAGGTTCTCTTCGCCGGTTTTGTGGACGATCTGACCCGAAACAGCCTGTACCATCTTGCCGATGCCGCGGTCTTTCCCAGCCGCTACGAACCATTCGGTTTGGTGGCCTTGGAGGCCATGGCCGGGGGCGCTCCGGTGGTAGTCAGCGATGTGGGCGGTTTTGCCGAGACAGTTACCCACGAAGTCAACGGTCTCACCTTCTATGCCGGCAACGCCAACTCTCTTGCCGACAGCATCATCCGGCTCCTGTCAGATAAGGTCCTGGCCCGCAGGCTCAGCGAACGGGCTGCCCAGGATCTGATCGAGAAATTCGATTGGCGGCAGATCGCCATGCGCACAGTGGAGAGTTACAGAGAGACCATGCCTAAGCGCGAGGCACAGGTTCTGTACGATCGCTATGAGGTTACCGCCCAGATGCGGGGGAAAGGGGGCAGTTTCCGTGAAAGCAGTGATCATGGCGGGCGGTGAAGGCACCAGGTTGAGACCCTTGACCTGCTGCGTGCCCAAGCCCATGGTGCCCATTCTCAACAGGCCCATGATGGAGCACATCCTCAAGCTGCTCAAGCGCCACGGATTTCGAGAGATCGCCTGCACGCTGTGGTACCTTCCCGGAGATGTGACCGCCTACTTCCAGGGCGGAAGCGCCTGGGGTTTGAGCCTGGAGTACTTCATCGAGCGGGAACCTCTGGGTACTGCGGGCAGCGTGAAGAACGCTGCCCAAGCACTTAAAAGCACCTTTGTGGTGATGAGCGGAGATGCCCTCACCGACATCGATTTGAGCGCTGCCGCTGCCTTTCACCGGGCCAAAGGCAGCCTGGCCACCCTTGTCCTCACCAGGGTGGCAAATCCCCTAAGCTACGGCGTGGTTCTCACCGCTGAAGATGGGCGCATCAAACAGTTCCTGGAGAAACCTACTTGGAGCCAAGTGTTCAGCGATACGGTAAACACGGGGATTTACATCCTGGAACCCGAGGTACTGGAGCTGGTGGAACCGGGACGCAAGGTAGATTTCAGCCAGGACGTCTTTCCCGAACTGCTCCGGCGCGGAGCGCCGCTGTTCGGGTACATAGCCGAAGGTTACTGGTCTGATGTGGGCAGCCTGGAAATCTACCGGAAAGCTCAGCGAGACTGCCTTGAGGGGAAGGTAGGTATCGAGCTGCCTGAAAGCCACGCCGAGGGGATCTACCTAGAGGAAGGCGTGAAACTCGACCCCACTGCCAGTCTGGAAGGCCCCCTCTACATCGGACGCGGCAGCCGCATCGGGCCCGATGCCTACATCGGCCCCTACAGCGTCTTGGGGCCCTTCAGCCAGGTTGACGCTGGGGCTAGTCTGAAGCACGCTCTCCTCTGGCCCGGGGTACGGGTGGGCAGAGGTGCGCGGCTGCGCGGCTGCGTCTGCGGGAAGAACGCAGTCATCGAACCGGAGAGCGAGATCTACGAGGGTGTGATCCTCGGCGACAAAGTGCGGGTCGGGGCCATGAGCACGATCTACCCCAAAACCAAAGTCTGGCCGGAGAAAATCATCCCCAGCGGCAGCCGGGTTGGCCGTTCGGTGATCTGGGGCAGCCAGGAGCAGCGGCCGATCTTCACCAAGTTTGGCCTCGCGGGGGATATCCGGGGAAGCCTGACGACAGAGACGATCACCCAGTTTGGGCTGAGCTACGCCGCGTTTTTGGGTGAAGGGAAAAAAGCCCTGGTAACGAGCGGCTTCTCTGGAACGGCCGACCTGGCCAAGCAGGCCTTGGTGGTAGGTCTGCGGGCCGGCGGCGTGCATGTTCACGATGGGGGCCAAGTGGCAGGGCGGCTGACCCGTTTCGCCGTTCAGGCTCTGGCCATGGACGGTGCCCTCCACGCGACCTCCCATCCCCAGGATCCCATGGGGGTTGTGATCGAATGCTGGGACCGCAGAGGTTGGCCGCTGTCCAAAGCCGATCAGCGCAAGATAGAAGGGATCTACGTGCGGGAAGACTACCCCCGCTTCGGCGGAAGCGACGTGGGCGAGTTCATCCAGGTAGCTGGGCTGCGCAAGCGCTATCTTAAGCATCTGGTCAAACACTATCCCTGCGGCTCCCCTGGCTTCACCGTGGGGCTCAAGGTGGAGCCGGCTGACGATCCACTGGGCGAGCTGATCCGCGACTTCTTCCTGCTGGGCGGTTATGTGGTCGTCCCCGATGCGGTGCCCGGCGCACCGACTGTGGTGGTGCAGAGCCAGGAATGGTTTATCCTGGACGAAAACGGCAACCGCCTGTCGGAACAGGATTGGTGGAAGGGCTTTGTCCTGGCTCAGCTGAGCAAGGAAAAACGAGGAGTTGCGCTCCCCGTCAATCTTTCCGAAACGGTTGCCGAGACAGCTCGCGCTAACGGGCTTCAGGTTTGTGTGACCAAGCTCGAGCCCCTGTTCTGGATGGAAGCCGCCAGCGAACTGGGCAACCACAGCGGCGGTGAGCAGGGCGTCTTTCCCCATATTGAGCCTCTGGCCAGCTTGGGTGAGCTCTTCAGCCTGATCAGCTCCCAGCAGATTACGCTCAGCTCCTGGCAGGAGAAAACCCATATGAAGACAGCCAAGGTGCCCTGCCCGTGGAGCGAGAAGGGCACGGTGATGCGCAGGCTGATCGAGAATTCCGATCCTGAGCGCACTCTCTATTTCGACGGGATTAAGGAGCACACCGACTCGGGCTGGGCCCTGGTGGTGCCTGATGACGAGGAGCCTGTGTTCAGGCTGTACAGCGAAGCCGGGACCGAGGCTGAGGCTGCCGTTTTGATCCAGCACTACGCAGACTTGATCCGAAGTTATGAAAGGGAGGATAAGTGAAACAGATGGCAGCTGTTCCCCAACCTAAGGTAGCCTTTTTCTGTATGGAGTACGGGTTGGACGAATCTTTTCCCATTTACTCGGGCGGCTTGGGGATCTTGGCGGGCGATATCCTGAAGACAGCCCGGGACCTCGACCTCCCCATGGTTGGTGTTGGCATTCTCTGGAGCGAAGGGTACTCCGACCAGTTCCTTGATCAGAACGGATTTCCCCAGCACTGCCGCCAGACGTATGACCGCTCCCATCTGGAGGATACGGGAGTGACGGTCAGCCTCTGGCTCAGGGGGGAGGAGGTGACCTGTAAGGTCTGGAAGACTGAGGCCTTTGGCAATGCCCCGCTCTACCTGCTGGATGCTGATTTCCCCGGGAGCCCCCACGGCTGGATCACCCGGCAGCTCTATGCCAGTGCGCCCCAGGAACGCGTCGCGGCCGAGATGGTACTGGGCATTGGCGGTGTTCGCGCCCTCAACAAACTGGGGTTTAACCCTGATATATACCATCTCAACGAAGGCCACGCGGTGTTTGCCGGCCTTGAACTGATCCGGGAGAAGATGTCAAGGGGCCTGAGCTTCGACCACGCCTGGGAGGAAGTGCGCCTCCAGATCGTGTTTACCACGCACACTCCGGTAATGGCTGGCAACGAAGAGCATGATCACGGCCTTCTCAAGCACATGGGCGCCTGGGCCGGGCTGGAGTACGACCAGGTGGCCCGCATCGGCGGTGATCCCTTCAACATGACTGTGGCAGGTCTGAGGTTGAGTTACATCGCCAATGGAGTTTCGGCACTGCACGGCGCTACTGCCCGGGCCATGTGGCGGGGGAATCCAGGTACCGCGCCCATCATCAACATCACCAACGCCGTGCACGTAGAGACCTGGCAGCACAGACTGATCCACCAGACCTACAACGTCCAGGGCAACCTCTGGAAGGCCCACCTGCAGGTGAAAAAGAAGCTTCTCGATGAGGTTCAGAACCGGACGGGCGTGGCTCTCGATCTCGATGTTCTGACTATCGGCTTTGCCCGCCGTGCGGCAGCCTACAAGCGCAGCGGGCTCATCTTCCACCGGCCCCATGTGATCGAGCCGCTGCTCAAAAACCGCACGATCCAGCTGGTCTTTTCGGGTAAAGCCCATCCTGAGGATGATTGGGGCAAGCAGATTGTGGCCAACATCGCGGAAATGGCCTACAAGTTCCCAGACAGCGTGGTGTTTTTGGAGAACTACAACATGGCCCTGGGAAGACTGCTCACCGCAGGCTGCGATGTGTGGCTGAACACTCCCCAGCGTCCCCTGGAGGCTTCCGGGACCAGCGGTATGAAGGCGGCCCTGAACGGAGTGCTCAACCTCAGCGTCCTGGACGGTTGGTGGCCGGAAGGCTGCCTGCACGGTGTAACGGGATGGCAGTTCGGGGGCGGCTACGAAGGGCCGGAACAGACCATGGTAGACGCACTTTCCCTGTACGAAGTGCTGCTTGAGGAAGTGATCCCCACCTTCTACGAAGACCGGGCCCGCTGGCAGGAGATGATGCGGGCGAGCATTTCCATGGCCATGCACCGCTTCTCCACCAAACACATGCTCACGCTGTACTACAATCTGATGTACCAGCCGTCCACAACCCTGCGCAAGATCAAGCACGATGTCCTGGCTGCCATGGCAATCCAGTGACATAAGCTGATGCTGCAAGCGCTGGAGCCGATCTGGCGCTTGTTTTCCTTTTGCTTCCCGCGATATACTGGAGCAGAAGGAGGGAGCGAGAGTGTACAGCACTGACTATGCACTGCTCAAACGCCAGCTGACAAGCCTGCTTGACGGGGAAGACCATTGGTTGGCCAACTTGGCCAACACGAGCGCCCTGCTGTTTCAGGAACTGCCCGATCTGAACTGGGTCGGCTTCTATCTCTTGATCGACGGTGAACTGGTCTTGGGGCCCTTCCAAGGCAAACCGGCCTGTGTGCGCATAGCTCTCGGCCGGGGAGTGTGCGGAACGGCTGCCCAGCGCAGAGAAGCTGTGGTGGTTCCCGATGTACATGAGTTTCCCGGGCACATCGCCTGCGACGAAGCCTCCCGCTCGGAACTGGTCGTGCCCTTGATCACTGCGGAAGGACGCCTCCTGGGCGTATTGGACCTGGACAGCCCGCGGCTGCGCCGTTTCACAGAGCGGGATGCGGAAGGGCTGGGTGATCTGATGGAAGTGATGATTTCGGCCACAACCTGGCCGGAAAAATTTTAGTAAAGAGCTAAGGATTTCCACTTGACCTAGTTGCCAAGCCGGACGAAAAGCGTTATCATCTAATAAGAATGATTCTCATTCGTGAGAGGTGAAAAAGATGCGCATTCGTCCCGGTATCTATTGGGTTGGTGTGAGAGATCCCGGCCTGGAAGTCTTTGATGTTGTTATCCCCACTGAGTACGGTACCACCTACAATTCGTATATCGTTGAAGCTGATGAGCCTGTTCTTATCGATGGGGTGAAGAAAGAGTTTCAGGACGAGTGGTTTGCCAAGATAGCTGCGAGGATCGATTTAGCCGACCTCAAACACCTGATCGTGAACCATACCGAGCCCGATCACTCAGGAAGCATCGGGGAACTTTTGCGGCGCGCTCCCCACATCGTCGTGCACGGCACCAGGCCAGCCCTTCAGTTCCTGTCGGAGCAGGTGAACATGGATTTCAACAAGCACATCGTTGGCGAAAATGATGTGCTGGATCTGGGCAACCGCAAACTGCGGTTCATCATGGCGCCTTTCCTGCACTGGCCCGATACCATGTGGACCTACCTTGAGGGGGAAAAGGTGCTCTTCACCTGCGATGGTTTTGGATCGCATTTCGCCTTTCCGGAAGGCAAGATCCTCGCCAGCCAGCAGGAGGTGGACTTTACGGGAGCCGTGGAGTACTACTTCGACAAAATCATGGGACCCTTCAAGCCCAAGGTGCGCGATGCCCTAGCCAAACTAGAAGGACTCGAGCTGGAGATGATCGCCACGGGTCACGGTCCCATCCTGGATGTTGAGGTAGATCGCTACATCCAGCTCTATCACGCCTGGAGTTTTCAGGCGCAGGCAGCTGAACAGAAGAGAGTGGTGATTGCCTACGCTTCGGCCTACGGGCACACCAAGCGCATGGCCGAACTGATCGCCGAGGGTGCTTCTCGCAACCCCAAGGTGGAAGTGGTGCTGCTCGATGCTGCCAACACTTCCCCGCAGGAAGTTGAGGCTGCTGTGAGCTCCTTCGATGCCCTGATCGTAGGTTCGCCGACGATCAACGCGGATGCAGTCTACCCCGTCTGGAGGGTTCTGGAAGCGGTCAGCGCGATTACCGCCAAAGGAAAGGCGGCCGCTGTCTTCGGAAACTACGGCTGGAGCGGAGAAGCCGCCGCCCTGCTGGAAGAACGTTTGGAGAAGATGCGGCTGGTGGTGGGGCACCCCGCAGTTAAGGTGCGCTTCTCCTTGACGGAGCAAGACGAGGAGCGGTGCCGGCAGATGGGCGAGACAGTCGCCGCATCGGTGACCCCATAACAAGCGGAAAGCGAAAGACCTGGTCCGATGGGGGCCAGGTCTTGATCTTTTCTGCGGTTATCCGGGGAGAACTACCAGTTTCACCCCGTATTCCCGTTCAAAGGCCGGGGCATGGCGGGCAGCATCGCTGACTTCCAGATCGCGCTTCTGGGGGCCGAACACCCTGAGCTCGCACAGACCCGGGCTGAGGACAGCCTTGAGGTGGGTGACCACTCCTGCCCTGGAGCGGTCGAGACTGTGGGCGATCTGCAGGATAGGGGCCAGCTTGCGGATGAGCTCCAGGTCTTCCGGTACCAGCGGCCCGTGGTTGACATAGTCCATAAGTCCGGCCCGGAAAGGCTCGTCGTGGGAAGCCGCGAGGTATGCCACGAGAACCCGTTCCCGGTGCGCAAGGCTCACAAACCGCGAATGCAGGATGGTGTACAGGGTGTGTTTCTCAAGGCTCTCCACGCTGACGACAATGCCCAGTTCGTGCAGGAGGCTGGCCATGAGCAGCAGGCGGCGTTCCGCACTGCCCAGGTTGTGAAGGGGCGAAAGTTGGTCAAACAGGGTCACGGCGAGATTCGACACCCGCCGGAGATGGCTTTCGTCCAGGTTGTGGTACTCGATGAGATTGTTGATATGGTGGGTCAGCACGCTGAACACGATGGGATCTCTGGGGAGAAGATACCGGTAGAACAGCCCATCACGGATGCTTGCTGCTGTAACCATCACATCGGGGCATTTGGAAGCCTGCAGCAGGCGATGAATGACGCCCAGTCCGGTAACAATAAGGTCAGCACGGGCCAGCTCCACGCCAGGCACCTGGCGCCGCTGCTCCAGGTTCATGGTGCGCAGCTTGTGGTACAATTCCTCTACTGCAGCGGCAGGTATGATGATGCCGTCGGTGAGATCAGGAACGTACTGTACATGGTTTCGGTAGACCCTGGCCAAGGAGCGGAAGGTCCCGCCGATCCCCATCAGCCTGGGGTATTCAGCCAGCCAGGGAATTTGACTGAACGACTCATCGAGAAAAGCTTCAAAGGCCCGGAGATTACTCGGATCGGGAAGGTCTGCCAGATCGTACTTCTCCATTAAGGAGAGAGCTCCAAACTCGAGGGTCACGGAATTGCGGTAGAGCCTGTCCATGATGCCCACGAGCTTCAGCGACCCTCCGCCGAGGTCGGCCATTAGCCCGGTGGTTTCCGTTGCGCTGTTGATGAGGCCTATGTAGCCAAGGTAAGCCTCTTCTTCCCCAGAAAGAACCTGAGTCTGGACGCCGGTCTGCTTGAAAATGCGATCGACAAGCACGCCTCCGTTAGCGGCCTGGCGTACCGCGGCAGTAGCGGCGGCTATGATCCTGTTTACCCGGCGCGCATGGCAGAATTTGACAAAAAGGGAAATGGTTTCCACCGCGGTATCAATACCCTGCTCTGTGAGGAGCCCGCCCTGTTCTACACCGCTGCGCAGGCGCACCGTGCGTTTCAGGTTCTCAATCAGGTGGTGGGCACCGTTGTCCTTGACATCTATGATCACCAAGCGGATGGAGTTTGACCCGATATCGATGATGCCAATTCGCTCCATGCTGCACCCCCGCGTCTTCTGATGATCCTATTGTAACAGATTGGGGGGCCGGCGCAAGGGTGCTGGCAATCGATTCCGAATGGGGAGATGGCTTCCCGTTTCCTTGACATAACTCGGCGCTGGCGGGTATAATTTTTGTAAGTAAGAGCATAATTAACCCCCCTTTTTTTGTCATTTTAGCCTTGGGGTCGGACGGTGAGAGCATGGAGATAACGAGAAAAACCGAATATGCTGTGAGCGCATTGGTGGAGTTAGCCAGACACCCCGGAGAGTTCATATCTTCAAAAGTGATTGCGAGCCGGCAGGAGATTCCGGTTAATTTTTTGCCGCAGATTATCGCACTGTTGGGAAGTCAGGGCTGGGTGGCCGGAGTACGGGGCCCGGGCGGAGGCGTCCGGCTGGAGGTAGATCCTGCCCAGATCACCCTCAAAGATGTAATCGAGCTGATTGAGGGCCCAATTGCCATCAGCAAGTGCCTGGCAGGACAGATCGAATGCCCGCGTAAAGGGGAGTGCCCGCTACAGCCCGTTTGGCTGGAGGCGCAGCAGGCGTTCGTCGAGGTGCTCCAGAAGAGGACCATCGCAGATTTGGTGAATAATACCCCCTAAAAGGCGGCCGGGCAGAAGGAAATATATGTCGGGGGTGGAATAGTCCAATGACAGTGAAATCCAAAGGAGTGTCCTGCTTGAAGAGAAAAACACTTGGCATAGTACTTGTTTTGACCCTGATCTTGGCTTCTTCCGCAGTGGTTTCCGCAGCTACCATTGGCTATGTTGATTTTGAGTTCCTGTTCTACTCGCATCCAGAGTATGAGGCGAAGAACAGAGAGCTGCAGGAATCCGCTGAACGGCTCTACAATCAGGCCCAGGCTGAAGCAGAAAAGCTGGAGACTCAAGAGGAAATTGACCAACTTGCCGCCCTCTATGAGGCTCAGTTTGAAGAGATCGAAAACAACGTGCGCGTCACTCTGGTTTCCTTCATTCTCAATGTCATCGAGCAGGTTGCTAAGGAACTGGGGATTGACGTTGTGCTTCCAGAATCCTCGATAATCTATGGGGGAACCAACATAACCGCTCCTGTCGTCGAAGCCATGTACAAGGCCTACGGCATTTCCGTTCCGTCGACCATCAGAGATCTTCTCCAACAGTAGGGTAGGATTTTACCTGTAAAGGTAGAATCTATCATGGCAAACATATATGCGAGGAGAGGTGGATTCAGTGGCAAAATGGGAGTGTACGGTGTGCGGCTACGTGTATGACCCAGCCATAGGCGATCCGACGCAAGATATTCCCCCCGGCGTGGACTTCAACGATCTGCCCGATGATTGGACTTGTCCAGAGTGCGGGGTTGGAAAGGATATGTTTGAGCAACTATAAGGAAACTGAGGAGGAAATCTGATGAATCCAAGTGTTGATCATGATCTGTGTATTGGCTGCGGAGTGTGCGCTGACGTCTGCCCAGACGTCTTTGAGATAGGCGATGACGGTTTGGCCCATGTCAAGGCCGGAGCAGATTGCGAAGGAGCAGGCTGCTGCCAGGAGGCCGCCGATTCCTGCCCGACCCAGGCCATCAGCCTCTAACTGAGAAAACGTGAGAAACCAGCTGTGCAAGCTGGTTTTCTTTTTTGCCAGCTCCGCCAACAGTCTACCTGTTTATCGCCCTCTCGGTGCGGGAACATTATGCGTACCAGACAAGAGGGAGGTGAACTAGGCATGGCGCTGGGATCTTCCAGTTCGAACACCAAGGTTATCCCCGAAGCGTATCAGGCGATGAACCAGTTCAAATACGAAGTGGCGACCGAGCTTGGGATCAACCCAGAGTACAAAACAGGTTATTGGGGCAATATTTCCTCGCGTGAGTGCGGCGCGGTTGGCGGACATATGGTCAGACGCATGATAGCCGCTGCACAGCAGTCCCTTCTCGGCCAGGGCGGAACTGCCGGTTTCAGGGGGCAGTTCCCGCAGGAGCCCACCCAGTAGCTGGCACCGGCAGGGTGCTTCCGCCCTTTTGGGCGGGAGCGCCCTGAAGAAGTAGGGAGGTGAGGCTTAAATGGCCAGAAGACGCAGGAGAAGTAACCAGCTCCTCATTCCTGAGGCGAGGCAGGCCATGGACCAGTTCAAGTATGAAATGGCCTCGGAGCTGGGAATCAATCCTGAGTACCAATCTGGTTATTGGGGCAACATTTCTTCCCGAGAATGTGGCGCCGTGGGCGGCCACATGGTGCGCCGCATGATTGCCGAAGCAGAACACAACCTGATGCGGCAGGAAGGCGGCTTCAAGTAAGGCAGGCCCCCCCGTAAACGGGGGGCCTCACGCGCTTGCAGGGGTTTTTTCTCCTTGTCAAGGGATGCCTTCTGTGGTATATTTAAAGCTGGCAGCGCAAGCTTGGAGAGATCGCCGTGCACAGAAGGTTCATGTTGGAGGCACTTGCGGAAGCCCGTCTAGCCTTGGAGGCTGGGGAGGTTCCGGTAGGAGCGGTCGTGGTGCTGGATGGGGAAGTCATTGGGCGAGGGCACAACCTGAGAGAAGCAGCCCAGGATCCCACAGCCCACGCTGAAATCCTTGCCATCAGGCAGGCAGCCCGGCACCTGGGAAGCTGGCGCTTGACGAATGCTGACCTGTATGTTACGCTTGAACCCTGCCCCATGTGCGCTGGCGCCATCGTCAATGCACGGCTGAGGCGCTTGGTGTTCGGAGCCTACGATCCCAAGGCGGGGGCTGTAGTTTCACTGATGAACCTCGTTCAGGACAGGCGTTTGAACCACACTGTGGAAGTTCTGGACGGCATCTGCCAGAGCGAATGCGCCGGCCTGCTGCAGGAGTTCTTCCAGAGGCTGCGCTAAAACCATGGAGAGGTGACAGAGCGGCCGAATGTGGCGGTCTCGAAAACCGTTGGGCGCGCAAGCGTCCCGTGGGTTCAAATCCCACCCTCTCCGCCATTCCCTTTTTCCATTTCAAATACGGAGAGATGCTGGAGCGGCCGAACAGGCACGACTGGAAATCGTGTAGGGGTGATGAGCCCCTCGAGGGTTCAAATCCCTCTCTCTCCGCCATTTTGACTTCACAACCACCTGGATCGGGTGGTTTTTTTGCGCCCGTGTGGAGCGCATTCCCGCTGGTTCTTGTGGAGATGCTATCCACAAGGGAGGGAATGACAGTGACTACGAAAAACAAGATTGAGGAAGCGATCGCCAACGCTGAGATGCTCGCGGGACAGCTCAAATCTTGCGCTCTGGACACGGATGTGCCTTCCGTCAGGGAGATGTACAACCGTATGAGTCAGCAGGTTGAGGAGATGATCCCGAAACTGCGGGGGCGCCTCGGCCATGTGGTGAGCGAAGAGCCGCAGTACAGGACCTAGGGATGGTGGGCTCAGGCCGCTTTTCTTGACACTTGTGACTGCGTTCAGCTATAATGGAGTTGTCGTGCTAGACGGGGAGGTAGCGGTGCCCTGTAACCCGCAATCCGCTGTAGCGGGGTCGAAAGCCTATTTGAGGGTTGGTCTTGTGGAGTCCGATTTAGGCAAGTGGCGTTGACGATTGGGTCTCACGCAATGGGAATCCATGAACCCCGTCAGGTCCGGAAGGAAGCAGCGGTAAGTGGAAGCTCTCATGTGCCGTGAGGGAGCCTGGTCCGAGCTAACTACCTAGATACCGTCTGGAAGGCCATATTCGAGGATAGGCGCACGACGTTTTTTTTGTGCCCAAACTCGGGCCGCCCGGCTAAAGGACTTTCGCGGCTGGGAGAGAACCAATAATAAGGCACAAAAACGGCGGGGATGGGAGGAAGCGCCTTGGCATACGTGTCTTTGTACCGAAAGTGGAGGCCGCAGACCTTTGCCGATGTGGTTGGCCAGGAGAGTATTGTCACGGCCCTCAAGAACAGCCTGGACCTGGGCCGTGTTTCCCATGCCTACCTTTTTGCAGGCCCGCGGGGCACCGGCAAGACCACAATCGCCCGCATCCTGGCCAAGGGCCTCAACTGCCAGCAGGGTCCCACCTCGTCTCCCTGCGGAATCTGTGCCGAGTGTGAAACCATCGCGGCTGGGACCTCCCTGAACGTGGTGGAGATCGACGGAGCTTCCAACCGCGGTATAGAGAACGTACGCGAGCTGCGCGGGCAGGTCCAGTTCACTCCGATCAACGCCCGCTACAAAGTCTACATTATTGACGAAGTACATATGCTGACCCAAGAGGCCTTCAACGCGCTCCTGAAGACGCTGGAGGAACCTCCGGCCCATGTGGTTTTCATCTTTGCCACTACCGATCCCAACCGGCTCCCGGCGACGATCCTTTCCAGGGTTCAGCGCTATGATTTCGGACGTTTTTCCCTTGAGGACATTATCAGCAGGCTTAGTTCCGTTTCCGAGCTGGAAGGCTTCCCGGCAGAGGGGCCTGCCCTCGAGCTGATCGCTGAACACGCAGGCGGCGGCATGCGCGACGCTTTGAGCATCCTGGAAAAATGTGCCGCCTTCTCGGAGAACATCACGGTAGATACGGTGGCTGAAGTGCTCGGGATTGCCCCCGCCGAGCAGGTCGAGGGCTTTGCCCAGTCGCTGATGGCAGGCGATAAGGCGCGCGCTCTGCAGATCATTGACGAGCTGTACAACCGGGGGAGAGACTTGAGCCACTTTGTGCGCAGCGCCATCACCGCACTGCGCCAGAGCATCCTTAAGGGAGCTGGGGACGAGGAACGCTACCTCCAGGCCATTGAGACCTTGGCCGTGAGCGCGCGTGAGATGCGCTTTACCCAGGATCAGCGCCTTCTTCTTGAGGTGGCCGCCCTGAAGATTATGACCGGTGTTCCAGCTGCAGCCAGTCCCGAGGTGGGGAAGCTCGAGGAAAAAATCCGCGTCCTTGAGCAGCAGGTTACCGCACTCCAGGCGCAGCTGGCCAAGGAGCGCCGGGCACCGCAGGCAGAAGTACAGCCGGCGCCGCCAAAGCCGCAGCCCGTTGCCGTGAGCGACGGAGAAAGCACTGCCTTTGTGCTGGATAACTGGCCCGACTTCCTGGCGCGCCTTAAGGCCGAACGCCTTGTGCAGTGCGAGGCCTTTCTAAAAGAAGGGCGGCCGGTGGAAGTCAAGAGCGATAGGGTGATCGTAGTCTTCCCACGTGACAGGGGCTTCCACAAGGCCAGCATCGAACAGCCCGACCACCGGGAACCGACCCAGCGAGTGCTCTCCAAGTGGCTGGGCAGGCAGGTGCGGCTGGAGTGCCTGTTTCAAGATGAGGTGGAAGTTCAGGCCGAAGAGGCCGCAGCAGCGCAGGATGTTCCCAAGCGGCAAGACGAGCCTGAACCGACAGCGGTGGATACCGCCACAGAGGAGTTTCTGAAAGCAAGCATGGAGACCTTCGGCGGGCGGATAATTTCCAAACCCAAGCAATCCTGAGAATGAGGTGATTTTGTTGGGCATGAACATGCAGAAGATGATGCGCCAGATGCAGAAGATGCAGGAGGACCTGGCTCGCGTCCAAGCCGAGCTTGAGAACATGACCGTGGAAGGAACGGCGGGCGGCGGCGTTGTCACAGTGGTAGTTAACGGCCATCAGGTCGTGCAGGAAGTTAAGATCCAGCCGGAGGCGGTGGACCCCGAAGACGTTGAGATGCTCGAGGACCTGATTTTGGCTGCTGTCAACGACGGCCTGCGCAAGTCCCGCGACCTGTCGGCCAGTGAGATCGAGAAGGTAACCGGCAAGCTGAACATCCCAGGACTGCCTCCAGGATTAATGTAACATGTCCCGGCGCTACCCCAAGCCCCTGGCTCGCCTAATTGAGGAACTAGTTCGTCTGCCCGGTGTAGGGCCGAAAACAGCTCAGCGTCTGGCGTTCTTCTTGATCAACCAATCACCTGCCGAAGTTGAGAGCTTGGCTGAGTCCATCATAGAAGCCAAGAGGCGGATCCGTTACTGTTCTCAGTGCTTTCACATCACGGAGGAAGACCCCTGCGCCATCTGTTCTGATCCAAAGCGCAACCACAGGTTCATCTGCGTGGTGGAAGAACCCCGTGACGTGATCGCCATCGAACGCACCAAGAGTTTCGACGGTGTGTACCACGTCCTGCACGGAGCGATCTCGCCCCTGGAAGGTATCGGCCCGAACCAGCTGAGGGTCAAGGAACTCGTGGCGAGGATTACCCCCGAGGTAGAAGAAGTGGTACTGGCCACCAATCCCAATGTGGAAGGCGAGGCCACAGCGATGTACCTAGCGCGCCTTCTGAAACCCGTGGGCGTGAAGGTCACCAGAATGGCCCACGGCATGCCTGTGGGAGGCGATCTGGAGTACGTTGATGAGGTAACGCTAACCAAAGCGCTGGAAGGGCGCAGAGAGTTGTAGCTTCCTAGCATAATCCACCCCGCTCCGCGGTATAACTAGAACAAGCATGCCGCTGAGGAGGGGTGGTTTTTGTGTCCAAGAGTTTAGCGGAACGGTTTTGGGAGATCGCGGGCCGGTTGCTGGATGATGAGGACGAAGAGTCCCTTTCCGATTTGGAGGAAGAGACAAAGGAAGAGCTGGCAGCAAAAGTGAAATCGGCCAAGAACGAGTGGCTCGGCGCTATCAGTTACTTCAACCAGGCCGTGGAGCCGGAACTAGTTGATCATGCCATCATTTCTCTGCAGGCCGCCGAGCGGAAGTACATGTACTGGCTCAAGCGCCTTAAGAGCCACGCTCAGTCCGAGCAGTCAGCGCAGTCATAATCATGAACAACCTACCATAAGATGTTCATGAGGGACGAACCTACGTGAGGTGAACCGCATGAACTTTATGGTGATCGTTGCCTATGCAGCCGGTGTCCTGCTTCTCTACGGCCTCGGGAGGATACTGCTTGTCCCGCTGCGCACCATCTTCAACCTGATAGTCAATGCGGTGATCGGTGGCGGAGTGCTCCTGTTGATCAACTTCATCGGCAGCTTCTGGGGTTTTCGCGTGGGCGTAAACCCGGTCACAGCACTGGTCGTGGGCCTGCTCGGGGTGCCAGGTGTGATCCTGCTCATCGCCGTGCGCCTGCTGTTTCCCTAGCTCACTGGCTGGATGCACTCGATGCTGTTGTTCCTCGGCGAGTTCACCATTTTGCTGACCCGATGGTAAGCCAAGGGGCGTTCCTCCGGATCGGGCAGCTTAGCAGCGAGTTCCTTGAAGGAAAGGGGACTCAGCCAGAGATTCTCTGTCTCTGGGGTGAGGATCAAGGGCATGCGGTCGTGGATGGGCTGCATGAAGCTGGCCGCCGGTTGAGTGATAATGGTGCAGCTGGGAGTATCCCCCTCCTGCCACAGACCGGCGAAGGCGAAGGGCCTGCCGCCATCCAGGGTGAAGTAGAGGGGGTATTTGCCTCCGTTTTCGGTTTTCCATTCGTAGAAGCCGTCGGCAAGGATAAGACAGCGGTGCGTGTTTACCAGATTGCGGAACGAGGGCTTCTCAGCAATGGTTTCGAGCCGCGCGTTGATCAGCGGCTTGCTGCCGGGCTTCTGCCAAGGCAGGGTCAAGCCCCAGCGCAGCAGCGCCGCCATCCGTGAGCCTTCTGCTTGCTCCCGGGCAGCCGCGTTCCTGGGCAGTCCAGCCTGCCGCGGAAGCACCGTTAGAACCATGTTCGTGGGCGCGATGTTGTAGCTCGGGGTGTAGTCGTAGTCGAAGGGCAGTTCGAGAAGGGAGAAGCGTTCCGCGAGTTCATCGAGCGGGGTGTGGAGAGTGAACCTTCCGCACATAGGCATCCTCCTTTTGCTGTGATCATTCAACGCAGAGGGGGATTCCCCTTGAGAAGAAGAGATTTCGAGCAGAATAATCAACTTGGGTGTTGACATCCGACTATTGGGCATGGTAAGATTCATCCTGTCGCCCCGAGCGATCAGCGGAAAAAACCTTCTGTTGGGCTTAAAAACGAGATCAACAGACAGGCAGCGGTTGACACGGCGGCAGAGGTTATGCTATGATAGACACGCTCCCCAAAAACAGGGAGCGCAAGAGAACCTTGACAACCAAACAGAAATCTTGAGCACACATTCTGTGTTTGAAGAGAATAAGCCATAAGTTTGTGAGCTCCGGACAATTTCAGCTAGTTTCAAGCTTTCAAGAAGATGAACCTA
>Ga0134093_1000576_pt1 | contig 43887 bp, 33 predicted proteins | sample 4_1taG_FD_94452 | JGI IMG/M metagenome (GOLD analysis project Ga0134093, IMG submission 94452) | Switchgrass degrading microbial communities from high solid loading bioreactors in New Hampshire, USA - 4_13_20_68_A1 metaG | ecosystem: Engineered > Bioreactor > Semi-continuous > Anaerobic >...
CTGTAAATCATATCGCCTGAACCGCCCACTGCCAAATATGGCCCGTCAGTTTCATCAACAAGACATTTTTGAGTGACGGTTTTTATAAAGGAACGTTCCAATTCGGTAAAATTGCCGTCTGCCAAAAAACCTTTTTCTTCATCTTGATCATAAAAATTATAATATTCAGGGGCATTTAATCTCTCATAAAATAAACCCATGTCGTCAGTGACAGCTTCCGGACTGCATTCAATTAATGCTTGTCTGTAGCGCATATCCGCATTGATGTACTTCTGCTTGTCAGGTGGAGTATTGTCAAGCCATTCCACACTTCCTTCAGGTGCCGTGGAGTTCAGCCAGGAACGTATATCGGAGCTCTCCCAGACATTTGAACCCGCTATTGCGCGAATAGGTACCTTGACATGTATATAATCCATATTTACAATGGGTACCATGAATAAATATATAAGCGGATAACTTATTTCAGGCTGAAATCTTCCATCCGAATATGTATCGTTTTCCCCTGGAGCATCAAATGCCCTATATGTCAGAACTTTGTCCGACAACATGAGGGGCCCGTTTTCATCAATATCCACACACCGCCATATGATAGGCTTATTATTGTATCTGCCAAGTACTATATAATCTCCTAGTTTTATCTCCGCATCAGGCACCTCGGCTTTTGCTCCCATTGGCGGAAATAAAGAAATAAACAAAGTAAAAGAAACAAAAAACGCTGTTAATCTTTTGAGCATAATTCTCCTCTCCTTTTCCTGATAAAAATATTAATTGAAATGTCACCAACTTAAGTTACCAATATCTTCTGCGGGCGACCACAGGTCGCCCCACAAGGAACAGAACCCATCTCATTTACGTAACAAAAACACAAATAGAACATATTTCCATTAATGCTAATAACATTATATTGTTTGAACAATTATAAGTATAGAAAGAATATGCTTCTATTTAGTAAGAAAAATATTCTTTTAAAACAAAAAGCCGGACCTTACATTTAAGCCAAGGTCCGACTGATATGTTGTTTCTGACTGAAAATTTTCCGATATAAAGACGGTGAAACACCGACTCTTTCCCTGAATACTTTTGCGAAGTGACCGTTATAATCCATATTACAGGAATCAAAAGCCTGTGCAATGGAAAGATTGGTATCCAGCAGCTTTTCCTTCAACTTGTTGATTTTATAATTGATGTAGTATTCGTATGGTGTCATGCCTGTATTCTTCTTAAACAGCTTTGCCAAATGGGATTTACTGAGGCACGCCGCCTTTGCCACTTCATTGGCATCATATTTGTCCAGCCAGTGACTTTCAATATATTCCTTTGCTTTTTCAATTTTATCCTTGCCACGATAAATTCTCCTGTTTATTAATAGCCACAACATGTGTTACTCTTTTATTATCGTCTAAAATAGGAAAAAGCGTAATGTCCTGATAGATTGCTTCCACATCAAAATCCTGTATACCGTACCGCTGGGCGATTTCTTCCAAAGGCACCTTTATATCCGGAAAACAGACCGTTTCCCCTCGAAACGCCCGTTTTATCATTTGAATCTGTCCCGTAGCAATAACGGCAGGATCTTTAAAAATATTGTATTTCCCTATAATCTGATTTGGGTCGGTTACATTATATTCTTTAAGCAACGCCTGATTGACCATCACCGTTGTCCCATCCGGAGCATAAATCTCGATTGGGTAAGGAAAAAACTCTACAACTTTGGCAAGCAATTCAGTAACGCTTTTCACTTTCACTTCCCCCCATCCATCATCATGATCGTCAGTGTGTAAAAAATTTTCACAAATCTTTTATCATTTCCTTATAGCCGTCATACCCATACAATATATTTAACACTTTCAGCAATGCATTGGTAGAAATCTTTGACGGCAGCCCCATTTTTTTTATCAATTTGTTTCTCAACTCATGACTGTTGGCTTTTCCCGTAAAACCGTCTTCATATAAATCCAGTTTGGTAATGAGCCTTTTGTTTGCGACAAGGTTCTCTTCATCACCGTCAATAATGCATCCGGCATTTCTTAATGCTTCCTGGATGAATATGTTTTGAATTCCTTCCACACCAAGCAGGCCTTCTTTTCCCGGAACAGCTTTTCTTTTTTCCACACCTTTAATTTCAGGGATGTATGCATGCTTTACATATTCCGGAGGAATACATTTATTGATATAATTTCTTATTAAAAAGCCTGCCCGATCCGAATCGGTTAATACAACAATACCTGTTGTTTCTGCAAGCTTGCGTATAAGTTTCATCTTCTGCTTATCCTTAAAAATAGCAAAACCGTTTGTCATAATTATGGTTGCATCGACGATCTGGTCCAATTTGATTTTATCATAAGTTCCTTCGACAATAATGGTTTCTTTGATCTTCATTTTTTTACCGCCATTGATATTGACCTCTCACTAAAATTTTACTATCTTTGCGGGCGACCACAGGTCGCCCCTACAACAATAACGATTTATCCATATATGAACATGTACCCATTCTATCATAGGGGCGACCTGTGGTCGCTCGTAATGATTTCACACGATCAAAGGTAAAAAACTGTTGGCATTAAAAGTATTCTCAATACGAAATATCTCTGCAATGGTTGCCGCAATGTCAGAAAAAGTGCTGCGAGTTCCTAGATTCACTCCGGCTTTTATATTTTTACCATATAATAATACCGGTACATATTCTCTGGAATGGTCGGTGCTCTCGGTTGTCGGGTCACAGCCGTGGTCCGCCGTGATAATCAGCAAATCAGAGTCTTTCATTTTAGAGACTATTTCCGGAAGGCGCATATCAAATTCTTCCAATGCCTTTTTATATCCTTCTGCATCATTTCTATGGCCGTATACCATGTCAAAATCCACAAGATTGGCAAATATAAGACCCTGGTTATCCTGTTCCATGAATTTTATGGTTTTTTCCACCCCGTCCATATTACTGAAAGTATGAACTGCACGAGTAATGCCCTTGCCTGCAAAAATATCTTCGATTTTTCCTACAGCCATAACATCCAATCCTTTTTGATTCAACTCATCTAATATAGTAATATCTCCAGGCTCCAAGGAAAAGTCTTTCCTGTTTTTTGTTCTTACAAAATTGCCCTCTTCGCCTGTAAAAGGTCTTGCAATCACTCTTCCTACCGCATGTTCCCCGGTTAGAATACTTCTTGCATAGGCACACATGTCATATAATCTTTCAACAAATATTATTTCCTCATGGGCCGCAATCTGAAAGACGCTGTCTGCCGAAGTGTAGATAATAGGATATCCTGTTTCCATATGCTTTTGACCTAACTCTTTAATAATCTCGGTCCCTGATGCAGGATAGTTTCCCAATATGTCAGTTCCTATATATTCCTTAAACCGGCTTATAATTTCATCCGGAAAACCTTCAGGATAGGTAGGAAATTCCTTTTTCAACCGAATCCCTGCAATTTCCCAATGACCTGTTGTGGTATCCTTGCCTTTGGAGGCTTCCGCCATTCTTCCGAAACAACCCGTAATGTTTTCAGGCACATTCAGATAATCTATGCCGTCGATTTTTCCCAATCCCAATTGACACATATTCGGCAAGTGAATACTGCCAAATTGTTTTACAATGTTTCCTAAGGTGTTGCTGCCTTGATCACCATATTGAGCGGCATCCGGAAGTTCCCCGATACCTACGCTGTCCAATACAATCAGAATCACTCGTTTGATATTCATAAACATAAAAGCCTCCGTTTAACGATTTTTCCCATATCCATTATACCTGTTTTCAATAGAATTAGCAACTTTAACCATTCATAGTGTCCGAAATCGTATACCTATATACGGACGCCATGTATGGTGTCCCTACACTTTTTTCCAACATCCCTGTAAAACAGCAAAAAACAACCGGCGGTTGTTTTTTCTGCCAAAGGCAAGGCAAACTTTGTAATTCGAAAAAAACGTTTTTCTTCATCGGGAACACAATAAAATTTTTTATACACCTTAATTGCTATTTTTGCATTGTATCGGATATATTCTTCTACGCTATGAAGATATACGCCTCCTTCTTCCGCACGAAATTCCTCCTTGTCCTTATAACAGGATTTAACAAAAGATTCATATTGGCGATGATTATTTAACAGCCTGATATTCGCATGCTGGGGAATAGTTACATCCTGGATAAGATGAACCGCTGCACCCAGATAAAACATTGCCCTGTTTATATCATTTGCTCTCCACAATTTTTTTGCTTTTTCATAATAATCTTCAGCCAATAACAAAGCATTCTTGTGTCCATACAGCCCTCTGCTCTTACCGGGATTATAAAAATGGCCGATGCTTTTAAAATCCTGATCCGCCCATACCACACCCTCATTTAATTCCGCAATATAATCTGAAAAGAAATAAAATGCATCCATATAACGATCATTTCTTAATATATTCAAAGCCTGAAAATTTATAAACTGATGTACTTCGCATTGTGTTTTTATGATTCTCCTCTTAAACGGATTAATCAGCATGAGAGTAAATCGAAACAGGCCACCATATGTTTTTTCAATGACACCCATTCACACACCTGCTTTATGTCTTTTCAAAATATACACATATAGTATTTCCACAAATGTCATATAAAAAACGATTAAAAAAAGGACTGTCGCACAAGACAGTCCTTTCTATCCTACTCCGTGATGATTACCATTTTCCTTTTTTCATATGTGTTTCAAGCTCCGCTTTGCACCTTTGCTTAATAACCCATACTTCATTTTTTGCTTTTTCAAAAGCCGAGACACAACCGGGGTCAAGATTCAACTCTATTCCTTCTTTGCACAGCTCAACAATTCTACTTGTAAGAGCGATGATTTCCATATGGATATCATTAGTCCTGTCAGAGTTGTAGATTTTATCGGCATCTTCCTTACTTAATTCCACAAACTTATCAGCGGTAGCACCGCATTTCGGACAATTTGCCGGCGGGGCATCTCCCTCATGAACATAACCGCAAACCGAACATCTCCATAATTTTTTCATTCATAACACTCCTCTCTAAATATGTATAAATCATTAATAATTTTCCGCTTTTATTTCAAAATAAGCCTGAGGATGGCCGCATACCGGACATACCTTAGGTGCTTCAGTACCTTCGTGAATTCTTCCGCAAACACGGCAAACCCAAACCGTTTTTTCCGGCTTCTTAAATACGGCATTTTCCTCCAAATTCTTTAACAATTTAGCATATCTTTCTTCGTGGGCCTTTTCAATTGCTCCCACCATGTCAAATAAAGCCGCAATGTCATTAAATCCTTCTTCTCTTGCCGTTTTTGCAAACTCCGGATACATGCTTGCCCATTCATAGTGTTCTCCTGCAATACAGGATTCTAAATTTTTCTTCGTATCACCAATACCTTCCAGCAACTTAAACCATATCTTTGCATGAGCTCTTTCATTATTTGCAGTCTCTTCAAAAATTGCCGCTAATTGCTCATAGCCTTCTTTCTTTGCCACGCTTGCAAAAAAAGTGTACTTATTTCTTGCCTCCGATTCACCGGCAAAGGCTGCCATTAAATTTTTTTCCGTTTTACTTCCCTTGAGTTCCATAATTCATTGCCCCCTTCATTTTTATGTCACTTTTGCTTGTCCAAAAACTAACCACTAGAAATATTCCCTCTCATTTATAAAAGGAAACACAAACACATTCTTATTTATTTATACCCACAATGATATCAGGATAAAACAAAAAGATTACATATGTTTGAAAATTTTTCTGATGGAACGCTTCAATTTAGAGGAAGCAGTTTTGATGACCCACTGGGAATCCACCTTTCCTATTCTGCCTTTATGTTTTTTTATCTTCCTTCGTTTCAGTGCCTTATCCAACTGTTCCGTTTTCTGTTCAAGATATGCTTCGATCTCATCCAAATGTTGATTCAATATATCAATTCCAAGGAAAGTTTTCAAGGAGTTTTTTGAACGTTTCATAAGTCCGTCTCCTTTCAATAAATTATGGATATTGATATTATATGTTGCAAAAAATAAAGGGACACAAAATATTTTCCAAAATAGGTGACAAGACAGTTGCGTTTACAGATGTAATAGTCTATAATATATAGCAAGTATGCCAAAAAAATATCATTTGGGAAGGATGATTGCGATGAAAACGAAAAATATTGTTATCGGTGGACTACTCACGGCTTTAGCTTTGGTAATCCCCATGGTTTCATTTAAGTTGCCGCTGCCGTATCCTTTTTCGGTTACTTTTGCATCCCATGTCCCTATTATGCTGGCTATGTTTATTAATCCTGTCATTGCAGTTATTGCCGCAGCAGGATCAGCACTGGGCTTTTTAGTAACCATGGGGCCTGTAATCGCCGCAAGAGCAGCCATGCATATTATATTTGCTTACGTAGGGGCTGTCATGATTAAGAAAAAAAGTTCCATATGGCTCATGGCTTTTGTAACAATGATTTTGCACAGTGTGGGGGAAGCACTCATTATCCAGGTATTGGGAGAATCCATTGTGAAACTGCCGGAAGGATATACTATGACGAAAATGAGTATTTTTGTAGGTGTAGGTACAGCATTCCATCATGCAGTAGACTTTGCCATTACGTATGTGGTATATGCGGCATTGGAGAAGGCAGGTTTGTTTAAAAAATATGTATTGTCAAATTAGAAATATTGAATATATCAACAAAAAAAGAGGGTAGGCAATGTTGCCTACCTAAATAAGTAAAGGGGGTCTCAATGTATTTTGTGAGGTCATTAATAATTATACCCACTTCAAAAATGAATATACGTTTTGATAAAATTTTTTTATTTTTTTATGGATTTATTATAAAATTTAGAGTAATATATAATAGTGTTCAGACATCGAATAACCACAGACAATATTAATAATTTAATATTCCACATAATAGATACGATTCATATATTCCTAAATCAGCATTAACTGTAGGGACACCATACATGGTGTCCGAAAAACGAACATAATCATATACGGACGCCATGTATGGCGTTCCTACAAATAAGGTATATGCAATTTATATGTTAGAATTTAGGAAAAATTAGTCACTGAAGTTGACGACATTGATGGTTGTACTCTACATTTAATGGAAATAATGAATAAATAGTAATACTCCAACCAAAAGATAAGGTTAATAAGGTGAGAAACGATGACATACCTAAGAAAACTGATAGCCATATGGGTTGCAAAAGCTGCCATTATTGCAGGAAAGTTAATGGGTAAGAAAAGTTCGTCTGCTCCCGGCAGTTTTGCACTGAAGATATATCCGTCTATTTTAAAAGATTTGTCTTCACAAATAAAAAAAGAGATTATTGTAGTATGCGGTACAAACGGAAAAACCACTACCAATAATATGCTATGCAATTTATTAACCACCAACGGATACAATGTAGTATGCAACCATGTAGGCGCCAATATGCTGGAAGGCGTGACAACGGCGTTTATTAACTCCACTGGCTTGTTCGGCAACTTAAAAGCGGATTATGCCTGTATTGAAGTGGATGAGGCTTCCACCATAAAAATATTTGACCATTTGACACCTTCAAAAATCATCATTACCAATTTGTTTCGCGACCAGTTGGACCGTTACGGTGAAATCGACATCACCATAAAACTGTTGGAAAAGGCTTTAAAGAAAGCACCGAATGCTCAACTGATTTTAAACGGAGATGACCCCCTTACCGCTCGATTTGGCTGGAATTCTTCACACCAATGCTACTATTACGGCATTGATCAAAACCTCAATACGGAACCAAGTGAGACAAAGGAAGGCCGCTTTTGTACTTTTTGCGGCGAACAGTTGCAGTACAATTATTATCATTACAGTCAACTTGGGGATTTTTTTTGTCCGTCCTGCGGTTTTAAACGCCCGGAATTGACTTTTAAAGCCTTCCATGTTAATCTGCAAGGCGGCCTGCAATTTGATATAGAATACAATCATTCTACCATACCTTTAAAAGTCCCTTATAAAGGCTTTTATAATATTTACAATATTCTTGCCTCATTTTCAGCTGCTGCACTCATCGGTACGGACTTTAACAGCATGAATACGGCATTTGAACGGTACAAGCCCCAAATAGGCAGAATGGAATCTTTTTATCTTGGAAAACCGGTGATCTTAAATCTTTCCAAAAATCCGGCCGGGTTTAATCAGGCAATATCCACCGTGCTGCAAGATAGGCGTAATAAGGATGTAATGATTGTGATTAACGATAATGCTCAAGACGGAAGGGATATTTCCTGGATATGGGATACCGATTTCGAACGCCTGGCCCATCCCAGCATTCAATCATTTGTTGTTTCGGGAATCCGAAAAGACGACGTAGCAGTCAGGCTGAAATATGCGCAAATACCTCTTGAACATGTTACTACTTACGATAATATAAAAGATGCCGTTATTGAACTGGTGAAACATTCCGGAGAAGTATGTTATATACTGGTAAATTACACTGCTTTATTTAATACCCAAAATATTCTGAAAAAACTTGAAAAAAGTATGAAACGGAGAGGAACCAATGACAAAGTATAGTCTTACAATAGGGCATCTATATCCTGATTTGCTTAATTTATACGGGGATAGGGGAAATATCATCGCCCTACAGAGAAGATGCATATGGAGAGGTATTGACGTCCAAATTAAAGAATTTAAACTAAATGACGACATTGATTTCAGTTCGCTGGATATTGTATTTTTAGGCGGTGGTTCTGATCGAGAACAATTGCTGGTATGCAACCGTCTGAAAGAAATCAAGGATGACATTAATGCTTATGTGGATAATAACGGTGTGGTTATTGCCATATGCGGCGGTTATCAACTGTTAGGACATTATTACAAGCTAAAAAATGAGACCATTGAAGGCCTGTCCATATTGGATATTTATACCGAAAGCGGAGATAAACGGCTCATCGGAAATATTGTTATAGAATCAACGCAACTACGTGACCAAAAGAAAAATCCGTTAACCATTGTGGGATTTGAAAATCACAGCGGACTGACTTATATTAATAATCATACACCCTTAGGAACCGTTAAATACGGATATGGCAATAACGGAAAAGACGGCAGCGAAGGAGTCCTCTATAAAAATGTGATAGGCACCTATCTTCATGGCCCGCTTCTGCCTAAAAACCCGGTTTTAACCGACTATATCCTTACAAAAGCATTGCAAAAAGCCTACCCGGATTCATTTGAAGGCTTGGAACCCTTGGACGATTCGGTAGAAAATAAGGCACATGAATATATGGTGAAGAGATTGTTGTAAAAATTAGGGCGACCACTGGCCGCCCTACTCCTCTTTCCCTCTTTCCTCCTGTAAAAACATCTTCAAATCTTCCTTTTCAGTTTCGGACATAATATATTCAAAATCCAAAATAATAAGGGAACGCTCGCCCATATCTGCTATTGCACTAATGTATTTACGATGGACATTTGCAACAAATTCCGGAGGCTCCTTTATTTGTTCCTCATCAATACGCAAGATTTCACTAACCTCGTCTACCATAAAACCAACATCCATATCCCCGACATTAATAATCATCATTTTCGTAATTTCATCTATATTCTTTTCCGGAAATTGCAGCTTTTTTCTAAGATTAAATACACCATAGACTTCTCCTCTGAGATTAATAACCCCCTCAATCGCAGGCGGCGTATTAGGAACTCGAATAATCTTCTGCGGCTTGATGATTTCTTTCACCTGTAGAATATCTACACCGAAAGCTTCATCATCCAACTTAAATATTACTAATTGCTTTATCGCCATTGACACAAGCCCCCCCTTAAATCAGTCTTTTGTTTTTCCCAAAAGATTCTTTCGTCTGCTTATCAACATTTTATCATTTATTTCAAAAAAAAGAAATAAAATATTTGGATTATTTTGTTTCCAATTGACCAAGGCTTGCAGCTTTGAGATAGGCATTAATAAAGCCGTCCAGTTCGCCGTCCATCACTGCATTAATATTGCCCATTTCAAAATTAGTACGGTGATCCTTTACCAAATTATATGGGTGGAAGACATAAGACCGAATTTGATTGCCCCAGGCAATCTCTTTCTGTTCTCCCTTAATATCTTCTATCTTCTCCTTTTGTTCACGTTCTTTCAGTTCAAACAACTTCGCCTTGAGCATTTTCATGGCATTTTCCCTGTTTTGGTGCTGTGAACGTTCATTTTGACAAGAAACTACAATCCCCGTAGGAATATGTGTAATCCTGATTGCCGATGAAGTTTTGTTAACGTGCTGGCCTCCCGCCCCGCTTGCACGGAAAGCGTCAATACGTAAATCATTTGGATTAATGTTGATTTCTATTTCATCATCGATTTCAGGCATAACCTCTACCGAAGCAAAAGATGTATGCCGCCTTCCCGAGGCATCAAAAGGGGAAATCCTGACAAGCCGGTGCACGCCTTTTTCTGCTTTTAAATATCCATAGGCATTTAAACCTTCTATCAATATTGTAACGCTTTTCACGCCTGCTTCATCTCCGGCCAGATAATCCAGCGTACTGACCTTAAACCCTCTTCTCTCTGCCCACCTTGTATACATTCGCAGAAGCATTTCCACCCAATCCTGGGCCTCTGTTCCTCCTGCACCCGGGTGTAACGAAACGATAGCATTATTCTTATCATAAGGACCATTTAAAAGCGTTTCTAATTTTAAATCTTCTAAGGCCTGTACAAGACTGTTAAAATCTCTTTTTACTTCCTCAAGAACCGATGTATCCTCCTCTTCAATTGCAAGTTCAACTAAAGTAGCCAGGTCTTCCCAATCTTGTCTCAAACGTTCAAAACGCTGTACCTTTTCCTTCAGCGTTTTAATTTTTTGCAGTACTTTCTGGGAATTCTCCATGTCATTCCAAAATTCAGGACTGGCCGACTGTTCTTCCAATTGGCTTATTTCCTGTTTAACGCCGGCAATGTCAAAGAGAAGCCCCCATTTCGTTGATATCATTTTCCATAGCTTCTAAGTCTAATCGGTATTGTTCTAATTCTACAATCATTATATCACCCTTTCAATAAATTTTACCTCTTTCTGCTTTCTGCCTTCCACTTTCCACTTTCTATTTTTTCATTATTTACATTCCGCAGCACTTTTTATATTTTTTCCCCGAGCCGCAAGGGCATGGGTCATTCCTGCCAATTTTTTTGCCTTTCACAACCGTTTTGGAAGCAGGAGCATCCCCATGGGACGCCTGCAAAGGTTCTGCTACCTTTTCCCGTTTAGGCGGCTGCTGCAAATGGGCATTATAGATAATACGTACCGTATCTTCCTGAATGTTTCGAATCATTTCTTCAAACATTTCAAATCCTTCAAATTTATACTCGATGACCGGATCGCGCTGGCCGTAAGCTCTAAGCCCGATTCCCTGCCGAAGCTGATCCATATTATCAATATGATCCATCCACTTTCTGTCAACCACCTGAAGCATGACAACCCGTTCGAATTCTCTCATCACTTCCGAACCGATTTCCTGCTCTCTCTCCTCATACCGTTTCAACGCAATGCTAAGCAATTGCTCCTTCAAATGTTCCTTCGTAAGGCTTTCTATTTGTTCTCGTGTAACGTGAAAAGAGTTTTTAGGAAGGAATATACTCTCTGCATACTCTATCAGTCCTTTTACATTCCACTCATCCGGATGAGGATTCTCCCCGGTATAGAGTTCAATGACACGGTCAATCACGTTTTCAACCATTTTCAAAATAGACTCTTTAAGATTCTCTCCGTCAAGCACTCTTTTTCTCTGAGCATAAATCACTTCTCTCTGCTGATTCATGACATCATCGTATTGCAGCACATGTTTACGAATATCAAAGTTTTTCCCTTCTACTCTTTTCTGGGCATTTTCAATGGCATTGGAAAGCACTTTGTGTTCGATGGGCTGGTCTTCTTCAAGCCCTAACGCTTCAACAATCCCTAAAATTCTTTCCGAGCCAAACAGCCGCATAAGGTCATCTTCCAGTGAAATGTAAAATCTGGATGAACCGGGATCGCCCTGACGTCCTGCACGTCCCCGTAACTGATTATCAATACGGCGGCTTTCATGCCGTTCGGTACCGATAATTTGAAGACCGCCCAATTTAACAACTTCATCATGTTCTTTATCGGTGACCTTTTTAAAATCCTCATATAATTCCCTAAACACTCTACGCGCTTCAAGAATTTCCGGATCATCGGTATCGGCATACCCGGTTGCTTCCGTAATCAAATGGTCACTATAGCCTCTTTTCTTCATTTCATGCTTTGCCATATATTCCGGATTACCGCCAAGCACAATGTCCGTACCTCTTCCCGCCATATTGGTGGCAATGGTAACGGCTCCTTTTTTACCTGCCTGGGCAATAATTTCCGCTTCCTTCTCATGGTATTTTGCATTCAGCACTTCATGAGGAATGCCGCGTTTTTTAAGCATACGACTAAGTTCTTCCGATTTTTCAATGCTAATGGTACCTACCAGTACAGGCTGTCCCTTTTTATGACATTCAACAATATTCTCCACAACCGCATTAAACTTACCACGTTCATTTTTATAAACCACATCCGGCAAATCCTGCCTTCGCATAGGTTTATTGGTGGGAATGACTACAACATCCAATTTATAGATTGCCTGAAATTCCTGTTCTTCGGTTTGAGCCGTACCGGTCATACCTGCAAGCTTATGGTACATTCTAAAGTAATTTTGGAAAGTAATGGTCGCCAACGTTTTACTTTCCCTCTCAACATTCACGCCTTCCTTGGCTTCGATAGCTTGATGAAGCCCGTCACTGTACCTTCTGCCGAACATTAATCGACCGGTAAACTCATCAACAATAATGACTTCACCGTCTTTTACCACGTAATCCTTATCCCGTTTCATAATGCCATGAGCTTTTAACGCTTGATTAATGTGGTGCGAAATGGTCATATTTTCCGGATCCGATAAGTTTTCCAACCCAAAAGCCTGTTCTGCCTTTTTTATCCCTCGTTCCGTCAAAGTTGCAGTATGAGCCTTCTCATCCACAATATAATCTGCATCAATATCATCATCAAATTTCTTATCATCGGACTCTACTATTTTTGTACCTTTTAACCCCCTTACAAATTGGTCCGCCAATTTATACAAATCCGTGGATTTATCCCCTACCCCTGAAATAATCAGCGGTGTTCTGGCTTCGTCAATAAGAATGCTGTCCACTTCGTCTACAATGGCATAGTGCAGTTCTCTCTGAACCATATCCTCTTTATAGATCACCATATTATCTCTTAAATAATCAAAGCCAAATTCATTATTGGTTCCATAAGTGATATCCGCATTATATGCCTGCTTTCTTTGATTGCTATCCAAACCATGCACAATCAGGCCTACGGAAAGCCCCAAAAACCTGTAAATCTTGCCCATCCATTCACTGTCACGTTTTGCAAGGTAATCGTTCACCGTAACAATATGAACGCCTTTTCCTTCCAAAGCATTTAAATACGCCGGCAATGTGGCAACAAGGGTTTTTCCTTCCCCCGTTTTCATTTCGGCGATCCTTCCCTGATGCAATACAATGCCTCCCAAAAGCTGAACGGGAAAGTGCCTCATACCCAGTACTCTTCCCGAGGCCTCCCGTACTACCGCAAATGCTTCCGGCAGAATATCATCCAAGGTTTCACCTTTGGCCAGCCTTTCTTTAAATTCACCGGTTTTTGCCCTTAGTGCCGCATCACTTAGCTCCCGCATTGTCGGCTCGTAATCTTCAATCCTTTTCACAATGGGCATTAACCGCTTTATTTCTCTATCACTATAACTTCCTATGATTTTCTCCAATAGTTTTAGCACCTTCATCACCCCTTTTTCTTCGGAAACAATCATGAATACATGAAACACTGCTATATATCAAAATATTTCCCAATCTATAATATTTTATCATTAAGTAACATTTGCTTCAATAAAAAAGCAAAAAAAATTCGGTGCTGTTGCATAAGACATACAACAGCACCCTGCGATATTCGTACAATGTCTTAGAACTCCGGCTCAATCAAACCGTAGTTACCATCCTTTCTCTTATACACCACATTGACTTCATCCGTTTCTGCATTGGAAAATACAAAAAATTGATGTCCTAATAAATTCATCTGTAAAATGGCTTCCTCTATATGCATAGGTTTAACAGCAAACCTTTTGGTTTTCACCACTTTGAATTCCTTTTCCTCTTCCACATTCATGGGTTCCGAATCGGTATTCACGGTTTCTACAAAAGCATTCTCACGCAATTTTTTCTCAAGACGGGTCTTATTTTTCCGAATCTGCCTTTCCAATGTATCAACAATCCTATCAATGGCATTATACATATCCTGGCTGATTTCTTCCGCACGCAATATCATGCCGTTAAACGGAATGGTTACTTCTACAATATGCCTTTCCTTTTCTACCGTTAAAGTTACATGTACCTCGGTATCCTCATCGAAAAACTTTTCCAACTTCCCTAATTTCTTATGCACCCGATTCCTTAAACCGTCCGTTACATCAATTTTTCTACCGGTAATAATAAATTTCATAAACTCAACCCCTTTGATGAATGATTAAAAAGAGAAACGAAAAGTTTTGCCGTAGACAGCAAATGTTCCTTTCCTTCTTCCATAAATATTATAGCCTATTTTAAAAGAACCATTACACCATCTACACAAAACTTTTTATATCATATATATTCGACAAAATTATGAAATATCCTGCTCTTAAAAAGTCCAACTTTTGAACCATCTCAAATGCTTAATATATTCTGCCGATACTTCCAACCCCGACAGTGCAGGATAAAACCATAGGAACAGTATCGCAACTACTGCCAAATAACCATAAACAACATATTTATATTTTTGATTGCTTTCCATCAAATGCTGTATGACATAAACAATACAAATCATGACAAAAGGTACGATGGAGAAAAAGTGATATATAAAGGTAAGCCTTTTCACCAACATCCAAGGTACGTATTGAAAAATCATTCCGATAAAAACAACCGCCATCTTTTTATCCCTTTTTTGAACGGACAGGATGAAAGCATAACATACTGCTGCAATACCTATCCACCATATAGCAGGATTCCCCATGGATACAATGGTGGATACCCTGCCTTCCGGCAAATCCGAACCACTATAGTACCATATCGGCCTTTTCATAATAGGCCATTCAAACCAACTGGAGGAAAAGGGATGAGTTGCTTTTAGTTTGCTGTGATAATCAAACATATGCTTCTGATATCTCCATACCGTTCCAAGGTCATGGCCGGGACCGGGTACCATCATAAACGGTATATACGATAATACATAAAGAATCACCGGTATAATGACAAAAAATAATACGCAGCAAATAATTGTTTTATTCCAATACAGCGGTACAAATTGTTCAAGCCAAGGCGTATTTCTGTACTTTTTATTACTGGACAATTTCACATAATCAATATATTCCAGCAGTTTGGCGGTAAAAAACAATAAAGCCAGCCCTGCAGCCGCATAAGCACAAATCCACTTGGACGCAATCCCAAGTCCGAAAAATAATCCGCTTAGAAACAAAGGTTTTAACGACTGCTTAAAACCAACTTCATACGATTTTTTCACAAAATAGTCATACATGTAGTAATACATTAATATGGTAAAAAACGTTGCATAAACATCAATGGTAGCAATTCTGGTTTGGGCAAAATGCATAAAGTCAAACATCATAAGAAAAGCGCAACAAAAGGCATAAAAACGTGTTCCGAACACTTTTTTGCCGAATGCATACATCATAGGAATCATGGCTGCTCCAAACAACGTCCCAATAATTCTCCATCCAAAAGGGTTCATTCCAAATATGGCAATTCCCAATGCAATAAATAATTTCCCTAACGGCGGATGAGTGGTTTCATAAGGTTCAATCCTATGTAAATGTTCATAAGCCGTTCTTGCATGATATATCTCATCAAAATATGTGCTATTCATAAAGGAGGGTTTCTGTTTCATGGTATCCGGCTCGTCAAATAAATCAGCGACAGTACCCTTGTCATTCACATCCACATCCTGAGACACAATGTTAATGCCTGTTAAAGGATTTTCCGCTCCTTCTTCGTATATAGCAATCTCATGCAGTGCATTCCCAGGTTCATCTACAATAAACTTTAGTTGACCGGTATTTACCGACACAGAAACATACTGCAGCTTATAAAAATCAATATGACCTAGTTTATCATCCTCATCTTTTGGATTGTCCAAAAAAGTCACAAATGAAAAATTTCCCTGCTCGTCAAGATATTCCACCCTGTACTGCCCATATCCTAATCCCGTATAGTAATATATTCGGGATACATTAGCCTGTTTTCCCAAATCAATAATGAAATTTTCCCCTGCTCTGGAAGCTTTCCAAAAAGTTTTAGGTACTTGAAAACCACCGAGCCGGTATAAAGCAATAACAAGATAGACAAGCGTCATTATACTTACAATCATAAAATCTTTTTGTTTTTTCACTTTACTTCACCCTGTAAATCAGTACTTTTCCCAACCATATTCACACATATCTTTACCAAATACCCAAACGCCAATACATTGGTGAAAGATATAAGCCGAAGCACATTATCACTGGCATAAAGGTGATAAATCTTCTCAAAGGACTTTAAAAGAACCCAATGTGTATTGATCAATGCGGTTCCGCTGAAAATCATATACAATACCAGAAAACGTTTGTCTCTTAAATAAATATATACCATCATGGAAAGTATGAGCACCGGAAACAGATATCTCTCATGCATCCGGTGAGCGAATATAAAAACCCCGCTCATCAACACAAGGGAAGCCATGAAAACAACATCTTTGCTTCTCCTCTTGAACATTAAGAAGGCTGCAAAAAGCGTAATCAGTACTATAAATAGATAGCCCCAGGTTTTATAATCCCAAATAAAAAATGTCAACGAATCATTTTTAAAATTTCCTCCAAACAACGCAAAAAGATTAAATGCATTTAATGTTGCATAAGGATATTGTGCAGCCGTATTGAAATAAAGATTAAAAATCCATGTCGGAGGCTGAGAAAACGAAAACGGTAAGACAACAACTACTGCCGTTGCTATTCCGGCAATGCCGGCAATCACAAAATTCTTGAAATTCTTTTGCTTTAACAAATAAAAGAATAAAACCGGAAGGAAAATAATGCCCTGAGGCTTCATCAATACCGCCGCTGAAAACAAAACGGATGCATGCCCAATCTTATCCATTGACAAATAATAAAGGGCTGCAATAACGATGAAAGTCTGAAAAGAATCCACCTGCCCCCATATGGTCGAATTTAACAGGACCGCCGGATTAAACAAATAAGTTCCGGCTAAAAACAGCCTGTCCCGCTGATAAAGTTTATTTTTGCCCATAATATAAAGGAACCATGCACTGAAAACATCCGTAAAAATAGAAGGTAATTTCACTAGCATGACATGCAGCCACGGCATACTCTCTGCATGGAATAATTTTACTAACCAGCCGATAATAAATAGAACATACACATATAACGGGGGATAATCCACAAACATATCCGTATTGTAAAAACCAAACAAGTCATTTGCTGCAGCATTTGCCCATGCTTTAAAGCACCCCATATCCGCAGAATATCCTTCTATAACAGGCGCCAATAGGATTCTTATTAATAACCCCACTGTTAACAGAATATATAATTTTTTATCCTGGTTACTCTCTTCCTGTAATAAAATTTCTTCCCGAACTTTTTTGCGTTTTTTCTTTTTGTTTTTTCTTTTCTGGGCCTTCTTGACCGAATTCTTATGAAAAAATTCAGTACTTTTCTTTATATATATGCTAGTTGCTATGAAAAGAGCAAACAATAATATGTACAACATGCCGCTGACAAATGTTGTCTTGTCCAACGTACTCCCCCCTTTTGTATGAATTGCTCTCTACGTACGGTATATGATTTTCTTATATATCACAAAATTCCACATAACCACAAAGCCCATAATGAGTATCTTTGAAATCAACGGATTAATGAGCAGTATCCCTGAAAAAACATACATAAGCAAATTGGTCATAAACATATTAAATACAAATAAACATCCATACTGGATAAGCTGTTTTTTCAAATTTTCTTTCGACTTAAAGGACCATATACGGTTCATTAAAAAATTGAACCAGAAAATAATACCCAATGCAACGGAATTGGATATAATCTCAGATAACCCTATTATTTTATAGCTTATATAAAAAATAGAATATTCCAATCCAAAAGAAGTAAAACCCGTAATCACATACCGTATAAACTGGCCCATGGTCTGTTGGTTAACGTATCCGGATATGATGCTGTTTTCGCTGATTTTATGGATGAATTTACGAATCATTGCTACCTCTCCGTATTCTATTCCTCAGATTTCTACTTCCATATGACGAGTCGCATGGCAACTAATATTAACAGCTACCGGCAAGCCCGCAATATGTGTGGGAAACACTTCAATATTAACAGCCAAAGCCGTGGTTGTACCACCCAACCCTTGAGGTCCTATTCCCAAACCATTGATTTTTTCCAGTATCTTCAATTCAAGATTCCTATAATACTCATTGGAATTTCTTCGATGAACGGGTCGAAGCAATGCCTTTTTTGCAAGGATGGCAGCCTTTTCCATCGTTCCGCCTATCCCTACTCCCACCACAATAGGCGGGCACGGATTGGCACCGGCTTGATCCACCGTTTGAACCACAAAATCAACCACACCTTGCACTCCGTCCGACGGCTTTAGCATTTTTAAAGCACTCATATTTTCACTGCCAAACCCCTTAGGTGCAATAGCAATCTTAATTTTGTCGCCGGGAACAATGTCATAATGAATAACCGCCGGCGTATTGTCCCCTGTGTTAATACGGTTCAAAGGGTCTTGCACAACCGATTTTCTCAAATAGCCTTTGCAATAGCCGTTTTTTACGCCTTCATTGATTGCTTCCGTCAAACTTCCGCCTACCACATGGACCTCTTGCCCTACTTCAACAAAAAATACGGCCATTCCAGTATCCTGACAGATAGGCATATCTTTATCTCTTGCAATCCTGGAATTTTTTACTAACTTTTCCAATATGCTCTGGCCGATGGGCGATTTTTCCCTCTGGATTTGATTTCTCAATGCACATTCAATATCATCATTAAGATAATAATTTGCCTTTACACACATTTGTTCGACAATCTCAATAATCTTCTCAACCGAAATTTCTCTCATGACTTCTCCTCATTTTCTTCAAAGCCCACTTTATCTTTAATAATATACAGGGGCCTGTTTTTTGATTCGTCATAGATTCTTCCTATATACTCACCAATTACACCCAGCATAATTAGAATAATGCCGTTAAAGAACAAATTCACCGCAAGAATGGAAGCCCACCCTGGGACCGTCTGTCCTCCTAACAATTTTTGGCAAACTACCACAATAAGATAACAAAAACTGAGCACTGACAGAAAAAATCCAATATACGTGGCAAGCTTCAGTGGCTTATAGGAAAAGGACGTAATGGCATCGGCAGCGAATTTCAGCATCTTTTTTAAAGGGTATTTGGTCTCTCCTGCAAATCGTTCTTCTCGCACATATTCCACCGCAACTTGTTTGAAGCCTACCCAACTGACCAACCCTCGTATATAACGGTTTTTCTCAGTAAGATTTTTCATAACGTCACAAACCTTACGGTCAATCAGCCTGAAATCCCCTGTATCCACAGGAATATCAACGGTAGTCATTGCTCGCAAAATCCTGTAGAAAACTGCCGCCGTTAACTTTTTAAATACGGTTTCCCCTTTTCTTTTAATTCTTTTACCGTATACTACATCATAACCTTCTTTCCATTTCTTTATCATTTCCAAAATCACTTCCGGCGGATCTTGGAGGTCCGCATCAATCACCACAACCGCTTGGCCTGTTGCATTGTCCATTCCCGCCGTAATGGCAGGCTGATGGCCGAAATTTCTTGAAAAGTTAATCAGTTTTACGTTTTTATCCTGTTTGCATATCTCCTTAATAATTTCAAAAGTGCGATCCACACTTCCGTCATTGACAAAAATTAATTCATACGGCCCGTCTGCCTTATCCATTACCTGTTTCAATCGTTTATACGACTCTCTGATAACCTCTTCTTCATTAAATGCCGGAATCACTATTGAATAAGTGATCTCCTTGCTCATGACCGTTCCCCCATTTTTTTATTATACAAAATCAATTATAACACATTTTGTCAATAATGCAATGGGGCTGTCGTTTATGTCTTATGCGACAGCCCCATTGATATTATTTTTATCATTATTTATAAACCACTACCACCCTTGGTTGAGAATAAGCTAAATTGATATACATCCTTGGCGCAGTTTCAGGATCATCTTCCAATGTTATAATGTCATTATACGTGATAACTTTTACCTTATCGGTCGACGAATCATATTCATAAACAAACGTATTGGTATCACTGAATACATAAATATCATCCGATATGGTTGTAGAACCATTATGAATAATCCTGAAACAGTTGCCCATCCTTTCCGCAGGCAAGCCTATATCACTGCGTTCATTGATAGCAAAGCCTGATGTATTTGTATTTCCGCTGATAATCCTGTTTAACTGTTTGGAATATAATACACGGATTGTAGACACCATGCCCTGACGATTTAATACATATTTAAAAACGTCTCCCGGCTGCAACTCATACTGTACGCCACTGTAAACATAGGTTGGAGTCACGTTATCCGCAAGAATTATCTTTTGAAGCTTACCCGATACATACCCTTGAAGCATAACAGTATCTATATTCTTATCCGCATCATATCCGTAAATTTTCTTACTGAAAACCATAATAGGAGAACTTTCCGTTATACTTGAAGCGGAATTCATAACCACAACTTCTGCCGCCCATGTATCCTGCCTACTTGTATATCCTACCGCACCTTCGTAATACAAGTCATTTACCAACATTGCGGAAGTGCCTATGAAATAGTCTTCATAGCGCTCAGGGTCTTCCGGAATATTAAATATAACGGTATTATTATCCACAAGAATTTTTCCGCCGATGGTTTTAGAGGTATTTTTGTATCTTCCGTTGTACGACGATCCGGCCGTTCCTATTTTTCTAAAACCTTCGCCGCTTAAGCCGGCTTCTTCATCCGGAAAATCCATCCTACTGAGCAGCCCCTCGCTGTTTACGGAATATCGGATCAAACCTCTGTTATTGGCGTAGGTATTCACAAAGATTTCAGCCTCTACCGCTTCATGAGTTTTATTTGTCTTAATTTTCCGCGTGGATTTTAATGTTTCAAACTCTCCTTCTACAGTAAATATTTGAAACTCCGCATAGTCATTTAATTTTCCCAGTACAGCTTTGACCAAATAGCCATATGCCATATCAGCATTGTTTATACTAACGACCGCTGCGATTTCCCCGAAAAGGTTAAAACCTATGGTATAAGTATTGCCAATCTCAAGTTCAGGCTGTTTTCTTATTTTGAACAAGCTTGGAGCAACTGTAATAGCAGAAACTTCACCGCTATCGCTAATCACTACATCCATTGTCCGCCATAATACAGATGAATCGGCTTTCTCTTGTATGGTCACCGTACGAATTTCCGGCATAACCACTATTTCCAAATACGATTCGCTGTTACGAGCCACCTGTATGACCACATTGGACGGAATTTGATCCATTGTAAGGGGAGTTCGGTTTGCATCCTGAATTCTAACGATTTTATAATCCTTAGTGTCAATGGTATTGGTTGTGTCATTTTTATCATAAATGATTCCCTGGTTGAAGTCAATCTTGCCTGTAACTATGGTTTCATAGGATACTATTTTTACAACATCAAATACATCATCCTGATTATTGTCAATAAGTGTAAAGTATGCTACATCCGGTATCTGCATAGGTGAAGTCATGTGATATACGGCATTGTTAAGAATAGTGGTTGCCGTAGGGGAAACATCATAATAATCCGGGTTACCATTTTTATCAATGTATGAAATTTTTCCTGGTTCGTAAGCTTTTATTTCCGTACTCTTTAGACATACCACGTCATTTTTGGATATATCTACATATAACAATGTATAAACATTGTCCTTTTCCCTATAGAAGGCCTCCACATTGTATCCTATATAGGATTCGGCGTCGGTGTCTCCGACTTCCAAAATCATTCCGTCTATCATTACGCTGTCCTTCAAGGTACCGTCTCCGGCCGGAAGGCTAACAAACTGATTGGCTTCAACAATTCCCTTTATTGCCGATACGCCAAAAACCGTATATAAAAGGTTGCTGTCTTTTTGTGTGTTGTAATTGTAAATACCCGAACCGGTTGAAGTAACCATCATCAGGTCGGCTCTCATAGCATTATAGATAACTTTAAGGGCAGTTTCCATGTTGATATATGTTTCATTCGTCAATGTAATCCCTTTCATAAGTCCAAGTTTTTGTGCAGTAGCATAATAGCCGGTAGGATATCCGCCCATTGAACGGGCAACCATATCATAATTCAGTGCACGCACGGTCATTACAATCGCCTGATCCAAGGTCACTTCATCTTCTACGCCGAAAAAACCACCCCCGCTGCCGGTTGCCAGCCCAAGGTCAAAGGCGTATTTAACGACGCCGAAATATGGATTGGTAACAGGTACATCAAAGAAAAGCTGCTCTGACGAAGATGCATTGATATCCGTTACCCCAAGCATTCTTATTAAAATCTCAAGGAAATCCCCTTTTGTTACCTTGTTCGTTAAAGCGAAATCCGGATCAGAAACGTCGATAATACCGAGTTTGGAAAGAATGACAACTTCCTTTCCCAATTCCGGAACATCATTTTCTGAATATCCAAATTCCGATACGTTATCCACAGCGTACCCGAAGGAGGGAAGCGTGACTAACGACATGATCAATATTAATATGAAAACCCTTTTCCGCATAATCTCTTCCTCTCCTTTCTTATTTCAATGATAATTTATAAATGCTGTACAGTATTTTAACGGCTTCTGCTCTTGTACATGCCTCGTGAGGTGCAAACAAATTGTTGCCCACTCCCGAAACAATGTTTGCTGATGCCAGCGCCGCAACAGCCTCTTTTGCATAGTCGTCAATCATATGATCATCATCAAAAGGGATATATTCACTAAGTTCAGACAATAAAATTCCGGCTGCATTGGCAAAACGGTATCCTAAAACCGCAAGCTGTTGCCTTGTGAGGTTTTGTCCTACACCGAATTCCGTTTCTGTAATACCGTTTACAATGTTTAGTTCATGAGCCGTTGCAACAGGAACATAATACCATGCATCAACGGGAACATCAATAAAGTGTGTAGTTGCATTATCTAAACGGAGACCAAATGCCAAAACAGCCATTTTCACAAATTCCTCACGGGTTATTTTATCGTTAGGTTTAAATTCCTTTTCCGATTTACCGTTCACCACACCTTTTACATACATAACTTCAATGGCTTCCTTAGCCCACGGAACGCTGTCCAAATCGATGAAAGGTACGGTAATGTTTTGAGCCGTTACAACATTGCCCGTTTGAACAGGTGGATCGGATACCCCTTTGGTTTCAACCGGAAAACCGGTTCCAATTGATACCGTGCGGCCTCCGCCTCCACCTCCTCCGCCGCCGTTCCGGGGAGGTGAAACATTTATGCTGTCAATGGCCTCTGCTATACAAGTGTTAAATTCGGCTGATGAAGATACGTTCCTTTTATCATATAGCTTTACAGCAACCTGTGCCCTTTTTGTATCAGTTAATGCTTTGTATGCCGCAGCATTGGATAAAAGCCCTGTATTGTCATAGATTAATTGATCTATGCTTTCCCAGTTAATGCTTGAGTTTAAATCCGTAACAAAAGCAAACTCTGCAAAGTAAGCCAAAAATTCTTCTTTGGTATAATGCGGTTTTGTTCTCAGCTTGGTATATAAAGCATTCTTTTTCGCTGAATCCCAACTTAAATATTTATTATATCGGATGGCATCTTCACCATGAGCATTTTCATCAGTTGAAAGACCAAGGTAATCCGCTATCGATATTTCTGAATTCTGACTTAAAAGTAAATCCAAATCATCATTATCCCTCAGCTGATTGATCGCATCTTCCACCAATATGCTTTGAAAAGTTGCTTTAAAATCCGACAATGTATGAATATCATAAAGCTGAGTTCGAACAGCCTGCACAGCTTTTAATGATTCTTTGTTCTTAAGTACATATCTTTCAAACAAGGGGGTATTCACCTGAAGCGCTTCCCTGTTTGCTTTTATTATCTGCGCTGCCGCTGAATCATCTGCAGCATTATACAGGTCTTCAAGCAAAGCGTTAACTGCCGAAGGAGAATAATACATAAAGCTGTCCTTTACCACTTTGCCGCTTTTATGATAATACAACAGATAATTAACAACACCGTCTGGAACCGTTTCATCAAACATCAGCTTAAATTGTGTCAGACCGCTTTCGTCCACGGTTTTTTGATTGGCATACATCAAAACGTCCTTTACGTTTGCACTTGTAATGCTGTCCAAATCTTCAAAACTCCTGCCAAAATTTAAAACCTGCAAAACCACCGTATCCCCCGGCACGCCGGATACATTGAACGTAATAACCGACTTTGCAGGTGAACCGATAATCTCCACATTTCTTGCTACATCAGCGAAAACTGGCGTAACAACCAGCATACTGCTTAATAGAATCGTTATCATTTTTAACACTATTTTCATCCTTTTTTCACCTCTTTACCGAAATCTTTCATGCGCCGGGATAATGTACGGTACCGGTGTACTAAAATCTCTCCATGCACATATCCTGACAAACATATTGTTTCTTTGATCCCTGGTATATTGGCTTAAATCCACATGGAGAACTTCCAGATGTTCCGTTGCCGGCGGTAAGGTAATAACGTCGGACACAACAATGTCTTCCAACTTTTCTCCTAAAATGCTGTCATTTGTAAACAGCATTACAACAATTGCAACCTTTTCCCCATCCGGGTCTGCAAAACGGGAGGTAATAATGGGAGTTTTGACTACCATTGCCGTTGCCGTAGCCAAAGACGTAAGCTCGGTTGTAGCCGTCTCGTTTCTGTATATTCCCGGAGTATCCACTTTCAATTTAGGACCGTTTACTTTAAACTTGTCCAACTCAGCCATTAATGCTGCAGCAGCAGCATTTAACGAAGCTTCCGTGCGGTTTTCATCCCTGTATGCACTTTTCGCTGCTTCAACAGCATTTTTTAATGCTTCAAAAGTGTCTTCCGCATACTGATCTTCTCCGGTCCCCACATCAGCATTTTTAAGCTTGTTTTCCGCAGTTCTTATAGCATTTAATATTCCTCCCACCTCAATGGGTGCAACAGGAGAATTGATATTCTTTTTAAATACCATAAAATTATCCACATAAATTGTAGTTCCAAGGTTGGAATTATTTAAAAGTTTTTGAATGTTAACGGACTGTATGTTAGGAAATTTTTGAATATTGGTACTGGCAAAAGGTACTTTTGTAAATGCAGCAACGCCGTTTATCCACAAACTATGGCTTTTTTGTTGGGCCATGGAAGCATCCGTAGCAAAAATCTCATGGCGTACTCTATACCATTTTCCGTCTTCAATATCTTCGGTAAAAACCGATGAAGGGTTTGAATTTAATGTTACCTTCCTTGTTTCCCCGTTAAAATTAAGTGCAATGGGAAATGTATCCGTATGATTTACCAAATCATACACACGCACAGTTACTGATGAGCCTGTTTTTACAAGGTCTTCAAATCGAATGTCATATTCCACGATAAGGGAAGCGGAAGGCCCTTCCGTTTCATAATCAAAATATGTTCCGTCTTTGGCACTGTTCCCCTTATGGACTATGATGCCCTCTATTCCGGTAACAAACGTTTTTTCTTCCCGTGCACCTGAAGGAGTCCACTTAAATGCAGTACCTATATCAAATCCGTCAACGGCAGTTCCGTTGTCGAAAGTTTCTCTATACTGAAGTCCTCCGGCAGGATAAGAATTGCTTTCAGCAAAAATTGTATTATTTGTTTCAAGAACAACATCGGCGTCTTCTGAGAAAACAACGGCCTGCACAAGCAGCAGCATAACAAGCAATATACATAGTTTGTTTTTCATTTTCGCCATCCCTTTCTATTATTATTTCACTTCCGCATATACGGTAACAGGCACCGAGTAGCCGTCTTCCGTTTTGAATATAAAGGCTCCTCTGCCCCGTATAAAATTTATAAAGCTAGAATCTGTTTTTACAATAAGCTTAACTTGGGAATTCGGCTTTAATACCCCTTCGGTTGCACCGTCTTCGGTGGTAACCGACATCCAATCGGCAATATGCCTGCTGTAGCGTATGGAAAATTTTGTACCTTCAGGCACATCGCCTATATTCATAACCACCTCTGCTTGCTGTTTGCCTGCAGGAAGGGTCACGGAATATTTATCCGCCCATATATCAACAGGCCGGGCAGGTATAGACTTTCGATTGTCCTTACCAAGCTCAAACGCTCCAATATCAGGAGCCGCACCTTCATAGTCGTCCATAAAGTTAGGAACTACAGCACCTTTATCAACTCCTGCTCCCTCCGCCATATAAAGGCCGTCTGCCACACTCTTGAAGGTAGCCGCTTCAAATACGCCGTGCTTCTCTTGATTTTCCGTATAAAAATACGTTGCCGGACTGCCGTCCTTTTTAGACAGAAGGTCATAATCGTAATCTGACTCTTTGACATACACCGTATCATTTATGGAATGATTGCTTGCCATAAATATATTGTTTCTTGTAGTGTAAATAAAAGTATTAGGAGGTGTTCCGAATCCACCCTGCCCTATGGCGTGACCGTCCGTATATATAGTATTGTTAAACAAGTACATTCTTGAATAGGAATAAAGCGTTCCGCTTCCTCCTCCACTCTTGAATGCCGAACCGGTTCCCCCTGTTTCGGTACCTAAATTGATAATAAGGTTTTTCCACATATATGATGGGCCTACCATAAAAGGCACCGTACTAATACCGCATAGGAAACCTTCTATTTTATTGTTGTAAAACCTTACGTTCATTTGGCCTCCGTCAAGCTCAATGCCATCATCTTGGCCATATTGAAGAACGTTGCCGTAAAAGTCCGCATCACGTGACGGACCTCCTGTCTTCTCTCCGTTATAGTAGCCTTCTATGGCGTCGTTCCACCTGTGGCCGTCTGCAGCGATAAAATCGTTATATCGGACAACCAATCCGCCTCTTGAGCGGACAAACATAGCGGACGGTCCTTCGGGATGTCCGTATGCCCAATGGTTTGTATCTCCTACCGGGTCGTGTATATAACATCTTTCCACCACAATATTTTTGACTTCAGATATCCTGATACCGGCATCATGGTTAATGGTATTTCCTTTATTGTCAAGATACAGTCCTGATTTAGGACTTCTTATGCCTTGCCTTCCCCATTCGCTTATGTCACAGTTGATAAGCCGGATATGCTGCGCATTATTTGCAATATGCACTGCGTTGATATATCCACCTCTTATATACAAATCCTCCAGTATTACATATTCAGAGTTTGCAATATATAAAGCATCATGCACGTTATAGCTTGCAGATATGGTATTGTCACTCTCCGTGCCTTTTATTTTTATCCACCCATCGGGAGTTCCTTTTAGCTGTTCCAAGGATAAGGCACCTTCGAATTCATTTGGGTCATAGATTTCACTTAATTTGTATTCTTTTGCAATCGGGGGGTTTTCCGCCCATGTGGTAACTTCAGTGGTATATGTCTCAACAGCCGTGCCGTTTATGCTAAGAGTCGCCAAAAATTCATAGGTGGTGTTTTCTTTAAGCCCCGTCACACTTCCCCTAAACTGCTTGATTGGTTTGTCTTTGTATGGAGGATATGCCTGACGCCATACTGTTGAGCCTTTTTCACGAAATTTCAAATCACATTCGTAATTTTCATCGGTATAGTCAAGATAAACGCTTGCGTTTTCAAAAGTAGGTATCACGTACAAACCCTTCTCATGAGGTACAAAGCTGTATACATCCGGGTAGTCATCCTCAATTTTAATGGTCTGAAGGTATTTATAATAAGTCTTTACCTCAGGCCCGTCAAATACCTTTACCTTGATAATAAACTTTTGCCTTTCGTTATAAGTAGTAGAAAAACTGCCATAGAACTTGCCGTTTACAAATCTGGGATTGAACATTCTTACCCAGGAATATTGAGGTTGGTTTCTGACAAAACCATGTTCTCCTACGTTTTTATACCAAGCCATCACCACGGCGTCGGGATTGCTGCAGTCTACTGAAAAGGTAGCCCCATGAGCCCCAATATCTTCTATGGTAATTTCCTCTGAATTTGCATTTTCCGGCGTTATTTCCTCGTCTTCATACCGACCGTTATAGGTGATGTAAATTTGATTGTTTTCATCTATAGTGTACGTTCCGCCAAACAAATCGCAAAGCAGTTTAAAATCCACAAGCCATGATTTGATGGCAACTTTTTTTGACGGGGCTCCGGCTTTTCGTTCTTCGCCGTTTATAATCACCTTTCTTTCCCCATCGAAAACCTTGATATAATCTCTGCCTTTAAAAATTATGGCATATTCTTTCGTTTCCGTGAAAGTGGCACCGAATGCTTCCGCAAGTTGGGCAAAAGGCATTAAATAAGTTGTGCCGGCCTTTTCCCCTCGAACATTACTCTCCATTGTTATGCCGTTAAAATGGATTCTTGGAATAATACGCTCTGCATATGGCAATGTGGCAGGCCGCAACTCTTCACCCGGAAGAGAACCTAATCCGCTTGGAGTATAGTTGGAGTTTGTAATGATAAAGCAATCCAGCATATGCCCTGATTCCCTATACTTAATATCAAGGCTGTGAACACCTACATCAAGATAAAGAGTATGGGTTTTTTTCCACGTCCATTCCGGGGTAATTGATGTATCCAACTGATAATATCCCTGCCGGTCAATTCCTATCCAGGACGACTTTTTATTGCTTGCAGGAGTAAAATATCTTACCCAAACATGATACTGTCCCTTTTCTTTTACATAAAACTTATATCCAGCATGAGGTATAACGGTCGAATAAGGTTCCGTAAACCTGCTGGTACCGGGTACCGAAATATATTTCTCATTGGAAGCTGTTTCATCGGTGTAAATCTCCATAGGACTAATTAATGCACCATCTTCTGCCTCCACAAAGAATGAACCGTTATTTTCACGCATTACAGGAAGCTTTTCCTTTTCAATTTTTGTGTTGGCAGGCAAATAAGTAATATTCTGGACGTTAGTATCGGTAGCTGACTTTTCTTCTGCGGCTACTTTACCTTTCGGTTCATAGGACTTGTCACAGGTGATAATAAATTCATCAAACCGCTGTCCTGCTTTCTTGGCTTGAATAGTTAATGTATGCATTCCTGCCGCCAGGGTTCCCAAGTTTATTCTTCTCCATGAATAATCTGCCGACGGCTTTAAATAAAAAACAATGTGCTTACCGCCGTCAACGGAAATGTTTGAAGTATCGCTTCCGGTATTCGGACTTTGCGCCCTAACCCACAAATAACATACGGTTTCTGCCGGTATGTCAAAACTATAAGACGCCGTAGAATCCGCAGAATTGGATTGAGAAGCAACGGCGAAACCGCCGCTTGCACCTTTGCTGAGTATTTTGTCAAAACCACCGCTTAATATGCCGTTTTCCGCTTCAATGATGATATTTTCCCAAGTTACAGCCATTAAGGCATTATCCTCCGTATAAGCGGTAAAACATGTAAACATCATTAATACCGTAGTAATACACGATATCAATCTTATAACTCGCTTACTCATAGGCATTATCCTTTCAGTTAGTAATTCTTACACCAATAGGTATGGAATAACCGTTTGAAAACTTCACAATAAACATTTCTTCATATTTACTTGCGGGCGGGCTGCCGGCATTTATGGTTAATGTTACCTGCCCTCCGTTTGATATAACGCTTTGGTCACTTTCGATGTAAATATAACCGTCTGAATCGTTTTTCAAGATGTTGAAAACTAAATCTTCATTCTCATAGGATGTTAACGTAACATAAGCCGTTGTCCCTTTTTTCATTTTTACAAAGTATTTATCTGCCGTTACATGAATCGGCCTGTAAGGAAGAAGCCCGTTACTGTCGATATCAAATGCCCCCATGTTAGAGCCGCTAAAACCGTCAATGTTTACTGCCGCATTATAGCCTAAAGACGACGGAGACAGTCGAAAATCCCCTGCTTCAAAATTGATAAAGGTGGGCATACCGAAAATTGCATTTGGTTCTTTAACCAATCCCGCTTTCATATCTACAACCCCTTTATTGCCTGCAGTAGCCCAATTGCCCAGTAAATCATAGTTAAAGTCACTGACATTTTCATATTCAGTTGCTCCTACGCCTACCTGATAACGGGACGCCTGGCCTCCCACTACAATGTTGTTTCGTGAGACTGCATTGTAGCTTTCGTTTACATTTGCTATTCCATAGTCCCTTCTGCCGTTTTCGGCAAAAAATGTGTTGTAAAAAATATGAGTAATCCCCTGTCCATAAGCAATGCCGCCGTTTTTCATGTGAAGATTCGGTGTATCGGTACTGTCACGAAGATTATGTACCAAATTATTAAACACATACGACGGACCAACCATATTGGCAGAAGTAGAAATACCGGAATAGAAGTTTGTTATGCGGTTTTTGAAGAATCGTACGTTTCGCGCACCGCCGTCAAGCTCTATCCCGTCATCCTGACCAAATGCCAGCATATTACCGTATACATCGGAGTCTGCGGCAAGCCCTCCGTTTATATTAAAATTGCCGTTACTTTCTATGCCGTCGTTAAATCTATGCTTTTCATTGCCAATAATATCGTTATAACGGATAACCGTTTGAGTAGCTTTCACATATATTCCACACATCCCCATAGGATGTGAATTTGTCCAAGTTAAATTATTTAACGTGTCCGCCCAGGCATTTGTAGTACCACGAGGCTCATGGATATAACATCTTTCAATGGTTATTTTTTTGCAATTGCTCAGTACTATCCCCGCATCATAATTAATTTTGTTGCCATCCTCATCCACATAAGCAACCGTACCGTCTTCAAATTGAGTTAAAGTACCGGTTCTACCCCAACCCGAAATGTCACAATTTATAATCCTGATGTTTTGGGCATTACTGCCTATATATATGCCGCTCTTTTTTCCCCCCTTTACCTTGATATTTTCCAAAATAACATATTGTGCGTTGTTAATATAAACCGCATAATCTGTAAGAGTACCTGCGTCAACCGTCTGTCCCTGCCCGTCTATCTTAATCCAACCGTCCTCTGAACCATGCCAGTCACCGGAGTTTAAAACAAGCATTCCGGAATCATAAATATGGCTAAGTAATACAGTTTCTGCAATAGGCGGGTTGCTGGTCCAGGTCCTGACAGTTGTTATTCCCTCATACACCGTACCGTTCGAAGTTCTAAGTACCGCTTTTATGTCATACTGCGTATCCTCTTTTAGCCCCACAATACTTCCGGAAAATTGTTTATTGACTTTATCATAAACTGCCGGATATGCCTTTTGCCAATCGGAGGGTGCCGAAGCACCCTCCGATTCTTTGTAAAAAAAATCGCATACACTTGCACTGTCATCCCACGGAACATAGACACTGACCGTTTCATAAAGCGGAACCGTATTGATTGCTTGCAATGATTCGGTCGGTATCGTCGGCTTAACAGGCTCATGCTGAATGATGTATTCAGTTATAGGAAGATTCAGTACTTTAATCAAATCTACAATCATTCCTGCCATTACATCTGCACCGTAAATTTGGAAATGAGATTGGTCGTTCGTCACTTCATTTTTATTATAAACAGAGTTTGCAAATCTCGGGTCTGAAATAAACCTTGGGTCATTAGCCTCAATGTATAAATAAAATTCTTTTGACCCTTCATTTCCCAATGTAGACACCAGATTTGCCCATTGGGGCGTCAAGTCAACCACCGGAACACCGTATGCCTCGCCTACTTCTCGCATAGCCTGCGGGTATGCACCCAGGTTTTCAATTCCGTTAAAGGTACCACCCTCTCCCCAGAATGCTCTTCTTGTAGGAGGGGTCACCAGTACCGGATAGGCACCCTTCGCTCTTGCCCCCCTTATATACTGCAGCAAGTATTCCTTAAACGTGGTGTTGGGGTCAGTGTGCAATGCTTCATCTGGTTTTTGGTCATTATGGGTAAACTGGATGAAAAGGTAGTCTCCTTTTTTAATGTTGTTTAATATGGCCTTAAGCCGGCCTTCATTAATAAAACTCTTGCTGCTTCTTCCTCCTGCCGCATAGTTAGAAATGGCAATATAAGTATTGTCAAAATAGTTTCCAAGCATCTGTCCCCATCCGGCTTGCGGAAAATATCTGTCGTCATAATCGCACACGGTGGAATCTCCTGCAAGATACAAGGTTATTTTCTGCCCTTCCGGAATAACAGCCACGCTGTCCGTCAAGACATTTCCCAACGGCTTGAGGCTTATAAGGTCCTTTATGGACATGGCTTTTATAACATAATCCTCAATATTGGAATCCGGCAATTCAAAAGATGTATCAATACAAGCCGTTTCACCTCTGGCAATAGATGAAGGAATGGTATAAAACTTAACCTTCATCAACTGATTATTCTTATAAAGAGCAAGCGCTAAGGTTGAGTCACTGTCATATTTTCCGACTTTGCTTACATAAACTCCTGTTACAACCCCTCCATCCGTAGGAACATATACTCTTTCGCCTACACTGTTTTCATATCTGAACGCCTCAAGTATGAATGGAGTACTGCTCTCCTCAAGATTGTTATAAACTTCAAGCAATGCAGCTCTTGCCGCATCAATGGATTCCTGCGTAGCATTTTCATCTTCACAAACAGCAATTGCATCTGTCAACGCCGCTCTAAGGGTTGGGGCATCACCTATTGCAAGGTAATCTTCCGCATCTCTTATTGCTTTCAAAAGCCCACCGTAGTTTAATGTCATAGGAGCATTTATGTTGCTCTTATATACCGAGAAGTTGTCTATATAAACCGTTGTGCCCAGTCCGTTGCTGTTTTCGGTTTTTATAATATTTATCCGGTTGATATTCGGGAATTTGTAGTAGCTGGCACTTGCCAACGACTGGTTCGAGCTTACCTTTATACCGTTAATCCAAAGGCTCTGCTTACGGACAGGGTTTAAATTGGCATCATTCGCATAAATCTCGCTTCGTATTCTATACCATTTGCCATCCTCAAGACCTTCAAAAACTTTTACATTATTGCCGGAAATCTGATTTGTAATTTCTCGGGTTGCCCCATTAAAGTAAATTACAACAGGAAATGTTTTGTGTGTATCAAATGCATACGCATCTGTTAAACGCAAACCTACGGTTGAACCTGAACTTACCAAATCATCAAACTTAATATCCAGTTCAACAATCAACGTAGCAGAAGGACCTTCTCTTTCCATATTATAGGTTACTCCGTTATGAGAAGCTTCCCCTGACCAAACAACGATACCTTCTATCTTATCCGCCAAATTAACCTCTTTTTTAGCAGAATTTGATTCAAATTTATATGCTTTACCTATGCCATAGGATGCATCAGGCGTGCCGTCATCATATGTTTCATTGACCTGATATCCCCCGTCAGGATATCTTACTTCTACGTCTCCTATTGCATCAATGGCACTGCGCAGATAGGCCACTTCTTCATCAACAATGTCTTGAATATCTGCATACGTTGAATATTTAGACTCAGCATAAAGTTCAAGGGCCAAATCATATTCCTCCCGAAGCACTGCCAATGCCTCGGCATCATAGTTTTCCTCTCCGATAAGCTCAATTTTATCCAGTAATTCTTTGGCTTCTCTTATGGTAGCTATGAACAGGCCATTGTCCGCCGGTGCCCCCACCGAATACAAATCGCTTTGTTTATAAAGAACAATATTGTCAACATAGGATTTTGAATGCCCAACAGAATCGGAGCCCGTCGGTGTTGCAATTGTAAAGGTATTTACAAAATTTGCTGCCGCCGAATATGGTATATCCGAACCTATTTTTACGCCGTTTACATAGAAATCGAAGGTACCCTTAAATCCTGAAGAATCCGTTACGTTCATAACAATCCTCATGCGGTACCATTTATTTAACTCATAGGTAAATCCACTGCCGAAATCGCGCCATGTTGCCTCATTGTCCACACTGTATTCAATCTTAAGGTTTGAAGGATTGGCTCGGATGGACAGCGAATATGCCGTTCCGTCACCAAGACGCAAATTTACGGTGTTATGATATAACGTGCCATCCGACTCATATTTGTTTTGAAGGTTTATGTCAAAATCTACATAAAGCTTGGTGTTAGGGCCCTCTATGGGATACGCATCTTGTGACGTTACATAGGTCTTTTGATTTTCTGATTCCAGTTTGGCAGTTACCGTAGCAAACGGTTTGGATATTTTCAGGGTTTTATTAATATCAGGTACAGAGGATATGGTCTCACTTGCTATACGGGATGCATCCTTAGTTACGGTCAACTTGCCGAAAGTTCCCTCTGAAATTGAAAGCACCGCATTTTCGAAATCCTCTGTGAAAATGTACCCGTAATCCTGGGCTGACTTGGGCACGCTATAAACAAATTCCGTTACATTGCTCGAACTTGCACCGGGCTTTTCAGCAATGGCTTTTATAATCATATTCCTGTTTATTGTAATAGGCCCCGTATATTGAATTCTTGTGGAAGAAGTAGCAGGATCACTGCCGTCTGTTGTATAATAGATGGTTGCACCCTCTGTGGCTGTACTCAAAATAACAGTCGTATTTAACGGAACCATTCCGGGCGGTACGCTTGCCGTTACATCCTCACAAGTTTCCGTTCCGCTTTTAATAGTATTGATCCAATCGTTGATAATTTGAGTTTGTTGGTCCACTGCTGCCTGATATGTACTTGCCGCACCGCCCACAGGTGTGCTGTTATACACCGTCATTGCATTGGTAATGGCCGTTTGTACATCCGAATCTGTATAGTTATACTCTGCAATGGTTTTGTTCAAGTTTCTTATAGCCGCAATAAGTGCAGACCGGTCAGCAGGAGCAGGTACCCCAACATCCTGTTTTTCAACAAACACGGATACGTTTGCAACAGCCATAGTATCCTTATTATTAGCAGAGCCTCCACTGTTACACCAAAATTTTATATCGCTAATGGCAGCACTCTCTAATTGATAAAAAGGTTCATCCTCCACAACCTTTACACCGTCTATATACAAATCATACTTCCTAGCATAACCTGTATCGTTGGTAACCTTGACAACCAGTTTCATTCTATACCATCTGTTGAACTCATAAGATACAGCAGTTGGTTCAAACTCCTTAAAATAAGAAAGCACGATACCATTATTATACACATTTGCGTTTGAAGATAACTTTTTTATAGTTCTGGTATTAGGGTCAAAACATAGTCCTACTGCACTGTATTCAGAACCGTCACCTAACATAACGGCATAAGGAGTAGCTGCTGTTTCATAATTGTTCAAATTAACATCAAATTCTACATGCAATACAGTATTCGGTCCTTCCGTCGTAAAAGCACTTGTTTTTGAAACATCAATTGAAGCAAATGGACCATTTATAAATACATGGTTTTTGGCAAGAATAGCCGCATTGCTTATTCCTGCCACATCGGATACCGTTGTCAGTTTCAATCTGGTTGTATCGGTTGCTCGATTGGTCGTCATAACATTCAGCTTATTGTCTGCAAATGTTTCCTCCAATAAAATCCCGCTTGTGGTGGATGTTGCTCCAAATACCACCATTGGTGGCAAAACGGATAGCATTATGCAAACCACCAGTAAAAAACATAAACTTTTTTGTTTCATTTCTTTCCCTCCCTGATTTATTTTTAAAAATATAAATATTCTGTGCATTATCCTTTAATGGAGCCTACCGTTAAACCTTGGATAAAATATTTTTGGAAGAAAGGATATACAACCAATATGGGACCCAATGCCACCATACAAAGTGCCATTCTGGCTCCTTCGCTTGGTATATTGGACAGCAATGCGCCGCTGTTGTCAATATAGGTCTGGTTTTCCGAAAGTTGCTGGATTTTTGCAATCATATTTTGCAAGAGAAATTGCAATGTATATAACTTAGGTTCCGTTACAAACATCAGCGGATGATACCAATCATTCCAATACGCCAACGTAGCAAAAAGTGCTATGGTTGCAATACCCGGCAAGGATATAGGCAGAACCAGCTGGAACAATATGCGATATTCACTGGCCCCGTCCAGCTTGCCTGACTCAATGATGGCATCCGGCACACTGGTGCTGAAAAAAGTTCGCATAATCATGATATACCAGGCATTGTTTGCCATAGGCAAGATTAATGCCCATACGGAGTTAGAAAGGTGAAGCACGGTTGTACAAACCATATACCATGCTACCAGACCGCCGGAAAACAACATGGTGAAAAACTGATAAAAGGTAAAAAACTTCCTGTATTTAAAGTCTTTTCGCGACAATGGATAGGCATATAATGAAACCGTTAGGGTTGTAATAATCGTACCTACTATAGTAGTAAATATGGTTATTTTATAGGCATCAATGATGGTATCCTTTGCCGTGGCAATATATTTATACGCTTCCAATCCGAATTCACTTGGGAAAAAAGTGTAACCGTTATTAACGATACCGCTTTCCGTTGTGAATGATATGCTGATCACAAGGATTACAGGAAGCAGACATATGAGCGTTAAAATCAACATGCATATGTGCAATAAAATATACGAAATCGAAATTTTCTTTACTTTTGCCAACCGTCCGCTCCTCCTTTTCTGTTAACGATTAAAACATTGCGCTTTCTGAATCAATTTTATTCACGATATAGTTGGTTGTGAGAACGAGAATAAAACCCATAACCGATTGGAAAAAGGATGCCGCCGATGCCAGGCCTATACCGGTTGCACCACCTTGCCCAAGCATATTGTAGGTATATGTATTAATGACCAGTGTTGTAGGATATAATGCCCCGGAATCCATGGTTGTTTGATAGAAAAGACCAAAATCAGCGGAAAAAATCTTTCCTACTGCAAGTATCGTCATAATAATCATAAGCGTTTTCAAGGACGGAATGGTTATATTGGTTATTTTCTGCCATTTGTTAGCACCATCTATTTCCGCCGCTTCGTAGAGCTCGGTATCAATACCTGCTATAGCCGCAAGGTATACAATGCTATTATATCCTATACTTTTCCAGAAATGGACCAATATAAGGATAAACGGCCATGGCTTAGGATTGGCATACCAATTCACCGCCTCTTTACCAAACAATGGCATGATATGCGTATTAATGTACCCATGTTCAACATTCAGAAAAGCAAGGACGATGTAACTAATGATTACATAGGACAAAAAATGAGGCATTAATATTATGGTCTGATAGGTTTTTGATATTATCTTTTCTCTTATCTCACTCAGCATGATGGCAAGACCTACATTTAACACCAGCCCTACGAAAATAAACACTAAGTTATATAAAATGGTGTTTCTTATAAATATGGGAGTATTGGAGGACGTGAACAGGAACTCAAAATTTTTCAGTCCTGTCCACGGCATTTCCCATATGCTCTTACCAATTTGATATTTTTTAAACGCTATTACAATGCCAAACATCGGCAGATACGAAAACAAGAAGGCCAATATAAATCCTGGAACAAGCATGGAAAAAAGAGATACATTTTTAGCAAGCTCGCTCTTCAAATTGCCTCTTATATTTGTTGTTGAATTCATGAGTTTCCCTCCATTACTGCTTTGCCTTCCATTCATCATATTGTCTTTGGCATTCCGCTATAAGCTCATCTATTCCTGCAGCTTTAAGCTCACTAATATATTGGTCAATAACTTGTTCAGGGTCAACAGCACCCAATACAAGCTGTTTCCTATATTGTTTTTTAACGGTTGTAACGGCCATTTTTTGAACATCAAGTGATTGAGGAATGGTTATAGTCAAGTCTCTAACCGGTGTAGGCATAGCAGCTTCATTAAATTCTTTAAGCAGTTTATGCTTTTCCGGATCTTCGCTCTTAGCGAGATAATTATTAAATACATTGCCAAACATCCATTGAATATTGGCTAAACTATAACCCGTATTCTCAGGAACATCTACCCTGTTTTCATCAATCTTGGTATAGTGCACCCCTTCCACACCATAAACAATCAAATTGCTAAGTACCGGATCGGTGTACAGAAGATTTAAAAATCTCATTGCTCTATATGGGTTCTTAGATGTGGAAGAAACAGCATTCATAGAGCCGAGACCGTCTGTTTTATAGATTGGCGTAATGCCCACCTGAGCAACCGGAATATTTTTACCTCGGTATGTTTCCTCCGCTTTGCCCGGCTTTAAATTTTCCATGTAAACAAAGGTTTTGCCTTCTTGGAATCGCTGGGTTATATTGGTAGAGGTAAGAACATCCGGATTAACCAGTCCCTCAAGATAGAACCGTCTTGAAATTGCCGCTGATTTCTTCATGATATCAGATTCAATGATATTTTCAACCTTATCTCTTGCTTTACCGTTTTCAAAAAATATTGCTACATCGGCTACAGGACTGTAAAAATCATTTAAGTTAAACGCAGTCCTGTCTTCCGTCCAATCTATAGGATACTGTATGGAAGGCTCTTTTTCCTTAATCATTTTTAAAACAGGTTCCAACTCTTCAAAATTTTTGTAATCAGCCATATTGAGATTATATTTTTCAGCAATATCTTTTCTGTAAACCCATCCCTTTTGAGAAGCAATTTCTTTAAGGGTTGGAAGCGCATAAAGCCTTCCGTCAATATACGCTGACTTTAAATAATCCTCATCAAAAAGCTGAATGGCATCCTTCAAATAGGTATCGGTATAATCGGTCAAGTCAAAGAATGCTCCGTCATTTGCGTAAGTGGCATAGTTTAAAAGCCATGAACATGTAAAAGCGATGTCAAATGCCTCACCGGCAGCTATCATTGTTCCCATCTTTTTTTCATATTGTGAACTTTCCAAGATGTTTATCTTTAAAGTTGCATTAATTTTATCCTTTAAATACTCGTTCACTTTTTCCTCTACAAGACTTACATCCTTTTGAGAGGGACTTTGGATGTACCAATTTATTTCATATGGTTCGGCAGGTACTTTTCCAAGCTCCTCACCTTTAATCATTGCCTCTTTGTTTTTGCAACCTGTAAAACTTAATACCAGTGCACAAACAGCACCAACACACATTACATTTTTTAATAATGCCTTTAATTTCATAAATACATCCCTCCAAATAATTAATGATTAAACAATTTATAATACTCTGCACACATTAACAAGAATGCACCCACGCCATGCAAGTCGTTCGTACTGATAGGACGTCTGACATAATAATTGTAGTTGGAAATGCCGGTACCAATACAAACCTGTTGTATCAGAAAGTCGCCTTCCTCGTTGTAATCGGTTGTATTAATGATTCCCTCATAGGCTTTTTCAGCATACTTCTTATATTCTTCTTCCAAATAACCAAGACGTATGGCCTTGCATATTCCGTATGTATACAGAGCGGAACAAGATGCCTCGTGCCAGTTGTCGCTTCTGTATCCCTTATCCACAACCTGATACCACAGACCTGTTTTTTCATCCTGATAGTTAATGAGAGATTTGATTAGGTCAACAGCAATTTTTATTATATCCTGCTTGTACTCCTCCGAAATGTGATCCGCCATGTCCAGTAACGCCATTACATACCAACCCATTGCCCTTCCCCAATACTCTTCGGAAACTCCGGTTTCAGGGTCAGCCCAGGGCTGTATTTTTTCACAATCCCATCCATGCTTATACAGCCCTGTCTTTGGATCTTTCATGTGCTTTTCCATGAGTTTAAGCTGTTTATAAAACTCCTTAAAATACCAAGGTTGATTATATCTTGCGCCGTATTCCACACAAAGCGGACCGGCCATATAAATTCCGTCCAGCCACATTTGATCAGGTGTACTGCCTTTGTGCCACAGTCCACCTTCCGCATTCCTTTTCCAATTGGGAATAAGCGAAACCAATGTATCCAATGCCTTTTTATATCTGGAGTCTCCGGTTTTATCATAAAGCAAGAATAACAGGTTTCCTGCCTGAAGGTCATCCAATTCGTCATCTTTAAAATTAAGAATTACACCATTTTCATCAATCATTGTGTCAACCCATTTTTTTATGTAATCAAAATACTTTTCATCCTTACATATCTCATATATACGTTGAACACCTAATAAGAAAACTCCGGCGTGATAATGAAACCTTCCCACAGGCGGCAACTTTGCACCATAAGTTTTCATTATTGTGTTGCATGCATCAAACGCATAATCCAGAGATGTGTTCTTCGTTTTGCACATAACCATTTTTATCAACCTCCTGTACTGTTATTTTAACACAAAAAACTTATACTTTATTGCTATTTTTTAAAAAAAGTTATTGTATTTTGCGCTCTTGCATTGTATAATATGTACAAGAGGTGATTTAATTATGGATACAAACGATGTGCAATATTACAATAAGGATTCAAGCTTTTATTTTGAATATAAACAAATTAAAAGCAATAACATGCGTGTGGGGCATTTCCACGATACATATGAAATTTATTATCTTATGTCAGGAAGCCGGATATTCTTTATTAAAGACAAAATGATTGATGTACCCGAAAACTCGTTGATAATAATTCATCCCAATGTGCTGCACAGGGTTATAAATGCTCCTGAATCCGACTATACCCGCTTCATAACATATTTTAATATGGACGCCTTCCCTTCCTTTCTGATAAACGATTTTACTATCTCTCCTTTTCTAAAAAACGATTATATCGTATTTCAATTTACTGAAAGGGAACGTGAGGCCGCCAATAAATTTGTAAAGCCAATGATTGAAGAAGCACTAAAAAAAGAAACGGGCTATGAAATCACGTTGTACGGTTTATTCTTGCAATATCTGGCATTCTGTTTCCGATGCATAAAAAAGGATCATCCTGTTATTCCCTCAATCAAAAATCCTACTTATATCCGAACAACAGAAGTTGTCAAATATATAAACGAGCATTATAATGAAGATTTGTCGCTTGACGTCCTTGCAGACAAGTTTTATGTAAGTCCTTTTCACTTATGCAGAAAATTTAAGGAAGTAACCCAATTTTCATTAAGTAATTACATCAATATTGTCAGAATCAAAGAGGCTATCATCATCATGAATAAGGCGCCCAAAAAAAGCATTAAAAGTATCGCCAAAGAAGTCGGATTTAAAAGCTATACCAACTTCAGCAGGGCTTTTAAAAAAATTACAGGGCATTCACCGGCATACTATAAGAAGAATCATATTTCATCGACAAATTTTGCTATATTATGATAGTATTATAGCAGATACTTTGTACAATGTAAACAATTTATCAATCAAAATTGTTTACATTTTTGTTAAATTTTATAAATTTAATTTTTAACGTATCATTGTCCGGTAGACAAAATCGATCTATTTACATATTTACTTTATAACTAATGTCATTCACTGTCGTTCTTTTATGCATTATTAATATTGGGGCATAAAAAACTCCTTCTTGGCTTTTATTCATTCCAAGAAGGAGTTTCTACATCTTCTTTGTTATTTATAAAACATATCACCATATTATTTTAACATTAATAAGCCATAAATGATTTTTGCAGCCTGAGCTCTGGTAGCCGTATCATGGGGAGCAAAACGATTTTCGCCCACACCGTTGATAATTCCGGCCTCTTTCATAGCCATAATTGCCTCTCTTGCATATTCGGCAATTTGGCCATTATCTGCAAAATCCGTGTTGTCTGTAGATTCAGGCAAATTAATTTGAACCAGCTTGGCCGTCCTATAAGCTAAACTTGCCATTTCTTGTCTCGTAATTTCCCGGTCCACACCAAAAGTTCCGTCAGGATATCCACTGGTTATGCCAAGTTGTTTTGCACTTGCAATATATGGATAATACCAAGCTTCCGGTTCTACATCTGTGAAATCACAGGTTGCCGTTTCGTCAACCAATTCAAATGCACTAATTAACATTTTAATAAACTGTGCCCTTGTTACATTATCATTGGGAGCAAATTTATTGTCTCCTACACCGGACAAAATTCCTTTCGCGGCAAGTGCATTAATACTTTCTACTGCCCACTCTACACCGTCCAGATCGGTAAAAAATACATTATTATCGACAGGCGGTTGAGTTGGAACAGGTGTTGCGGTGGGTTCAGGAGTGGATGTAGGTGTTGTAATTACAGTTGAACCGCCACCACCACCGCCACCGCCGCTGCTTCTTCTATTAACGGTAACGGTACATTGCTCCGTAAAACCACCGTCTTCCGTAGTTACTGTAATGATTGCAGTTCCTTGTGACACAGGGGTAACAAATCCTTTATTGTCAACCTTTGCAACTTTTTCATCGCTGGAACTCCAACTTACATTTTTATTGGATGCATTTTCCGGCTGAACGGTAGCAATTAATTGTTCACCGGAATCGCCTTCCTTAAATGTTAGGGATGTTTTATTAAGACTTACACCGGTTACTGATACAGTTGTTCCCTCTTCTACAACTTCAAAAGTTACCGTTGCCACATCTTTGCCGATACCGGCTGCAAATGTATATGTACCGGTATCCCACTGATTCCCTGTTTTGATTGCTAAGGTAAAACTACCGTCACTATTAACCACCTCAGTAGAATCATATTTTGTTGAATTATTCTTGTCCATGAGAATAATCCTTATACTGCTGTTCTTAGGAAAAGAAGTTCCCGTCAGTTGAATGGTATCTCCCCGTTTTACTTCCGTTTTATCCAATGTCAACGTCATTTCTTCAGCGACTATAGCCGGCGTGAAAGACATAATAAGCATAAAAGCTATCAACAATAGTGGCAAAAGTTTTTGTTTCTTCAATGATACTCCTCCTTTTTCTTTATTTCAATTTAAGAGAACTTTCCGTAAACGAGTTTCAAGAAAGAGCCTACCTTATAATACTTCGTTAGAAACTCTTCTATACCTCTGTAAATATGTTTACTTAACATAAATTATAATAGAATAACAGGAGAATTACAATATAAATCTTTTTGATTTAGGGTGGAAAAAATAGCAAAAATGATTCTCTTTACATAATATTCAATAATATTCGCTAGCTTAACCTATAGAAAACTAACAGAAAAATATAAGGCGAAGGTTTAAATACCTCCACCTTATATTTTTGGGATAGCAACTACTAATACTGTCCGTAAATTTATTTTACAACCTTAACAGCTAAAACCTCACCTAAATCAGGCTGTCCGTTCTCATCAAATGTCGGCATCTTGCTGTAAACATTGATTTGAACTGTATATTGTGCATTAAATGTATATGCTACCATTTCTTCATTCTCAGGATTCTTTATCTCTTGAGATACATATACTATCGGTTCATTGTCTTTCATTAACTGAATAACAACAACATAATTACCTGTATATGACGAATCTTTTCTCTTAATAGTTGCTGTTACTATAGCATCTCCAGTACCTTCTCTTGTAACGTTAATTATTTCAAATGGCAGATTTACAACTGGTTCTGTTACCGTTACTGTACATGTAGCTGTCTTATTACCGTCTTCGGTTGTTACCGTAATGGTTGCTGTTCCTGCTCCTACTGCTCTTACCGTTCCGTCAGCATCTACCGTTGCTACAGCTGTGTTGCTTGAACTCCAGCTTACATTCTTATTAGTTGCATCCGACGGTTGTACCGTTGCTACCAATTTCTCCGTTTGTCCTACGATAAGAGCTAATTCACTCTTATTCAAGGATACTCCTGTTACTGGTACCGTCGCAGCATTTACTGTTACCGCACATGTAGCTGTCTTGCCACCATCTTCAGTCGTTACCGTAATAGTTGCTGTTC
>Ga0134093_1000582_pt1 | contig 43648 bp, 43 predicted proteins | sample 4_1taG_FD_94452 | JGI IMG/M metagenome (GOLD analysis project Ga0134093, IMG submission 94452) | Switchgrass degrading microbial communities from high solid loading bioreactors in New Hampshire, USA - 4_13_20_68_A1 metaG | ecosystem: Engineered > Bioreactor > Semi-continuous > Anaerobic >...
ACCTACGCGCCGACGCTCAAGAAGGAGCAGGGGCGCATCGACTGGACGGAGCCTGCCGAGGCGATTGACCGGCACGTGCGCGCCTACGACCCCTGGCCGGGAACCTTCACCACGCTCGACGGTGAAATGCTAAAGATCATCAGCGGGAAGCCCCTGCCGGGCGAGAACACGGGCAACCCACCCGGCACCGTGATCGAGCATGACGGCGGGCTTGCCGTGCAGACCGGCGACGGGCTGTACATGCTGGAGAGTGTCCAGCCTGCAGGCAAGCGAGCCATGAGCGCGCAGGCGTACCTGGCCGGGCACGCGGATATCATCGGGCAGCGGCTGGGTGAGGACGAGGAATAGCGGCGGGCTCTGCCCACCGGCGTAAACGCGAGCCAGTTATTCCGTACGCAAATTTGAAACAGGCCCGGCCTGAGGTTAACCCTTGACCAGTAAGCGCGCTATCACAACCGTATTCTTCATCTCGTTCGTCGCGCTCGGCATGACCGTCCCGCTGCTGGGCGTGACAGTACAGGACCTCGCCGCGCGCTTCGGTGTTGCGATTGAGAACGCCGGGCAGTTCCAGACGGCGATGTCGTTCGGCGGCGTTGTCAGCTCGCTCGTCGCGGGACGGCTGTACGACCGCATGAACGCACGCCGCCTGCTACCGCTGGGCAGCGGCCTGATCGCGATCTCGATGCTTGGCCTGTACCTCTCGACGAGCCAGCTCGCCGGGCTGCTCAGCGCCTTTGCGATGGGCGTCGGCTTTTCCGTCTACCTGCTCGGCCCGAACGTGATCATCACCCGTCTGAACGCGGGCAACGCCGCGGGGCCGCTGAGCGCGCTGAACTTCACCTACGGCGTCGGGGCGATCCTCGCGCCGCAGCTTGTCACGCTCGGCACGTTGCTCGCAGAGGTGCGGATCGCGTACCTCATCACGGGCGGCATGATGGCGCTGCTGACCATCCCGATGGCGCTGGTCGACGTGCCGCCGCCCGTCACCGCCACGGAGGAGGGCAGCCGGGCACCACGGGTTAACTGGCTGCACCTGCTACCGTTCGTCGTGCTGTTCTACTGCGCGATGGGCATTGAGGTCAGCTTCAACACGTGGGTCGTCACACAGGGGCAGCTTGTCGCACGCGTGCCACTCACCACAGCGAACTTCGCCGCCTCCATCTTCTGGATCGGCTACACGCTCAGCCGGGGCGCGGCGGCATGGATCGGCAGGCGGATGACCTCGCTGCACCTGCTGATCAGCGCCATCGGCGTGATGATCGCCGGGTACATTCTGATGCTGGCCGTGCCCGCCAGCCCAGCCGTGTTCATCGCCAGCGCGCTGATCATCGGCATCGGCACCGGGCCGCTGTTCCCCGCCTCGCTCGCCACGACCGGCGAGGCCTTCCCGCTGGTGATGGGGCAAGTAACGGGCCTGCTCACCGCCGCGGGTAACTTCGGCCCGACGACTCTGCCGCTCCTGCAGGGGCGCGTCGGCGGCGGGCAGAGCGGCGGGATGTCGCTGCTACTGGCCTTCAGCGGAGTGATGCTGCTCGCGGCGCTGGCCGTCCAGCGCTACAAGCCGGGGATGCTTGGCGTGAGGCTTGCACCGCAGCCCGCCCCCGTGGACGACTGAGGCCCGGCGCTACCACTTCTCCCAGTGGACAACCTCATCGAAGGGCAGCCGCCCGCCCCTGCGCGCGGGCCGGTCCTGCTTGTTCGCCGGGTAGCCAAACGACACCACCCATGCAACGCGGTGGCCTTCCGGCACACCAAGCAGCTTCGCCGTCTCCTCCGGCTGTTTGAGGTAGCCAACGACGGAGCCGACACCCACGCCGTGCGCGGTGAGCATCATGTTCTGCACCGCGCGCCCGAAGTCGAACTCCGGCGAGCCGCTTGACGACGGCTCCGGCGCGACGATCACCACGCCAAGCGCCGCCCCGGCGAGATGGCCTGCGTTGGGGTTCAGCTCTGCGATGCGCCGCAGGGTGTCCCTGTTCCGCACGGCGATAAACCGCCACGGCTGCGTGTTCGCCCAGCTTGGAGAGAGCCGCCCGGCTTCCAGAATCTGCCGCACCACCTCGTCGGGCAGCGGCTCATCCGAGAACTCGCGTACGACGTGTTTGGTCCTGATCAGTTCGAAGGCCTGGTTCTCCATTTCCCTTTGCCCTACCACTTTTCCCAGTGGACCACGTCCTCAAACGGTCGGCGACCCCGCGGCGAGACGCCCGTCCGGGGCTGCTCCTCCGCCGGGTAGCCGAACGAGATCGCCCAGCGCGCCTCGTAGCCGTCGGGCAGGTTGATCGCCTCTGCCGCCCGCTCGGGATGGTGGAAGTAGGCCATTACCGAGCCGATGCCGTGCGCCCACGCCGCGAGCATCATGTTCTGTGTGGCGCGCCCGAAGTCGAACTCCGGGCGGCCCGGCCCACCCATCTCGTTGACGAGCACCACCGCCAGCGCCGCCCCGGCGATGTGCCCGGCGTACGTCCCCGCCTCGGAGAGCGCACGCAGGGTGTCGCGGTTGCGCACGGCGACAAAGTGCCAGGGCTGCGTGTTCTTGCTGCTGCCGGAGAGCCGCCCGGCGTTGAGAATCTCGCGCACGATCTCGTCGGGGATGGGCTGGTCGGTGAACTGCCGGACCGCCCGCTTGGTCCTGATCGCCTCGAAAACTGCTGTGCTCATACAGCCTCCTGCTTGCTGTGGCTACCACTTCTCATAATGGATGACATCCGCCGCCGGGCGCCGCCCGCCCTTCGCCGCCGGGGAGCGGTGATCCGCGTCCGCCGGGTAGCCGAACGAGATGCACCAGGGGATGGTCACATCCGGCGGCGCTTGGAGGATGTCCCGCGCGCGGTCGGGGCGGTACATCGTCGCCATCACCGAGCCGACGCCAAGCTCCCAGGCGGTAAGCATCATGTTCTGTGCGGCGCGCCCCAGGTCGAAGGGCACGGTCAGCCGGTAGAAGGGGTCGAAGGTCGCAAGTGCAACACCGAGCGCCGCCCCCGCGAGGTGCCCGGCGAACCGCCCGCACTCGGAGAGCGCGCGCAGCGTGTCGCGGTTGCGCACGGCGATGAAGTGCCAGGGCTGCATGTTCTTGGCGCTGCCGGAGAGCCGCCCGGCGTTGAGGATGCGCTCGACGACGTCCTCGGGCAACGGCTCGTCACGAAAATGGCGGATGGCGCGTTTTGTTCTGATCGCCTCGTAAACGGGGGATGACATGGCGATACTCCTTGTAGAGGACAGCGGGTAGCAACACACTCACACATATCATAGCGCCGGGCAGGGAGGAGAGTCTACCCGGCGGGTGACACGGTTATGGTCGCCAACCACAACTTCGACAATTAGGGTGGCTTGTTACCGAGCCCCCGTCTGTTGTCCACAAGCGGAGGCGTGTGGTAAAATGGGCGTCGCGCTGGGGAGTGGCCAAGTGGCAAGGCAGCGGCCTTTGGAGCCGAAGATCGCAGGTTCGAATCCTGCCTCCCCAGCCTTTCAGACCGCCCGGTACGAGCCGGGCGGTTTGCTTTTTCCACCCGTCCCTGGCAAAACAAAATCACAGATGGCACAGCGATGGTGTTAGCATCCGTGCCATCTGTGAAATCTGTGGACGATTCCCCTACAAAATCTGCGACAGGAACAGCTTGGTGCGCTCGTGCTGTGGGTTGTAGAAGAAGTGATCGGGCGTGCCCTGCTCGATAATCTGGCCGTAGTCGAAGAACAGCACGCGGTCGGCGACCTCCCTGGCAAAGCCCATCTCATGCGTGACGACGAGCATCGTCATGCCGGACTGCGCCAGTTCCTTCATCACGTCGAGCACTTCCTTGATCATCTCCGGGTCGAGCGCGGAGGTCGGCTCATCGAACAGCATGATCTTCGGCTCCATCGCCAGCGCGCGGGCGATGGCGACGCGCTGCTGCTGCCCGCCAGAGAGCTGGCCGGGGTACTTGTCTGCCTGCTCAGGGATGCCCACACGTTCCAACAGCTCGCGGGCCTTCGCCTCCGCCCGCTCCCGCGACCAGCGCCGCACCCACATCGGCGCCAGCGTGATGTTCTGCATCACCGTCAGATGCGGGAACAGATTGAACTGCTGGAACACCATCCCGATCTCGCGGCGGATGGCGGCGATATTGCGGATATCGTTGCTCATCTCGATGCCATCCACGATGATCGTGCCACGCTGGTGCTCCTCCAGGCGGTTGATCGTGCGGATGAACGTCGATTTGCCCGAGCCGGACGGGCCGATGATCACGACAACTTCCTGCCGCCGGATGCTGACCGTAATGTCCTTCAGCACCTGGAAGTTGCCAAACCACTTACACACGTTCTCGCAGATGATGATGTTCTCGCCAAGCTGGTGGCCGGTGTGAGACTGTACGTTCTCAGCCAACGTTTCTCTCCTCCTGTGTCAGCGCGAGGCTACAGGCGCCGGGTGCCGCCCATCGCGCTGGTAGTCTCTTCAATGCGACGTGCCGCCGACGACATGATATAGCTGAAGGCAAAGTAGATCGCGGCCAGGAACAGGTAGACCTCGATCTTATGCGACTGGAAGGCCGGGTCCTGTGCGAGCGCCGCCTCGCTGATGCCGAGCAGGTCCAGCAGCGTGATGATGCTGACCAGCGTTGTGTCCTTGAACAGGCTGATGAACTGCCCAACGATTGCCGGGATGACTATGCGGATGGCCTGCGGCAGCACGATCAGCCCGGTGACGAGCGGCGCGCTCAGGCCAAGCGCCTGTGCCGCCTCGACCTGCCCCTTGGGGATGGCCTGCAAACCGCCGCGCACGATCTCCGCGAGATAGGCCGCGCTGAACAGCGTGATGCCCGCCATCGCCCGCAGCACCACGTCGAGGTTCTGCCGCCCGACGAACAGCGGCAGCAGGACCTGCGCCATGAACAGGATGCTGATGAGCGGGACACCCCGGATCAGTTCGATGTAGATCGTGCTGAGGATACGGATGATGACCATATCGCCGCGGCGGCCAAGCGCAAGCAGCACGCCCAGCGGGAACGAGGCCACGATCCCCACAACCGTGAGCATGATCGTCAGCAGCAGGCCGCTCCATAGCTGCGTCCGCACGAATGGCAGCACGCTTGAGCCCCGGAACCCGGTGAGCAGCACAACGATAATGATGGGCGAGAGGAACCACAGGCCCATCAGGATGCGCCGCATCACGCGGCTGCGCTTCCAGAAGATGAGCGAGAGCCCGCCGAGGACGACGACCAGCCCCAGGCTGGCAGCGGGCCGCCACGCCTGCAAGCGCGGATACTGGCCGATCGCGAACAGCACCAGATTCTGCGTAATGACGCGCCAGTCCGCCTCGAAGAACACAAACGTGATCAGCCGGCGCAGCAGAGCGTACAGCAGGGCTGCCGACAGAATCGTGAGAATGGTGTTCGATATCGAGCTGAAGAGGTTTTCTCTGACCCAGCCCATCACGCCGACACTGTTAACGGGCGGCGCTTCGGAGGGGGGCCTTTGGGTTGTAACTTCACTTGCCGCCATCGTTAACGCTCCACAATTTGCATTCGCTGGTTGGCGACGTTCATGATGGCTGAGACGATCAGGCTGATCACCAGGTAGGTTGCCATCACCAGCGCAATGACCTGGATATTCTGCCCCGTCTGGTTGCCGATGGTCTGAGAGATGTTGAACAGGTCCGGGTAGCCGACCGCGATAGCGAGGCTGGAGTTCTTGATCAGGTTGAGGTACTGGTTGATCAGCGGCGGGATGATCACCCGCATAGCCTGAGGCAGCACGATCAGCCGGAGCTGCTGCTGGCGCGACAGCCCGAGTGAGGTGGCTGCCTCGATCTGCCCGTACGGCACCGACTGGATGCCGGAGCGGACGACCTCCGCGATGAACGCGGCGGTGTACAGCACCAGGCCAAGCAGCAGCGCCTGGAAGGTGTTGCTCAGAATCCAGCCGCCGGTGTACTGCGCGATCGTCTCGCCCTCAAGGCCGGGCAGCACCAGACTCACCGGCGCGCCGGGCACGAGCACCCAGCCAACAGCCAGCACAGCAGCAAAGCCGCCCGCCGCCCACCAGAACTGCCCGGTCGGCGGTTCGCCGCGCCGCTCCTTCATCCGCACGCGGGCCAGCCACAGCCCAGCCGCCACAACGAGGCCGACGACGAGGAAGGGCCACCACAGGCGGAAGGACGGATGTATCTCGATGCCGGGCAGCGCCACGGCGCGCTGGCTGAAGTACGCAAGCGGCGGGATGGTCAGCGGGCCGAGGGTCACGTCGCCCAGCACGAGGATCTCGCCGGGGCGCTGGCGGGGCAGCGCCTTCACCAGCGTGAACCAGAAGAAAAGCTGGACGAGCAGCGGCGTGTTCTGCATGATTTCGATGTAGGCCAGCGAGACACGGCTAACCAGCCAGTTCCTCGACAGGCGCGCCACACCGACGATCGTTCCCAGAATAGTTGCCAGGATGATACCCACCCCCGCCGCGCGCAGCGTGTTCAACACGCCAACGGCGAAGGCATGCCACATACGGCTCGTGCGGTGGTCGTACTGCAATACCTGGTAGCCCTCGCTGATATTGAAGCCAGCCGGGCGGTTCAAGAACGTGAAGCTCAGATTGAGTCCGAGCCGGGCCAGGTTTGTGACAAGGTTGTTGATGAGGAAGTAGAGCAGCGCGCCGACGACGACCAGGATGGCGAGTTGGAACAGCCAGCGCAGGACGCGCACGTCGCGCCAGAAGGGGACAGCGGCATGCTGATCAGGCGTGGGAACCCTGGCAGTTTTCGATTCCCCCATATGCACTTCTCCCGTTAAGCGTGCAGCCCGGTTCAACGGGCTGCACGCCTCCTACATGATTACCGGCCTGAGAACTACCGGAAGGCCGGAGCGTACATCAGACCACCTTCCGTCCAGTGGGCATTCAGCGTGCCTTCACGCTCGATGCCGATGGGCGTCAGATGGCGGTCGTAGACGTCTGCGTAGTTGCCGACCTGGCTGATGATCTGGTAGCCGAAGTCCTTGGGCAGGCCGAGCAGCGCGCCGAGGTCATCCTCGCCCGTGCCAAGCAGGCGCTGAACGTCGATGTTGTCGCTGTCCAGCATTTCGTCGACGTTCGCCTGGTTGACGCCGAGGCGCTCCGCCTCGATCATCGCGAAGACCGTCCACATCACGACGTCACGCCAATCGCTGTCATTGGCACGCACGACAGGGCCGAGCGGCTCCTTCGAGATAGTGTCCGGCAGGATCACGTAGTCGTCAGGGTTGGGCTCTGCCGAGCGCAGCGAGGCAAGCTGCGACTTGTCCGAGGTGTACGCATCGCAGGCGCCTTCAACAAAGGTGCCAAACGCATCCGCCGTTTCCGAGAAAACGTTGGCCGTGTAGGTCAGGCCGCGGCGGGCGAAGTCGTCGGCGAGGTTCAGTTCGGTCGTTGTGCCGGAGGTCACGCAGACGACGCCGCCGTCAAGCTCCTCGACACTCGAGAACTCACCCGCGCGGACGATGTAGCCCTGCCCGTCGTAGAAGGTCGTCACCGTGAAGTCCACGCCGAGGTCGGCGTCACGGGTGAGCGACCAGGTGGTATTGCGGATGAGAACGTCAACTTCACCGCCCTGGAGGGCCGGGAAGCGCTGATCGGCGTTCAGCGCCGTGTACTCCACCGCATCGGCATCGCCGAATATGGCGGCAGCGATCGCGCGGCAGAAGTCGACGTCAAAACCAACGTTGTTACCATCGGCATCGATCGAGCCGAAGCCGGGCAGAGCCGCGTTCACGCCGCAGCGCAGCACGCCGCGCTGCTGCACTTCCTGCAGCAGGCTGGTGCCGCTGGTCGGCTGCTGGGCAGGAGCCTCAGCCGGGGCGTCGGTGGGTGCGTCGGCAGGCGCTTCAGACGGCTCCTGGGCCGGTTCCTGGACTGCCGGTTCCTCGGGCTGGATGCCCACTTCCTCAGCGGCTTCACCGGCGGTATTGCCAAGGTTGACGCCTTGCGGCTGAGCGCCGGAGGCACACGCGACGAGCAGCAGCACGCCGGTCAGGAAGCCGAACGCAAAGATCGCCCAACGTTTCTGGAACACATTACCTGACATGATCGAAGTCTCCCCCTCTGGTGGTTTAGCATGAGTAAAAGCCGAGGCACGCTTCACAACCTAGTCTGCGATGTCTCCTCCTTCCTGTATGCAGTTGTGATACTTCCCAGATGGCTGACTGAGGTGGCACCGGCGAGGAGGGTGGGATCTTCGAATGGGGGTATATGCGGACAGAAGTGCTGATCGTTATGGCGCCGGTCAGCAGCTTTTGAATGAAGATATCTTAGAGGATAAATAGCGGATATGTCAAATCCGGGTTTAATGCTGGACGGCCCTCATCCGGGTTCGATGCGCGATGCTTCGTATCACCGCATCGAACCACCCTGAGTCTCGCACTCTCGCCCCTTTGTGAGATGAGGGCGTGCAGAATGGCGTTGCCATTTCTGCCTGGGAGTTGCCTGCGGCAACTCCGCGCACGATTTCCACAGTCACGCCGGGGTGAGGGGTGAGAGCAATATCGTCAGTCCGCTGATTCCTGCCGCCAGCCGGGCACGGGTGCGGCTTGCAGACCGGGCCGCGTGCCGACCACAAAGGCGATCAACGCGGCTACAGTCGGCGAGAGGGCATGCACAAAGCCCGACGGCACAAGCAGCGGCACGGCGGCGCTCATGGCGATGAGCGCACCCGCTGCCAGCACGAGGCCGCGTGGCTGCCCCGGCATCAGCAGCCAGCCCGCCGTCAGCATGAGCGCCGCGGCGAGTAACGCGTACGGGCGGGCCGCGTCCAGCCCGATAGACACCGCCGAGGCGACCACCGCCACCCCCGCCGCTATCCACGCCCCCGCGCCCACCGCCTCCCCAGTGTGGAAAAACGGGCGCAGCGCGGCGAGCGCTACCAGCAGGAACAGCGCCATCGCCAGCCAGCCCGCGGGGTGACCGCGCCCATCGCCAGCCCATGCAGCCGTCAGCGCGGCGAGAACCGGCGCGGCAATCAGCGACAGTCCCACCAGCCCACCGCGCCAGACGAGCACGACGTCAAACACCGGCGTCTCCCGCCCCCTGCCCGGCGCGAAGATTCCGCGCGTGTTGGGCAGCGCCGCCCGGATCAGCAGGAGCGCGGCGGCCAGTTCAGTGCCCTCCTCCAGCCCGGCCCGCACCCCCGGCGTTACCACCCGCTGCCACGTCTGCGACACCTCGATCATCTCCTGCACAACGGTCAGGCCAAACAGCGCCAGCGCGAGCAGGATGAACAGCACTGACCGGCGCTGCCCGGGGGCAGTCCATAGCGCCACAACTGCATAACCGACCAGCCCTCCCAGCGCTAGAACAAACGGCAGCAGATCTACGAGGTCGCTCCAGGGCAGCAGAAGCTGGACCCGCTCGTGAAACGAAGCCACCTCGTCGGCGGACAGCATCGCCAGAGCCAGCGACAGCGCGATCCAGCCGCCCGCCGCACGCGGCTGTTCCGCCCGCCACAGACGCCAGCCATCGAAGGCGTGCAGCGCGGCAAGCAGCAGCAGGACAGCCGACCACCACACCGCGAAGTTGTTCTCATACGCCAGGTTGAAATGCGCAAGCGGCCCGACACCGTGGTTGAGGTCCACTACCGTCACCGCCACGAGCAGCACACTCACGAGGACCAGCACAAGCCGCCCCAGCAGGGGCCAGCGTTTGACGACGAAGTCACGAAAATGCACGATCACCTCCTGCCTCTTTTATAGCAGAAGTGGCGCATAGATTCCGCATCAAGCCGCTTGACAGCCGCTCGTCGTGCGCTGATCATAGGGACACGCTGATAGCTCATCCCAGCCTGAATGGAGCCTGAGCCATGCCAGACCACGCCCCAACCCCGGAGAGCCGCCCTGTGCACATCGTGACACTGGGCGAAGTGCTGATCGACATGTTCCCGGCGGAGGTGGGCCGCCCGCTCGTCGAGGTGTCCGCCTTCCACCCGAAGCCCGGCGGCGCGCCCGCCAACGTCGCCGTCGCCGCACGCAGGCACGGCGCGGAAGCCGCTTTCATCGGCAAGGTGGGCGACGACCTGTTCGGGCAGCACCTTGTCGACGTGCTGCGTGCCGAGGGCGTCGAGACGCGCGGGGTGCGCGTCGCAGAGGACGCCCGCACGACGATGGCGATCATCGCCATGCCGGACGAAAACACCGCCGAGTTCGTCTTTTACCGCAACCCCGGCGCGGACGAACTGCTGCGCGCCGACGAGCTTGACACCGGCCTGCTCGCGGGCACGCGCGCCTTCCACTTCGGCTCGCTCAGCCTCACCGGCGAGCCGAGCCGCACCGCGACGGTCGAGGCCGTGCGCCTCGCGCGGGCGGGCGGTGCGCTGATCTCCTACGATGTCAACTACCGCCCCGCCCTGTGGCCCGGCCCCGAGGCTGCTATCGAGGCGGCGCGGGCAATGCTGCGACAGGTGGATCTCGTCAAGGTCAACGAGGTGGAGCTGGCGCTGCTCGCCGGGGCGCAGGCGGAGGACACCGCCCGCCCCGAGACGATGGCCGCGCTCGCCGCCGCCCTGCGCGCCGAAGGTCCTGCACTCGTCGTTGTGACGCTCGGCCCTCGCGGGAGCTTCTTTTATACGGATGCCGGATGGGGGCACGTCGAGCCGTTCGCGGTCGAGACGGTGGACGCGACCGGCTGCGGTGACGCCTTCATCGCCGGGCTGCTGGTGCGGCTCACCTCGGCGGATGACTGGCGCGAGATGCTCACGCCCGATCACCTGCACGACGCCCTGCGCTACGCCAACGCGGTCGGCGCACTGACCGCCACCCGGCAGGGCGTCATCCCGGCGCTGCCGCGCGCGGCGGAAGTCGAGGCGTTTCTGCGGGAACGGGCCTGAGCCGCCGAAATAGGCTGTGGCTGCCGCCTGTTCTTGATATGATCAAGGAGGTCTTACAGGAACATCATCACGGAGAGAAAGGCAACGCCCCATCATGCTGAAACGTCTGGTGCTGTTAGACATCGACGGCACGCTGCTGGTTACCGGTGGTGCAGGGAAGGCGGCGCTCAGGGCGGCGATGGAGCGGGTATACGGCGAGACGGGCGATGTCGAGCATTACGACATGGGCGGGCGGACCCTCATTGAGATCGTTCGCGACCTCCTCGCCGACAGTTCCATCAGCGCCGAGGAACTCCGCGAGCGCTTCCCGCTCTTTACGACGGCCTGGGCACAGGAGCTTCGCCGCGTTATCAACAACTACAACGTGCGCATCTGCCCCGGCGCGCCGGAGCTTGTTCACGAGCTGGCCTCGAACAAGGAGGCGCTGCTCGGCCTCCTCACGGCAAACATCGAAGAAACTGCGGAGATCAAGCTTGTGGCAGCCGGGTTCAGCCCCCGGCAGTTCGGCGTTGGTGCGTTTGGCGACGCCGCCGAGAACCGCGCCGACCTCGTCCCCATCGCGATGGCGCAGGCCGAGGCGCTGACCGGCGTGCGCTTCGAGCCTAAACAGGTCGTCATCATCGGCGACTCGGTGCGGGATGTTCAGACCGCCCAGCTGGCGGGAGCGCGCAGCATTGCGGTCGCCACCGGCGAACACAGCCGCGAAATGCTTGAGGCGGCAGGCGCAGACTATGTGTTCAACGACCTGTCGAACACCAAGAAGGTGCTGCGGGCCATCTTCGCGTCCTGATAGGCTCGCGGCGGCAAAAAGCAGAAGCGCCAACCCGCAGGGGTTGGCGCTTTTCGTGTGGGCGGTACAAGACTTGAACTTGTGACCTCCACGATGTCAACGTGGCGCTCTGGCCGACTGAGCTAACCGCCCATCTACGTGGGTCATTATACGCCGATGGGCGGGATTCGTCAAACTTTTTTGGGCCGAATCAACGCAATTTTTATTCGCGCTGCCGCCCGGCTCAGTTCGTGCGGGTGGCCGTCCCGGTCAGGGCCCACTGCACGTACGTCCCCTCGCCTGCCACCGCGGTGATCACCACCTGGCCGGTCCGGTTGTCATACGTCACTTCCCGGTCGACGATCGTCTGCCCGCAGAAGAACGTCTGCCCTCCGACGGAGAACTGGACGTGCTGCGTCCCTGTGCCGAAGCATGACGCCGAGATGATCAGCCGGGCGCGCCCACCTGAGAGCGCGGCGTTCGGGTTCATGCCGGTGATGTCCCACTGGATCCGATCCTCGGTGTCGCCGTCCGGGTAGGAGACAAAATCCGTCACGCTGGCGGTGCTGTCGAGCGGGATGTTGAGCGGGGCGTTGAAGCGCGCGTCCTCAGGCGCAACCTGCGCGGCGGGCGGCGTCGTCGGCGTGGAGGTCGGCGTAAGAGTTGGCTCATTGGTCAGCGTGTAGGTCGGCGTCAACGTGGGGCCGCCAGTCGTGGCACTTGGCATCAGCGTAAAGGTCGGAGTCAACGTGGGGCCACCCGGCGTGACACTCGGCGTATACGTATAGGTCGGCGTCAGCGTGGGCCCGCCAGGCGTGACGCTTGGCGTATACGTATAGGTCGGGCCAGCGGTCTGGCCTCCGCCGTCGTCGGCTAGGGTGGTGCTCGGCGTCGCGGCAAAGACACCATTCCCGCCTGCCGGCCCGGTTCCGCCGGTAGGCGCCCCGGCTGTGTCCCCGGTCGTCCCTCCCGTTACTCCTCCGGCGACCTCCTCCGCCTCCCCGACCCGCACGATGACCGTCGCCGGCCCGCTTGCGGTGCCGTCGGCCCGGTAGGCTATCACGCTGAGGATGTACTCACCCTCGCTGTCGGGCAGCCAGGGCTGCTCAAGGTTCAACCGGGGCACCGTCTCTCCATCCGGCGGCGTACCGGTGGCAACCAGCGACCCGTTAACGTAAAGCTCGACCCGCGCCACCCCGATCGCGTCGATGGAGGTTGAGCGGACGAGGACTTCGCTGCCGACGGGAAGCGTCGAGCCGTCGAGCGGCGCGCTGAGAACGATGACCGGCGGGCCCGGCGGCGTAGAGGTCGGGGAGGGACTGCCGACCAGCGGAACCCCATCACACGCAGCGAGCAGGAGGGCAAAACAGAAGAGAATAACGAGAGATAAATTTCTTCGGCGCATAGATTGGTAACTCCTCATCAGCCGTTGTTGCCCCACCCCGACCGCTCGGTGTACATCCACGGAGTATCAGAAAGGGTAAGGGTCTGGGATCAAAAGAGTGTGAAAGCCCCAGCCGGGCTTCACCCGCCGAGCTGGGAGCCCGGCCAACCCACATGAGAGAGCCGGGTCCGCCCGGCCTGTGCACCTCCACCAACCACCCCAAAGACGACATATTCTATCATCATAGCATACTTTTCTTTCCGTGCCTTGCGCTGAAATCCGGTCACACCCTACTTGCAGAAACGGGGCGGCTGGTGAACAATCAGCCTCATGAAAGCTCGATCACTCGCCGCCTGCCTGATACTCTTCGCCCTGCTGGCGCTCGCAGGGTGTGCCGTCGAGGACGACCCCGCGCCCGCCCTGATCGACCCATCGGGGCTGGTGACGTACGCACACCCGACCGGCGTCTTCACGATCGACCTGCCCCCCGATTGGGTCGTCAGCGACACGTCGGATGACACCATAGTACGCGCGGCCTTCTCGCCGCCCGGCTCGCCGGTGCCGCTGATCGGTGTGACAGTGCTCGACACGCGCGTGCTCGAAGCCGACTCGTCCGATCTGGCTGCGCTGTTTGCCGAGTACCAGGCCGTCTACGGCGGGCAGAGCGGGGTGACGCGTCAGGAGGTGGGGCGTGAGGAGCAGACGGACGGCAGTCTGCGTGTGGACTACCTGCTGGAAGCGCCCGGAGAGATCACCCAGCACAACGACTTCATCCAGGTCGAGGGGCCGTACTTCGCCGTCATACACACGCGGCTACCGGATGACGAGGCGCTGCTGCGCACGCTCAGCCGCATTGTGAACACCGTCAGCATTAACGAGGAATCGGGCTGGGCGAGCGCCGCAGGCGGCGAGAGCGTCGCCGAGAGCGCTGTCGGCTTTGCCAGCCTGAATTACTGGGTGGACCGCAGCGGCGGCTTCGTCCTCGTCGGGCAGGTGCGGAACAACACCTCCGAGCCGCTGGAGTTCGTGCGGATTACCGCGCAGGTCTATGACACGGAGAACCGCCTGCTCATCGAGCAGGACGACTTCGTCTCGTCCGACCGCATCGCACCGGGCGAGTACGCGCCGTTCTCGCTGGTGTTCGCCGACGGCCTCCCTGAGGGCGCAGCCCGCTACGAGCTTGCGGCGTCGGCTCGCTACGCGAGCGCCACCAACCAGAGCTTCTACGGCCCGGCCAACTTCGCGCTGACCTCGCAGGCCGAGTACGACGAGAACGGTGTGCTTGTGGTGAGCGGGCAGGTGCGTAATGAGGGCAGCCAGACGGCCAACCTCGTCAAGGTGATCGTCTCGGTGTTCGACGAAGACCACCGCATCGTGGCAACGGACACGACACTGGTCGAGGTGCAGACACTCGCCCCCGGTGAGACATCCGCCTACAGCGTGCCGTTCTACGAGCTTGGCGGCTCCCCGGCGACGTTCCTCGTGACCGTGCAGGGCGTGGTGGGGGAGTAGCCCTCACCCTGTGCGCCAGACATGGAGCCGCGAATAAACTTTGCGGCTCCATCTCAAATCAGATCGCCCCACCCCCGAATCAAAAAGGGCACAGCATCGCTGCGCCCCGACGGTTGACCAACCTCGCCGCCTAGAACAGACCCCAGTCCGCCCCGGCGCCCTCTTCCATCATGCTCGGATCCCACATCTCCGAGCCCATCTCAATCGTCGTCGGCCTGCCGAGCGCCTGCTCCACCGTCCGGCGCGACTGCTCCAAAAGCTGCGGGCCGTACGGGCAGAACGGCGTGGTCAGGATCATCACGAGATGCACGTTGTCGTCGTCAATCTCCAGATCGCGGACGAGCCCCAGTTCGACAATGTTCAGCCCGATCTCGGGGTCGACAACCTTGCGAAGGGCCTCGTATGCCCTCTCTTCAAGCTCTGCCTTGCTCACATTCTGTACGTCTGCCATCGGTTTGCCTCGTTAATCTCCTAGCTGCGAATCCTGCGCGCCCGGTCCGTCCTTGTCCTCGGCATACTCGTCAAGCACCAGCGCACAGGCCGGGTCACCCGAGAGCAGGCAGCCTGACCGCTTAACCTCCGCCTCGATTACCGCGCTGACCATCGCCTCGTCGATGCGGCACAGCTCCGGGTGATCGTCGCCAACCGCGTAGTACGGGCAGTGATACTTGACAAGCTGGAGCAGCCCATCTTCCGACTGCCGCCAGCGAACGGTGAGCCCGTGCTCCTCCATCCACTCGACCAGCCGGGCCCGCCGCTCCTCCGGCGGCAGGTCGGCGAACTGGCGACGCACGTCACTCGCCATCGAGTCGGCCAGCGAGTCGATGAGCATATTGACGGTCTCCGGCGGGAAGTTCTCTTTAATCTCACCGAGGAGGCGGTCAACCAGGACATGATACGAGTGGGGGAAAAGCTGGTCGGCTTTGCGGCTGAGGCGGTAGAAGTGGCTTGGGCGGCCCACTCCGTGCCGCTTCTCGGTCACGTCGACCAGCCCCTCAGCCTGCAGACTGGTCAGGTGGTGACGAATGGTCACCGGCTTCACACCGACCATCTCCGCGAGTTCGGCCACCGTCGCGCCGCCGCACGTCCGCAGCGCCTTGATCACCGCCCACCGGGTGCTGTCCGTATTCGTTCCGAGCACTTCTTGTATAGACATGGCGTAGCGAGTATAACATTCAGGCAGGATGTCGTCAATAATTATGATATCTATCAATAAAATTGACAAAAATCTCCCCGCCTGCTATAATCCTGCCGTGCCCTCACGGAGGGTACGTATATTGTATTGCACTGACCAAGACCCTTCAATGGCACTATAGGAGGCCATAATTTAGCATGACTGCAGCCCTTGAAATCCGTAACCTACACGCGAATGTTGAGGGTGAGCCCATTCTTAAGGGTGTCAACCTGACCGTCCGTCAGGGCGAGATCCACGCGCTCATGGGGCCGAACGGCTCCGGCAAGAGCACGCTGGCCAACGTGCTCATGGGCCACCCCGATTACGAAGTCACCGCCGGGCAAGTTATCTTCGACGGCGTCGACATCCTTGAGCTTGAACCTGACGAGCGCAGCCACATGGGCCTGTTCCTCGCCTTCCAGTATCCCGTTGCCATCCCGGGTGTCACGCTGGCGAACTTCCTGCGTCATGCCATTAACGCACACCGCAAGGCAAAGAACCCCGAGGATAAGGGCATTCCCATCCCCGAGTTTCGGCGCATGCTGAAAGAGCGGATGGATATGCTGGAGATGGAGCACTCGTTCGCGGGCCGTTATCTCAACGACGGCTTCTCCGGTGGTGAGAAGAAGCGCGCCGAGATCCTCCAACTGGCGACGCTTGAGCCCCGGATCGCCATTCTCGACGAGACCGACTCCGGCCTCGACATCGATGCCCTGCGCATCGTCTCCGAGGGCGTCAACCGGCTCTCCGGCCCGAACCTTGGCGTGCTTGTCATCACGCACTACCAGCGTATCCTGAACTACATCAAGCCCGAGTTCGTCCACATCATGCTTGACGGGCGGATTGTGGAGTCGGGTGGGCCTGAACTGGCGCTCCAGCTCGAGGAGCAAGGCTACGACTGGCTCCGCGAGAAGCAGGACTAGGCCAAGCAATAATCAGGGCATTACCAACGGAAATGCACACGCCGGCGGCGTGTATCATGTGAGGTGGTTTGGAACATGACTGACGAAGCTCAGCAGCTAGAAGGCCTGAAGGAGAGCTACGCCGAGAAGTACGGGTTCAAGGTTCCGGAGAACTACGTTTTCAAGGCACGCAAGGGCCTCGACGAGGATGTCGTCCGCGAGATCTCCTGGCTCAAGGAAGAGCCGGAGTGGATGCTTGAGTTCCGCCTGAAGGCGCTGGATCATTTCATGAAGCGCCCGATGCCCAACTGGGGTGCGGACCTCAGCGGGATCGACTTCGATGATATTTATTACTTCGTGCGTGCCACCGAGCGTGGTGCCGCCGACTGGGACGAGGTCCCGCCGGAGATTAAGGAAACCTTCGACAAGCTGGGCATCCCCGAGGCGGAGCGCAAGTTCCTCGCCGGTGCCGGTGCGCAGTACGAGTCCGAGGTCGTCTACCACAAGGTCCGCAAGGAGCTTGAGGAGCAGGGCGTCATCTTCCTGAGCATGGACGATGGCCTCCGCCAGTACCCGGACCTTGTGAAGGAATATTTCGGCACCATCATCCCGTACAACGACAACAAGTTCGCCGCGCTGAACTCGGCGGTGTGGTCCGGCGGCTCGTTCATTTACGTACCGCCCGGGGTGAAGGTCGAAATGCCGCTCCAGGCGTACTTCCGCATCAACACCCAGAACATGGGCCAGTTTGAGCGGACGCTGATCATCGTTGACGAGGGCGCTTTCGTCCACTACGTCGAGGGCTGCACCGCGCCGATCTACTCGAGCGACAGCCTCCACAGCGCGGTTGTCGAGATTATCGTGAAGGCGGGCGGGCGCTGCCGCTACACGACCGTTCAGAACTGGTCGAACAACGTGTACAATCTCGTGACCAAGCGCGCGGTGGCCTACCGCGACGCCACGATGGAGTGGGTTGACGGCAACCTCGGCTCGAAGGTCACGATGAAGTACCCGGCTGTCTACCTGATGGAGCCCGGCGCGCACGGCGAGGTGCTGAGCATCGCGTTCGCGGGCAAGGGCCAGGTGCAGGACGCAGGCGGCAAGGTTGTGCACGTCGCGCCGCACACCACGAGCAAGATCACGAGCAAGTCGATCAGCAAGGACGGCGGTCAGGCAAGCTACCGCGGCCTGCTGAAGGTCCACGAGGGCGCAGTCGGCTCGAAGAGCAACGTCGTGTGTGACGCGCTGCTGCTCGACGACAAGAGCCGCTCCGACACCTACCCGTACATCGAGATTGAAGAGCAGGACGTGACCATCGGTCACGAGGCGTCGGTCAGCAAGGTCGGCGAGGACCAGCTCTTCTACCTGATGAGCCGTGGTCTTAGCGAAGAGCAGGCCAACGCGATGGTCGTCAACGGCTTCATCGAGCCGCTCGTCAAGGAGCTGCCGATGGAGTACGCGATGGAGCTCAACCGCCTGATCCAGCTTCAGATGGAAGGGTCAATCGGCTAGATTGATAATGCGGGGCGCAGCGGCCATGCTGCTGCGCCCCTACCCCACCGCAGACTACAACTACACCTTCCGGAACGACGGAGGCATAAGAAACTTGGCACGAAGAAGAGAAGTTTTAAAAGAAGCGGTGTTCCCGCTGACGCAGGACGACGTCGTCGCGCTGTCGCAGCGCTACGGGGAACCCGAGTGGCTGCTTGAGAAGCGCCTGGCGGCGTGGGAGATCGCAGAGTCGATCCCGATGCCGACCACGAACGACGAGCCCTGGCGCCGCACCGACATCCGGCGCGTCCACTGGGATGAGGCTACCCACGCGATCAACCCTAATGGCGCGCATATCGGCCTGGTCCCTGCTGAGCTTTACTCCCCGCTCATCGGCGACAAGCAGGGCGGGTTGCTGGTGTTCGTGAACGGCCAGCTTGTTCAGAGCGACATTGCCGCCGAACTTACCGATCAGGGCGTCATTTTCACCGACCTGCGCACCGCGTTCATCAACCACCGCGATCTGGTCGAGCAATACTTCATGACCCAGGCCGTCCTGGTGGACGAAGGCAAGTTCTCGGCTATCAACGCCGCCCTGTGGACACACGGCGTGTTTGTGTACGTGCCGAAGGGCGTTCACGTTGAGCTACCGCTGCACAGCGTCGAGTACGTCACCGACACCGGCATGACCGGCACGCACATCCTGTGCGTCGTGGACGAAAACGCGAGCGTGACGTACCTGCACGAGAGCCAGTCGCCGACGCGCGAGGGCCAGGTGCTGCACACCGGCGTCACAGAGCTTATTGTGAAGCGCGACTCAGAGCTGCGCTACGTTGGCCTGCAGAACTGGGGCGACAATGTCTTCAACTTTGGCCACCAGCGCGGGCGCATCGGGCAGGGTGCGCGGCTGGACTGGGTCAGCGGCGAGATGGGCTCCCGCTTTGGCAAGGTCTTTATGACCATCGACCTTGACGGCAATGACGCCTGGGGCCGCATCTCGGGCCTGTACTTCACCGATGGCCGCCAGCACATCGACATCGACACGCAGCAGAACCATCACGCGCTGCGTGGCACGAGCGACCTGCTGTTCAAGGGCGCGCTCAAGGGCGAAAGCCGTACCGTCTGGCAGGGCATGATCCTGGTGGACCCCGGCGCACAGCAGACGGACGGCTTCCAGGCCAACCGCAACCTGCTGCTGGAGCGCACCGCACGCGCCGACAGCATCCCGGGCCTCGAAATCCAGGCGGACGATGTGCGCTGCACACACGCGGCGACCATCGGACGGCTGGACGAGCGCGAGATCTTCTACTTGATGGCTCGCGGCATCGACCGCGTCACTGCCGAGAAGCTCATCGTCGATGGCTTCTTCGACCCGGTCATGCAGCGTATCCCGTTCGAGGGCGTGCGGGAACGCCTCGGCGAGTACATCGACAGCAAGCTGCTGGGCTAGCCGGTGGCAAAAGTGCAAGTGAGGGGGGCTCGGCCAGGTACGTGGTCGAGCCCTTGTTACATCACACACGTGAGGTAACCGTCGTGGATCGTCAGGCGGCGATTGATCAGATACTTGACCACTATGAGAACCCGCGCCACTACGGCACGCTTGAGCAGCCGAGCTTTACCGAGGAGGGTGTCAACCCCGGCTGCGGCGACGTGGTGCGGATCAGCGCCCGGCTGGACGGCGATCAGCGCATCACGGAGATCGCCTTTGAGGGTGAGGGCTGCACTATCAGCCAGGCCGCCGCGTCGATGCTGATGGAGATGGTGCTGGGCCGGACGCTCGACGAGGTGCTGGTTATGGACGCAGATGAGCTGGCGGCACGGATGGGCCGCGAGGTGGTCGCGACAAGGCTGCCGTGTGTGTCGCTTGGCCTGCGCGTGCTGCAAACCGGCGCCCGGAAGGCCCGCCGGGCCGGCCCGTCGTTGGAGGCGGGGGGTGAGGCGGATAAAATGGAAAGTAGCCGCGGCAGTTAGATAAGGCAGGCTGCACACCCCGGCACGCAGAACTGGAGACTCAACTTCATGAACGATTTCAGAACACCACTTGACGTATCAGCCGTGCGGGCAGACTTCCCGGTGCTGGCCCGGGAACTCCGGCCCGGCATCTCTCTCGTGTACCTGGACAGCGCCGCAACCTCGCAGAAGCCGGAGATCGTCATCGAGACAATGAACGAGTACTACCGGCGGTACAACGCGAACGTCCATCGGGGCGTGCACCAGTTGAGCGAAGAAGCGACGGCTGCCTACGAGTCCGCCCGCAAGCGCATTGCGAGCTTCATTAACGCCAGCACGCCGCGCGAGGTCATCTTCACCCGCAACACGTCGGAGGGCATCAACCTGCTTGCGCAGGCCTGGGGCCGCTCGACGCTGAAGCCGGGCGATGTCGTCATCTCGACACAGATGGAGCACCACTCCAACATCGTGCCCTGGCAGATACTGGCCGAGCAGACCGGCATCGAGGTGCGCTGGGTGCCCATCACCGACGACGGCTACCTTGACATGGAAGCCTACCACAACATGCTGGACGAGCGCGTCAAGCTGGTGACGTTCGCGCACATGTCGAACGTGCTAGGGACCATCCAGCCGGTGCGGGAGATGACCGCAGCCGCGCACGCCGTCGGCGCGCTGGTCCACGTGGACGGGGCGCAGGGCGTTCCCCATCTGCCGGTTGACGTGCAGGCGCTCGGCGTGGACTTCTACACCTTCTCCGGGCATAAGATGCTCGGCCCAACCGGCATCGGCGTGCTGTGGGGGCGGCTGGACCTGCTTGACAGGATGCCCCCCTGGATGGGCGGCGGCGACATGATCAAGCGGGTGACGCTTGAAGGATCCGCCTGGAACGACCTGCCCTACAAGTTTGAGGCAGGCACGCCCAGCATTGCCGAGGCGATCGGGCTGGGTGCGGCGATCGACTACCTCGAAGGGATCGGCATGGAAACCATCCACGCGCACGAGCAGGCCATTACGGCTTATGCGCTGGAGCGGCTCGCCGAGGTGCCCGGCCTGCACGTGCTCGGCCCGACCAACCCGGCAGAGAAGGGCGGCGTCGCGGCGATGATACTGGACGGCATCCACCCGCATGATGTCGCGCAGATCCTTGATCACGAGGGCGTCGCGGTGCGGGCGGGCCATCACTGCGCCCAGCCCGTCCACCAGCGCTACCAGGTCGTCGCTTCTACGCGTGCCAGCTTCTACCTGTACACCACGTTTGAGGAAATTGACCGGCTCATCGAAGGGCTTTATAAAGTGAAAGAGATGTTCGCCTTCTAAGGTCTTCGCGACGCGTGGTAGCGCGCCGCTCTGGCCAGGCGATGCAGACCTGTTAAGGAGCACGACAATTACACCATGGACGATCTCTACCGTGAACTGATCCTTGATCATTACCGAAACCCGCGGCGGCACGGGCTGCTCGACAATCCGAGCATCGACTATGAGGACGATAACCCGTTCTGCGGCGACCACATCCATCTGACGATCCGCCTGAACGAGAACGACGTGGTCGAGGAGGTCGGCTGGGAAGGCGAGGGCTGCGCCATCAGCCAGGCGTCGGCGTCGATGCTGTACGACTCGCTGATCGGCAAGTCGCTCGACGAGATCCGCCAGTTTGACAGGGACACGATCCTGGATATGCTCGGCATCCCGCTGACCCCGGTCCGCGTGAAGTGCGCCTTGCTCTCGCTTAAGGTGCTGAAGGCCGGTGCTTACGGCCTGACCCACTGGCCGGACGAAGATACGTAGCAAACAAACTACCCTGTCACCCAACTCAACATCAGGAGACTCGCCCATGCCCAACTTCGTCAAGGTTGCGCAAGTAGACGAGCTCGCCCCGGGCGAGCGCATTGTTGTCGAAGCCGACGACGGGCTGTTCATCGCCGTGTTCAACGTCGGCGGGAAGTTCTACGCCATCGAGGACCTGTGCACACACGACGGTGGCCCGCTGGCCGAGGGCGAACTCGACGGCTACGAGATCGAGTGCCCCCGGCACGGCGCGCGCTTTGACATCCGGAACGGCAAGGTGCTGAGCTTCCCCGCCGTGCGTGACGTACCCTGGTTTGAGGTCAAGGTCGAAGGCAACGATATCCTCGTAGATATTGAGGAATAGCCGCCGCACTAGCAGATAGAGAGCCGCGATGAGCATCGCGGCTCTTTTTCTACCTTGCCCCCGGCCCCTCTCCCAGGCCACGATAGTGGCCGCACCAGGGATGAGGGCTTCGCAACAGCAACATCGCCCCCGATACCCACACCCTGTGCGAGATTGACCTGCTCTCCCTCCCCGATACCCACATCCTGTGACTCCCTCTGACACAGCCGTATGCTATGTTACACGTGCTTGATGCGTACGGAAGGAGGAGGACCAATGGCTCTGGATGTTCAGGCTTATTATGCTGAACCGGGAGTGATGACCGACCTCAGCCGGCACGGCGACATGCTCGTCGGGCTGCCGCACGACATCGGCGAGCTGTGCAAGGTCGTGCAGGGCGTCATGGTGCACGTCTTCTGGGCGAACGCTTACGGCATGTCCGAAACGGAGATCGCGCCGCGCCGGGCGGAACTCCAACTGCGTGCGGCAAGGCATCTGCTGAACCGCATCCGTGAGTTGGACCCGCGCCCGCTCGCCATCGCCCGGCCACTGCGCAAGCGGATCCTCGGCAACTGCCGCGACTTTACCGTACTGCTCGTCGCCCTGTTGCGCTATCAGGGCATCCCTGCCCGCGCACGCTGCGGCTTCGGCACGTACTTCACACCGGGCAAGCGCGAGGATCACTGGGTAGCGGAAGTCTGGCGTGAGGACGAGGGGCGCTGGGTGCTCGTCGACGCCTAGCTTGACGCCGTACAGACGCAGGCGTTGAAGATCGACTTTGACCCGCTTGACGTCCCCCGTGACCGCTTCCTGACCGGTCCGGTCGCCTGGCAGCAGTGCCGCGTGGGCGGCGCCGACCCTGAGAGCTTCGGCATCCTCGACATGTGGGGGTTGTGGTTCGTGCGCGGCAACCTGATCCGCGACATCGCCGCACTGGCGAAGATGGAATTATTGCCCTGGGATTGCTGGGGGCTGATCGATGAGGAGGAGAGCAAGATCGACGCCAAGGCCCTTGCCCTGCTGGATCACGCCGCCCGGCTGGCGCTCGCCGGGGACGACCTGCTCGAAGAACTGCTGGCGCTGTATAACCGCGAGCCGCGGCTGCGCGTGCCCGCCGTGATCAACAGCTACCCGGCACAGGGCGTGCAGCACCGGGTCACCCTGCCTCAGCCTGAGCCCGCCTGATCTCCCAATTAACAGCAGTCGGGGGATGCCGCCGCTGGCATCCCCCGACTTGATCCGTACTGTCTGTGCAATCTGTGGACTCAAGTCCTCACTATTCCACAAGCTGCAGGTTGATCTGCCCGACGCCGCCCTCGATGATGATATTGAGCGACACGTCGGCGGTTTCATAGGCGTCGTTGGTATAGACGCTGCCATCCTGGTTGAAGCCCGCCGCCTCGACCGACCCCAGCCCGCCTCTGACAGTCACCCGCGCCCCGACGTCATTGCTCAAGAGCAGCGTCACCTCGCCGACACCGCCTGAGATCGACACGTCGAAGCTCTCCTCATAGTCGCCTGTCAGGATAATGATGGATTCCCCCGCGCCGCCCCGAACCCTGAGCGACCGGAGGTTGATCTGCGACAGGTCGAGGTTGCTCGTGCCCGCGCCGAGTGATATGTCGAGCGCCATCGGCACATCCTCGCCGAGCCGGATATCCCATTCATACTCGACGTTGGCGGCTTCCGGCAGCGTCTCCGCCTCAGGCTGGCGCACGACGAGGTCGCCCTGCCCGTCGCTCACCGAGTAGCTCACCTCCGGCGCCCAGTCCTCGATGTTGTAGGTGAACGACGCATCCATCAGCGAGTCGGCACCGCCGGAGAGGCTGAGTTCGCCCGCCCCCATCGCGATCGTCACGGCGACAACTTCCGCGCCCTGCAGATCGACGGTTTCCTCCAGCGTCTGGGTGGCGCCAACCTCTGAAAAGCCAACCGAACGGCATCCCGCCCCGGCCAGCAGCGCCAATAGCACGGCGGCAACGAGCCTCCTGACCAGCTTTCGCATATGCCTACCTCACAGTCAGTATACAGTCGGATACATAAGTCCATGCCCGCACAGCGCCCCGCTCGCCATGCGCACAAGTCTGATTGTACACAAAAAGAGGCGCGGCAGTTATCGCTGCCGCGCCTCTCAGGTGGCGGAACGCTGGTTGTTAGTGGCAGCCGCAGGCCCCTCCGCCATGGCTGCTGGCTTCCCCGCCGGTGCGGAACGAGTGCCCACACCCACAGGTCGACACGGCATTGGGGTTGTCGATGCTGAAGCCACCGCCCATGAGCGTGTCGACATAGTCGATGTTCGCACCGTACAGGTAACCCAGGCTGATCGGGTCGATGACGATGTTCACCCCCTCAAACGTAGCGGTGTAATCGTCCTCGCGGGGGTTCGGCTCGAAGGCCATCCCATACTGCATCCCTGAGCAGCCACCGCCCGCGACAAACACGCGCAGGCCGGTTTCCGCCGGCAGGTTCTTCTCCGCGAGCAGTGTCTTGATCTTCTCGACGGCTACCGGGGTTATCGAAATCACCGCCTCGCCTGTGCGCACCTCTTCAGCCATGAGTCTCCTCGCTTCTTCTAATTCGAGACGTGTCCTTGATCAAATCAGTTGGGGTGCATGCCGGTACTGCCGGGGCAGACCGCCTGCCGGCACGGCTCTATTTGGGCTGATTGTAGCATTGGCGATAATTAAAGTCAATTACATCTACTTTTTACGAACGAGACACTGGTGCGGCGGCGGGAGCGGCAGACCTTCACGAAACGCGGGGGTCGTGAATGAGGTACGAGCAGGCTTCGGCGTCCTCTTGGATATGGCTGACGCGCTGCGGCGTTGTCCCAAGCAGGCGGGTGATATATCGCTCGTCAAGCCGGCAAAGCTCGGCGTGCGAGTCGACCACACCCGCATAGGGGCAGTTCGCCGTATGCAGGACGTACCCCTTGCGCGTCTTCTCCCACCGCGCCTCATAGCCGTGCGCGGTAAGGTGCTCCACGATACGGTCCAGCCGCCGCTCGAACGGCTCGTCGGAGGCAGGGAGTTCCACCTGCTCCGCCATCCGGTCCGCAACGCCGTTGAAGAAGACGTTGATCTGGGCCTCGTCGAACGTGCTCTTGAGCTGCTCGATCATCTTGGCGGACAGGGTGCCGAAGTTGCGCGGGAAAAGGGATTCGGCTTTCTTCGTCAGGCGGTAGACATACTTGGGGCGGCCCGGCGTGTTGCGGTGCTGCACTTCGGGCGTCGCGATCATGCCGTCACTGCGCAGGATGTCAAGGTGGTGGCGCACAGTAACAGCCGTCAGGTTGTCGAGCGCTTCACTCAGCTCGTCGACAGTCGCCGTCTCATGTTCGCGAAGGTACTCAATGATCTTTTGCCGGGTCTTCTGCATGATCGATGCCCTTCAGCCAAAAACGGCAATCTGTTTCACGCTTTGCGCAAGCTGTGCGCACGTGCATTCTAGCTGAGGGCATAATTATTGTCAAATTGACCTTGTTTAATATCCCGCGTGCCCGGTGTACAGGTTGCCGGGGCCTGGAATCACGGTTACTATCTGTGGGGTAACTGATATCCTGTCATTGAGGAGGCTCATGTCAATCGAAAACCCGCCTGAGCTTGATGAGCAGCCGGAGCCGCTCGATGAACAGCCCGAGCGCGAGAGTGCACCTGCCGCGCCACGAAACTGGCTGATCACCGGTATCGTCGGCGTGGTGGCGCTGCTCGCGGGCGTGGCCATCGGGTACTTCGCCGCTCTGTTCGCCTTCAATCGCGGCGTCGAGGCGGCGGTTGCCGAGGTTGGTGCAATGATCCAGCAGATGCCCGCCGTCGCACAGGTGCCGCCGACCCCCACCCCGCCGCCAGCCGTCCTCGACAACGTGAGCGTGGACGACGACCCGGCGCTTGGGCCGGAGGACGCCCCGGTCGTTATTGTGGAGTTCAGCGACTTTCGCTGCCCGTACTGCAAACGTTTCCGTGATGAAACGCTGCCGAGCCTTTTAGAGGAATACGGTGATCAGATCCGCGTCGTCTACCGGGACTTCCCTGTGGTTGGCGGTGAGGTGGCGGCGATTGCCGCCGAGTGCGCCAACAAGCAGGGCGAGTTCTGGGCCTATCACGACGCGCTCTTCGAGAACTTCCGGGAGCACAATTCGCCGGAGGACTACACAGCACTTGCCGGTGAGCTGGGGCTTGACGAAGAAGCCTTCGCAACCTGCATGGAGTCCGAAGAAGTGCGCGATGAGATCATCGGCGATTACAACGACGCACGCAGCTACGGCGTCACCGGCACACCGACGTTCTTCATCAACGGCGTCCGCGTGGTTGGCGCACAGCCTATCGACATGTTCCGGGCCATCATCGAGGCCCAGCTTGCCGAGGCACAGTAACCAGCCCGCTGCTCAAAACAGGGGGCGGCTGCACGCCATGCCGCCCCCATTAGACTCAACTGAACCAACCTACCCCAAAGAAGTGCGATGAAGCCGCCACAGCGTATCTCTCCGGCGACCGGCGACCGTCCGGAACACCCGCCTGTTCCAACCCGCGTCTCGGCCCGGGCGCGGTCGCGCGCCTCCACGCGCCGGGCCGGAGAAGCAGGCGTGCTCGGCGTGGCGGGCCTGCTCGTGCTGACGCTGGCGCTGGCATTCCTCTTCCGCAACTGGCACCTTGACCGCAGCTTCATCACCTACCGGGTTGCGCAGAACCTCGCCACCGGGGAGGGCTTCGCTTACAACCCCGGCGAGCGGGTGCTACTCGATGATGCCGCGCCGCTCTACACCGCGCTCCTCGCGCTAGGCAGCCAGGTCACACCTGACCTGCCGCGTCTCGGCAACCTGATAGGGAGTGCGGCGGTCGCGCTGGGGATGGTCGGGCTGTTCCTGCTGGCGCGGTCTGCGGGCAACCTCTCCGCGTTGCTGGCAGCGGGCGTGTATGCCGCCTCGCCGCTGCTGTGGCTGTCGCTCGGCTCCGAAGCGCCGCTATGGATGGCCCTTGCGCTGCTGGCTGTCTGGCTGTACCTGCGGAACGCGTCCCCCGGCGCGGCGGTGCTGCTGGCGCTTGCCACGCTGACGCGCCCGGAGGCCGCCGTGCTGGTCGTCGTCATTGCCGCCGACGCGGTGCTGACCGGGCGGCGGTTCCGCATACTGCCCCCGGTAGCGTACGTTGTGCTGCTCGGCGCGGGCCTGATGGCGATCCGCACGCAGGTGGACGGCGGCGGCTTGCTGCCGGGCTTCCCCGGCGGCGACGCCTTCGCGCCGACCGCCATCGCCGGGCTGGGCGAACTGGCGTCGGGGCTAATGGCGCTCTCGCCGCTGTGGGCCGCGCTGCCCGTTCTGGCGCTCGCCGGGGTGGTGCAGGCGATCCGCGCTCCGCGCCCGGCGCACGGGCCGCTGCTGCTCGCTGTGTGGGCCGCCCTGCACGTGCTCACCCTGATCATCCTCGGCGTCCCTGTGATGGCCTGGCACTACCTGCCGCTCTACGCGGCGCTCGTGGCGCTCGCCGGGCTGGGGGTGAAGGGACTGGCCGGGCAAGTCAGGCAGCCCGCGCCCTCCCGGGCGATGGCAAGCGCAGGCGTGCTGCTACTCGCGGGGGCGGCGGGCCACACCGCGCTGGCGCTCACGCTCGGCGGAAGCCCGGAACGCTGGGCGGCGCTCGCGCCCGACCCCGCCAGCCCGGCCTACGGCGAGGCGGGGCAGTGGCTCCGCGAAAACACGCCGCCCGGCGCGTCAGTCGGCACGGCAGAGATCGGCGTGCTGGGCTACACCTCGGAGCGGCCCATCGTGGACGCAGGCGGGCGGCTCCAGCCGGGCATCGCGGCGGCGAACGCGCGCGGCGACGCGGCGTGGTGGCTGAACGCCTACGCGCCGGAGTACCTCGCGCTCGACGCGGGCGAGGTGGAGGCGCTCGCAGGCGACGGCTGGTTCCGCGAGGCGTACGCCGAAATCGCCCGCACCGGCCCGGCAGGCGAGGTGACGATCCTGACGCGCACCACTCCCCCCGCCCCGATGACCCGGCATGCCGCCGGGCTGATCGCCTTCCCCGGCGGGCTGCGGCTGAACGCCCTCGCCGCCGACTTCGCGCTCGACCCGCTGGAGGAGGGGCGGCTGGCCCGCGTCGAGTTGGAGTGGCTGCTTGACGAACCAGCAGCGGGCACGTACCACGTCGGCATCCGCGTCGAGAACCGCGAGGGTACGCTGGCCGCATTGCAGAGCGCCCCACTCGACCTGAGCGGCGCGCCGGTCGGCGAGCTGTTCACGACGTGGCACAGCATCACGCTTGCGCCCTCGCTCCCGCCGGGCGTGTATGATGTGTCGGTCGGCGTCGGGCCGGATCCGGCGGAGTTGACGTGGCAGGCTGTGGCGCAGGGCAAGATCCCCTTCCCCGAGTCGGCGTTCATCGGCGCGGTATCGGGCAGCCAGGTCGATTTCGGCGACCTCGCGCTGGTCGGCTACCGGCTGGCGCGCATGGATCAGAACGTCGAGATTATCCTGCTGTGGCAGGCGATGCGCGCTCCGCAGACCGACTACATCGTGTTCGTGCAGGTGCGGAACGCGCAGGGCGCGGTGCTGGCCCACGAGCAGCGCGAGCCGCAGGAGGGCGCCTACCCCACGTCGGTGTGGTCGCCGCAGGAGCGCGTGCCGGACACCTACCTGATGGAAGGGCTGAACCTGCCGCCGGGGGACTACGAGGTCTATACCGGGCTGCTGGATGCGGAAGGCAACCGCGTGCTGACGCGCGACGGGCGGGATGCGGTGCTCGTCGGGCGGTTGAGCGTCACACCGTGAGTGAGCTTATAATCTTAGTCGAGATACGTACCCGGAGAAACGAGGCAACGAATGAACTGGCAAACCCTGATCATCGACCTGGTGATCCTCGCTATTTTTGGCGCGGCGGTTTACTCCTTCCTCATCCTGCCCCGGCAGCGCGAGTTCAAGAAGCGGCAGGAGTTCGTGCGGGACCTAAAAATCGGCACGCGCGTCACAACTTATGGCGGCATGATGGGCACGGTCACAGCCATCGACCGTGAGACGAACATCGTCACGCTGGAGATCGCGCCGGGTGTCGAGGTGAAGTTCATGGGCCCGGCCATCATGGGCGAGTTCGACCCGGACCAGGTGGCCGCGAGCGTGCGCAAGGCGCTGGGTGAGCGCGAGGGCTAGGCTGACGTGCAGATCCAGGTTGCAGTTGCGAAGGTGCCGCAGTACGCGGTCAGCGAGAGCGGCGACACACTGGAGATGATCGAGCGCCCGCAGGGCGGGCTGTCGCTCGTGCTGGCGGACGGGCAGCGCTCCGGCCACGCGGCCAAGTCGATCAGCACGCTCGTTACCAGCAAGGCGATCTCCCTGCTTGCGGAGGGCGTGCGCGATGGCGCTGCCGCACGTGCCACGCATGATTACCTCTACACGGCGCGGCGGGGCAAGGTCTCCGCGACGCTCAACATCATCTCGGTCGACATGGTAACCAAGACGCTCGTGCTCTCGCGCAACAGCCACTGCCCGATCATCGTGCAGCTTGGCCCCGACGAGCAGCACCTGCTTGACGACCCCGCGCCGCCTATCGGTGTGCAGCGCGCCGTCAAGCCGCAGATCGAGGAACTGCCCCTGCGCACGGGGATGATGGCCGTCGTCTATACGGACGGCATCCTCGGCGCGGGCGAGCGCAGCGGCAATCCCATCGACGTGCCCGCCTCTGTCGGCGAGCTGTACAGGCGCTACGCAGGTGAGCCGCAGATCGCCACGCCCGTGGCGGACACCCTGCTGGCGGAGGCCATCGAGCGCGACCAGGGACGCCCGCACGACGACATGTCGATCGTCGTCGTGGCTGTCGCACCGGAGGCCCCGGACGACGTGCGCCGTCTTCAACTGACATTCCCCATCCCGCCTGTCATGAGGCCATGATGAGCAGTCAGGGGGGAGCGCCCCATGGAGTCAAGCGGCAGTCGAGCTTCCGCAGATGAATCCGGCAGTCCCCGGCTCAGGGTGGGCGTCGTCGGGCCGTCCGCTGCAGGCAAATCGCTGCTTGTTGCCGCACTGCGGGAGGCGGGCTACGACGCCCGGCACATCGCGCAGGAGCATTCCTATGTGCCGGATATGTGGCAGCGCATCTCGAAGCCGGACGTGCTGATCTACCTCGATGTGAGCTATGAGGTCAGCCGCCAGCGCCGACCACAGGTCACGTGGGGGCCGGAGCGCCGCGTCGAGGAGGTCGAGCGGCTGCGCCACGCTCGCCAGCACGCCGACCTGATTATCCACACAGATGATTTGTCGCCCGCCGAGATACAGCGGTGGGTATTTGCATTTCTGCAGGAGTGGAGAGGCAACCATGAACGGCAAAGCCGCTGAGGAGCTGTTTGACCGGGCATTTGCTCTCTACGAGCGCGGGGCATACGCAGAAGCCGACGCGCTTCTGAGGCAGGAGGGCGGCGCTTACCCGGATCACGAGGCGCGCATCCTGTTCTGGCGCATGTGCCTGACAACGCTGGCAGGCCAGCCGGAGGAGGCGATCCGCGTCTTCGAGCAGGCGCTGGCGTCCGGGCACTGGTACGGCGAACGGATGCTCCGGGCTGACCCCGACCTGGCGGCGCTGCAGGGCCGTGACGACTTCGAGCGGTTAGTTGAGGAGTGTATCGCACGGCAGGCAGCGGCACAGGCCGCGACGCAGCCCTACATGCCCGTACTCAGGCCAGCCGCGCAATTCGACGCGCCTTACCCGGCACTGCTGGCGTTGCACGCGAACGCCTCAAGCGCCGGCGAGTCCGCGCGATACTGGCAGCCCGCGACCGGCTGGGGCTGGCTCGTCGCGCTGCCGCAGTCCACACAGGTCGCCGCAAGCGGCATGTTCAACTGGAGCGACCGCGAGCAGGCCCTTGCCGACCTCACCGGCTACTATCACTCCCTGCTTGAAAGCCACCCCGTCGATCAGGGGTGTATTGTGCTGGGCGGCATGTCGCTGGGCGCGGCCACGGCGATCCGGGCGCTGCTTACCGGCAGGGTCCGTGCACGGGGGTTCATCGCCGTAGTTCCGGCCTTCGGCAGCGCAGATAGCTGGGAACCGCTCATCGCGGAGGCTGCGGATTCCGGCCTGTGCGGCGTGATGCTGCTCGGCGAGCAGGACCGCTACCACTACGACAGCGCCGTGAGGGTCCACGAGATGATGCGGGCGCACGGGCTTGATGTCCGCGTCACCACCTACCCCGACCTCTCGCACCGCTTCCCTCCGGGCTTCGAGCCGGTGTTGCAGAGCGCGCTGGCGTTTGTGACGGGCGGCTGATGGCCGCTAAGTAAGCGATCACGGGCTGCCCGCCCCATATTGACACTCCCTACAGCGGGAGTTAAGATTACGCCATCGCCGAGCCCGAGTCTCGGTTTTATTTACGTCTGCTCTGTTAAACCCAGTTTGGAACGGGCTCACCCGTTGAGGAGCGCTCCGTGAGTATTTTCCCGCTGATCTGGCTGGGCGCTGCCGTCGTCGCGGGGGCGCTGCTGGCTGTGTTCCGGCCCGGTCGCCACGTGACGTGGCTGGTGATCATCGCCTTTATCGTTGCCTTTGCCGTCTGGACGGCCCTGCCGAACAACCCCGGCTTCCGGCTCGACATCGACGGCGACGGCGAGCTTGAGATCGACCGAGATATCGAGGTGCGGCAGGGCCTTGACCTGGCCGGTGGCGTGAAAGTGCTGCTTGAGGCCGACCTGCCCGACGGCCAGAGCCCGCCCCCGGGCGCGATGGACGAGGTGCGGCGCATCGTCGAGAGCCGCATCGACGCGCTCGGCGCGCTGGAGCCGATTGTGCAGCTTCAGGGCGAGAGCCGCCTGATCGTCGAACTGCCCGGCCTGGACGACCCGGAGAGCGCGGTTGAGCTGATCCGCGAGACGGCACTGCTGGAGTTCGTCGAAGTGCCCGGCCCGATCCCGGCAGGTGCGCCGATCCTGACCAGCTACGCCGTCGAGCAGGCGGAGGTGGTCGGCTCCGGCGAGGGTGACGACGAGGACGCAGCAGAGCCGATCGACAGCACGATCTACGAGACGGTGATGACAGGCGAGATCCTGCGCACCGCCGACGTGCAGTTCGACCCGACGACTGGCGAGCCGCTTGTGACCTTCACGCTCACCCCGGAGGGCGCGCGGCAGTTCGGCGAGTACACCAGCCAGCACATCGGCGGCTGGCTTGCCATCGTGCTGGACGGCGTGGTCGTCTCCGCCCCGCAGATCAACGACGCCATTACCGGCGGCGAGGGCGTGATCCAGGGGCAGTTCACGCTGGAGGAGGCAACGCGGCTTGCCACGCAGCTTCGCTACGGCGCGCTGCCCATCCCGCTTGAGGTCCAGTCGACCAGCACCATCGGCCCCACGCTGGGCGAGATCTCGGTGGAGCAGAGCATCCGCGCCGGGCTGATCGGCATTGTCGTGGTGCTGCTGTTCATGCTGATCTACTACCGGCTGCCGGGCGTGGCGGCGGCGCTGGCGCTGGTCATCTTCGCGCTGATCAACTTTGCGCTGTACAAGCTCATCCCCGTCACGATGACGCTGCCCGCCATCACCGGCTTCCTGATCTCAGTCGGCACGGCGGTGGACGGCAACATCCTGATCTTCGAGCGGCTGAAAGAAGAACTGCGGCGCGGGCGCACCGTCGAGCGCGCGGTGGAAGCGGGCTTCGACCGGGCGTGGACCTCGATCCGCGACTCGAACCTCTCGACGCTGATCATCGCCGGGGTGTTGTACGCCTTCGGCACGAGCTTCGGCGCAGGGACGGTGCGCGGCTTCGCCGTGACGCTCGCGCTTGGCCTCATCATCAACCTGTTCACGGCGATTACCGTCACGCGGACGTTCCTCCACTTCCTGCTCATCCCGGTGAAGGACGACGTGATCGAGCGCCAGCCCGGCCTGATGGGCCTGTAAGGAGGGTCGAGGATGTTTACGAACTTCGTGCAGCGACGCCGTATCTACTACCTGATCTCGGCAGTGGTGATCACCCTGGGCATCATTGCGATGATCTACTCGACCATCAGATACGGCAGCCCGGTCCGGCTGAGCATCGACTTCCGGGGCGGAAGCCTGTTTGTGGTCGAGTTCGAGGACGAGGCGTCGGAGACGGCGATCCGCGAGGTTTATACCGACTTCGGGCTGGACGACCCGATCATCCAGCAGCTTGGCGACCCGTCCGAGAACCGCTGGCAGATCCGCGCGGGCACGCTCGCGCCGGACCAGCAGGCCGCGCTGATCAGCGCGCTGGAAGAGCGGGTCGCGCCGATTGCCGAGGACCGCTCCACGCTTGACGTGATCTCGCCTGCCGTCGGCAGCGAGGTGACGCGCGCCGCGATCCTCGCGGTTCTGGCCGCCGGGCTTGTCGTGCTCGGCTTCATCTGGTTCGCCTTCCGCAAGGTGTCGAACCCCATCCGCTACGGGGCGAGTGCCATCATCGCGATGTTCCACGACGTGCTCGTGACGATGGGCGTGATGTCCGCGCTGGGCATCTTCTTCGGCTGGGAGGTGGATGCGCTGTTCCTGACCGCGATGCTGACCGTTGTCGGCTTCTCCGTGCAGGACAGCATCGTCGTGTTCGACCGCATCCGCGAGAACCAGCCCAAGTACCGGCATGAGGACTACGAGACGATAGTCAACCGCTCAGTGCTGGAGACCATCCACCGCTCGCTGGCGACGCAGCTCAACGCGATCTTCGTGATGGTGGCGATCCTGCTGTTTGGCGGGGCGACGATCAAGCAGTTCATCGCCATCCTGCTCATCGGCCTGCTGAGCGGCACGTATTCTTCGATCTTCACGGCGGTGCCGCTACTCGTCTCGTGGGAGAAGGGCGAACTGCCGTTCGTCGGGCGGCGGGCGTAGGGGCACAAGCCCACCCTCTGAGGCTGAGGAGGGGGTTCAACGTTAGCCTACCGCAACCAGATCGGCAAAGGTGTTGTATCCCCAGCTCTATGAAGGGGCGATTCTAAGCGCGTCAGACGCACTGCCCCCTAGCAGGGGGAAGTGGCGGCCCGAAAAGGGGGTGGGAGGTAGGCCACACCACCCGTGCCAACACATCCCACCTGCTTAACCTGACAATCATAGGGGCACAGCATGCTGTGCCCCTATACACGAATTTAAAATACTATTAATTGCCATCTCGAGGGGTTCCCCCCGCTTTTAGGGCATTGCCTAATCACCCACCGGCTTCACGCCCTCCGGCGCGTCGATCCACACCGGCTCGGGCGTGATGTGGTCCTCGGGGCGCGGGCCGGGGTCATCGAGGCCGCTGTCCGGGAACAGGTTCAGCGCCTCAACGGTCATGTCGTGGTCGCACACGATCTGGCAGCTCAGCCGCACCTGGCCGAGCAGGCCGCGTGCCGACAGCCGGTCGTACTCGGCCTGCGTCATCTTCTCCGGCTCGCCCTCCTTAAAGACAACCCGGCAGGTCGTGCACTTGGCATTGCCCCCACAGCGATGCAGCAGATCGACGCCGTTGTCCTTGAGGGCTAGCACCAGCCGCTGACCAGCCGGCACTTCGAAGGTGATGTTGTTGTTGGCGGTGATCCTGGGCATGAAACTCTACTCCTTCGTTAAGGCTATCAGAAGAATCAGCCATGGTGATTATAACGAAGGAGCAGTAAGTTTCACGGCTCACCGGGGGCATTGGCGTGGCGCTCCCGCCGCCTGAACAGGTCGCCCAGCACGTACTCGTCGAGCAGGTGCTCCAGCAGGGGCCCAACGAGCGGCGCGGTGAGGATCGAGCCGACCATCGCGACGAGACCCAGCAGCCAGTCACCGAGCGACGCCGCACCGAGGAACGGGCTCAGCACCGGGCGAAGCCGGTGGTAAGGCGACGGGATGTACGCGAAGGTGATGCCGTCGTCGAGGTCGTCGGTCGTCCAGGTCACCGTCTCCGTGCGGACGTAAGGCGTGCTCCGGACCTCGGCGACATTTTGCGCTGCGTAGAAGGCGTTCTGGGGGAAGTCCTGAATCTCAACCTCGGATGGCGGGCACGAGAAGACCCGGCACAGCCGCATCTCGACCTGCGTGCCGTCGTCCAGCTCCAGCGGGATGGAGGCGGTGGCCCCCGTGCCGAGCGGTTCGATGGTGACCTCTCGCAGCAGGAAACCGCGCGGGCGGCTGGCGACCTCGCGCTCCGGTATCGTCATGACCTGGTCGCCGTAGAGCACCTCACTGCCGCGCCGCACGTCGTATATAACCACCTCGTTCACGAGCAGGGTATCGCCGCTTGGCGCAGGGCGGGCACTGACCCGGTAGCCCGTCACGACGACGGTCAGCGGCAGAGACTGTGGGGCGCCCTCAAATATACCCTCCGGATCGACGGATGCGTCTCCCGCGGGCGACTCATCAGCGTCGAAGCTCACCATCGCCAGCGGCCTGACCAGCAGCACGACAAGGACCGCCACGCCGATCAGCCCGGCGACGCCGAGCGCCAGCGGAAGCAGCCTGCCGAACCCTGTTCCCCTCGCTGCGGGCACAGGCGCAGCCCGCCGGGCCCGCCTCGCCGAGCGCACCAGCGCGACGACCACCCAGGCCGCAGCCACGCCGAGCACCAGCGCCGCCGCCGCGCGGAAGTCGACCACAGCCAGCCCTGCCGCCAGCACCACCCCGCCGATCACGATGAGCGCCGCGATGGCGGTCAGCACCAGCGAGCGTTTCTCGTTCCCCCCTCCAGTCGCCATGTGATCTCCCCCTCCCCCGGCCTGCCGTTCAGCCCGCTAATCCGGTGATGGCGGCGCGGAGGATGGCAGCGGCAGCATGAACCAGAACACCGAGCCTTTCCCCTGCTCACTGCGGACGCCGATTGTGCCGCCGTGCCCTTCCACGATACGCCGGGCAATTGCCAGCCCGAGTCCGGAGCCGTGCCGGTCGCTTGTGTCGTCGTCGACGCGAAAGAACTTGTCAAAGACGTGAGGAAGATGCCGCTCCGAGATGCCGATGCCCGTGTCCTCCACCTCCACCCGGAAAAAGTTGCCGTCAAGCCCGCCGCGCAGCCACACATGCCCGCCAGGCCGGGTGTATTTGATAGCGTTCGAGAGAAGATTCAGCACCACCTGCCGGATCTTCTCCGCATCTCCTACAACATGAAAACGCCCATCGGGGGTGGGGAGTTCCGTGTCAAGGGTGATGTTGCGTGCGTCGGCCTGCTGGCGCATCGTCTCGGCGGCATCCCAGATCAGCCGGATGATGTCAACGGGCCGCCGCTGCAGGCGGGTGCGCCCCGACTCAAGGCGCGCGAAGTCGAGGAACTCGGTGGTCAGGTTGGTCAGGCGGCTTGTCTCCTGCTGGACGGTTTCGAGGAGCTTGCGGCGCTTCTCCTCGCTCAGCTCAGGCCGGTCGATGATGTGCATGGTCGCCCGGATGGCCGCCAGCGGCGTGCGGATCTCGTGCACCATCTCGGAGATGAGGTCGCTCTGCTCGAACAGGCGCGCATTCTCGACCGCAACCGCCGCCTGCGCAGCCAGCGTCGTCAGCGTGTTCACGTCCTCGTCGGTAAAGGCGCGGTCGTCGCGCTTGTTCACGGCTTCAAGGCAGCCGACGATCCGTCGCTGCACGCGCATCGGCACGGCGAGCAGGTTGCGCGTGCGGAAGGTCGTTGTGTCGTCAATCTGGCTTGACCAGCGCGGCTCCTGGCGCACGTCGGCGATGAGCAGCGGCTCGCCATGCGTGACGACCCACCCGGCCAGACTGTTGTCGAGCGGCACCTCGACGGACTCAAGCGACAGCCCTTCCGGGTCGATGGACGCCTCGAAGTGCAGCGTGCCGCTGCGGTTCAGCAGCAGGATCGACGCTGCCTCGGTTTCGATGAGGTCGGTTGCCGCGCGGACGATCTGCTCCAGCAGCGTGTTAATGTTGAGCGTCGAGTTGAGCGTACGGCTGATCTCCATCAGCCGCTCGTAGCGCGCAAGCGTCCGCACGTAGCGGCGGATGATGCTGTTCTCGTCTCGTAGCATCTCAGGCAGGTCCGCATCCGTCATCAGCCGTCACCCTCCAGCGCCTCCACCAGCCGGGGGAGCACCGTCGCAACGTCGTCGTGGATCACGACAGCCGCGTCGTCATCTACGAATGTCTCATCATAATTTACCACGATGAGCTGTGCGCCGTGCGCCTTTGCAATGATCGGCAGGTCCGATACGGGGGCAACCTCCAGCGATGACCCGGCGATCAGCATCACGTCGCAGATGCGCGCCTCACGCTGGGCGGCCCGCAGCACACGGATCGGCAGCGCCTCGCCGAACAGGATGACATTCGGCTTGAGCACGCCGCCGCAGCCCGCACAGCGCGGGATATCGCCCTCCTCGATGAACCGCCATATAAAGCTCTCCGTTTCAACCTCGGCGAAGCACTCGACGCACGTCGCGAGCCGCATATGCCCGTGCACCTCGTACACCTGGCGGGAGCCAGCCCGCGTGTGCAGCATGTCGATGTTCTGCGTGATGACGGAGCGGATTATGCCCAGCGCCTCCAGGCGGGCCAGCGCGATGTGTGCCGGGTTCGGCTGCGCCTCCAGCATGCGGCGGGCCAGCGGCCTGATCCAGTCGAAGAAGCTGCGGGGGTTGTAGCGGAAGCCCACCATCGAGGCGACCTCAAAGGGGTCGTGCTGCGACCAGAGGCCGGAGTTGGGGCTACGGAAGTCGGGGATGCCTGAGGGCGTGCTGATGCCCGCGCCGGTCAGCGCAACCGCATAGCGCGCAGAGCGCAGGAGGGCGGCGGCTTGATCAAGCGGGGTCTGCGGCGTCATCGGCGGGCAGGCATCACTGCGTCCCGGCACGCTCGCGCAGCGCCAATGCGAGGCGATGATACGCCTCCGCTGGCGGAGCGCCGGGCGCATGTAGAGCAGGCTCAGGCTGTGCCGGTACCAGGCCGACGTGCTCCGCACCGAGGCCCTTCTGAATCACAGGCACGTTGAGCGCAGGCGGTTCAGGTGTGCTGTAGACGAGCAGTGCGCTCACCCGCGCGGCGCTTGCACCCGCCTGCCGCAACGCCCGCAGCATGCGGTCGGCCAGCGCGAGCGAGGCACGGGTCGGCTCCGCGAGCAGCATAAGGTGCGTGCTGGCGACGAGCAGCGCCTCACCGCAGGCGTCTAGCTGATCGCCGGGGTCCACAAGCACGCGGTCGGCCAGCGGGGCGAGCGCCGCCAGCACCCGGCGCAGGCTGGGTGCGTCAAGCGACAGGGCGCGCAGCGCCGATGCCGGGCAGGGCAGCACGGCCCCGCCGCCGGCGAGCGGTCGCAGTGCTTCCTGCACATCCTCTGGCCGGGGGACGGCACCGCCACTCAGGAACGGGGTGACAGCGTCTGCCCCGTTCTGAGGGCCAAGCACGACGACACGGTCACCGGCTGCGGCCAGCGCCGCCGCGAGGTTCCGTGCCGCCGCCGTCGTCTCGCCATCATGCAGCACGCTCAGGCAGGTGATGACGCTCTGCGGCTTGCGGGGCGGCGCGGCGGCCTGAGCGGGACGCCGGGCGAGCAGGGAGCGCACCCGCGCGATCAGGTCTGCCGGGTGGACGGGCTTCGCCAGATAATCGTCCGCGCCCGCCTGGAAGCCCGTCGCCTTGTCGTCGAGAAGGCTCTTGGCGGTGAACATCAGGATGGGCACGCTGGCGGTCGGATGGTGTGCGCGCAGGCGGCGCACAAAGGTGAAGCCGTCCTCGCCGGGCATCATGACGTCCAGCAGAATCAGGTCGGGTAGCTCCGTCTGCAGAAAATCCCAGGCAGCCGGGGCGTTCTCGACCGCGCTGACGCGGTAACCGTGATCCTCAAGGACCAGACTGACCAGCACCCGGGTATCAGGGTCATCATCGACGACAAGAATGTGCGGCGTAGTCATGTGGTAATCGGCTTCTCGCTTTTGTGTGCTTGTGGGTTCCAGCGGGCCGGCCCATCAGCGGTCCACAGAGTGCCTGCCAGTGTAGCAAAAAAGGGTATTGCCAGCAACAGACTCCGGGCTGACCCGCCAGCCCTTCAACCCGCCATTCCTAACGACTTTGTAACGTCCTGTACACGTGCAAGCTACTTGCGCGGGTATTTTGAACAGTGTATATTGGCCGTGTCCGGAGACTTGAAACTGGCATCAGCAGGTCAATTTCACCACCAACGGGGTCAGAATGACGGAAAAAATCCTGGTCGTCGACGACGAAGAAATGACTGTTGAAATTCTGGGCATCGTGCTCCAGCGCCACGGCTACGAGGTGATCAAGGCATACCGGGCTGAAGAAGCACTGCGGAAGGCATACCGCATGCACCCCGATCTCGTGCTGCTCGACATCATGATGCCCGATATGGACGGTTGGGAGGCCTGCCGCCGGTTGCGCGAGCTCTCCGACGTGCCGATCATCTTCCTGACAGCACGGACAGATACCGAGGACATCGTTCGTGGCCTGGAGATGGGCGCGGACGACTATATCGTCAAGCCGTACGACAATGACGAGCTTATCGCGCGCATTAAAGCCCATCTGCGCCGCGCACCGAAGAACAAGATGGTCGAGGAGCTCGTGTTCGACGGCGGGCGCTTCACCATTAACCTGATGAACCGCGAAGTCCGGGTGGACAACAAGCTGCAGCACCTCACCCCCAAGGAGTTCGCGCTGCTCAGCCTGCTCGCACGGAACGCCGGGCGCGTCCTCACGCGCAAGGAGCTTGTTACCGAGGCGTGGGGGCAGGAGTACTCGGACGCGATCGACAGCCTCAAGCTGTACATCCACTACCTGCGCAAGAAGATCGAGAAGGACCCCTCCCGCCCGGAGTACATCCTCACCTCGCGCGGGGTCGGGTATCGCTTCGCGAATAAGTAGCGCAAACAACACTCTCGCCGCTGCCCGGCGAACAAAGCACATTACACTGGCAGCATCAGCCCAGTGTGCGGCAACCGGTATCGCAGGCTGCACAGCCGGTTATGCCCGCACCCCTGCCCCATCCCCATAAGGAGACACGCTCATGCCAGCCGAAGCCCTGCCTGAGTTGGTCCACTTCACCCTGCCCCGGGGCACGCAGATCGCCGCCTACGTTGGCGGGCCGGAAACGGGGACGCCCGTCGTGCTGCTGCACGGCGGCGGCACGGATCACGCCCTGATGTCGTGGCGGAAGACCATGCCCGCGCTCGTCGATGCCGGTTATCGCGTCTTCGCCCCGAACTACCCCGGCTATGGGGCCAGCCCGCCCGACGACCGCATCACCACGACAGACGACATGATCCACCTGCTGGAAGAGATGCTGGACTTCTGGGCGCTGCCTCAGGCTGTGCTGGTCGGCCTGTCGATGGGTGGCGCGGTGGCGCTCGGCTACACCCTCGCCCACCAGGAGCGTGTCAAGAAGCTGGTGCTCGTCGGGCCGTATGGTATTCAGGACAGAGTGCCCTACCACTTCTGGAGCTACCTCTACCTCAAAGTCCCCGGCGTGCTGGACTTCTCGTGGGGGTTGGTGCGCAACTCACGGAGCGTCGCCCGCATGATGCTGAACAGCATCATCCGCAACCCGGAGTCCCGCACCGACGAGCTTCTCGAAGAAGTGCTGGACGCCATGAAGAACCCCCACTCGCAGCGCACCTTCGCCCGCTGGCAGCACGACGAGGTCCGGCGTGACGGCGTGAAGACCAACTACACTGAGCGGCTGCATGAGATCACGATCCCTGTGCTGCTCGTGCATGGCACGCACGACACCGGCGTGCCGCTGGCCTACGCCGAACGGGCCGCCTCGCGCCTGCCGAACGCCCGCCTGGAGGTCTTTGAGAATGCCGGGCACTGGACGCAACGCGACTACCCCGATCGCTTCAACCGGCTGCTGCTGGAGTTTCTTGCAGAGAGTTGAGTCAAGGCGCGATACGCCGGTAGGGGCGGAGTTCGCACCCTCTTCGTCGGCCCTGCGGGCCGCCACTTCTCCCTGTTAGGGGGCAGTTTATCTCGCTACAAGCGGAAGAGCCGCGACTAAACGTCGCGGCGTTTTTCTCCACGTTGTCCTTCATCACGTCACCTGATCGCCCCTAATAGGGAGGATATAAGTCGCGGGGCGACCACTCGCAGAGGTGGACCGAAAGTGTACGCCCCGCGTTTTATTTGCTACAATACCGGGAGTGGATCTGAACGAGCGTTCATAATCGTCAGCAGTAGAGAGACGCATGTCCAAACCCGGTCAATCCTTACAGCGCACCCGCGCCATCATCCGCAAAGAATTCAAGCACGCCCTGTTCGACCCGGGCTTCCTGTTCCTGACGCTGTTCGCACCGGCAGTGATGCTGATGCTGCTGTCGTACGTCTTCTCGTTCGACCTCGGCGAGATCTCACTCGCCCTGCTCGACAGCGACCAGTCGCCCCAGTCACAGGCCTTCATCCGCCAGCTCACGGCAGATGGCGACATAACCATCGACCAGGTCGTCGGCAGCCACGAGGAGATCGTCGAGCTGTTCCGCGAGGGGCGCGTGGACGCCGCGCTCGTCATCCCGCCGGGCTTCGGGCGGAACGTGGCCGCGCAGACTCCCGCCGACGTGAACCTGGTTGTGGACGGCAGCGATGCGACGGGGGCATTGCAGGCAATTAGCTCCATCCAGCAACGGGTGCAAGCCTTTTCAGCCGCCCGGACCGCTCGCATGGCCGCACCCTTCGATGCCCGCATCCGCGTGTGGTACAACGCGAACCTCAAGTCGCAATACAGCATGGTCCCCGGCCTGATGGCGGTGGTGCTCATCCTGCCACCGATGGCCCTCGCGCTCGGTATCGCCCGTGAGAAGGAGAGCGGCTCGCTGGAGACGCTCGTCACGACGCCGGTGCTGGGGCGCGAGTACCTGCTCGGCAAGCTGATGGTCTACCTGCTGCTGGGCGTGGTGGGGGCGCTGGTAGCGCTCGCGTTGGCAGTGTTCTGGTTCCGCGTGCCATTCAGAGGAAGCGTGGGGCTGTTCGTGCTGCTCACGGCTGATTACCTCTTCGCGCTGATGGGCCTCAGCCTGTTCATCTCGAACTTCGTCGCGAGCCAGCGCACGGTCTCGGCGATCATCCTGCTCGCATTCTTCATCCCCAGCTTCTTCCTGACCGGCCTGCTCCTGCCCATCGACACGTCGTCCGCCATCTCACAGGCGCTGTCCTACAGCCTGCCCGCGACGCACTACATCACCATCGCGCGCGGGCTTGCGCTGAAGGGCATCGGTCTGGCGGCCCTGTGGCAACCAGCGGCGGCGCTCTTCGCAATGGGAGCTGCATCCACCATCGCCAGCATCGTCGTGTTCAAGAAGAAAATCGCCTGAGGGGGAGCCGTGCTGCATCGTCTGGCGTCACTCATCATTAAAGAGATTATCCAGTTCGTCCGCGACCCGGTGCTCGTTGCTTTCGTGCTGATCGCCCCCCTCCTGCAGATTGTGCTGATGGGGCGGTCCGTCAGCCAGGGCGTGGAAGGGATGCCGGTGGCGGTGGTGGACTACGACCTCACGCCGCTGAGCCGGGAGATCATCACCGCGCTCGACAATACGGACGAGATTGTCGTCTCCGCCTTCCCCAACCGGCTGGAGGATGCGCAGCAGCTTGTCGACCGGGGCGACGTGATCGGGATGGTCGTCATCCCGCGCGGCTTCATGCAGGACACTCGCTCGGCGACGAAGGTCGCGCAGATTCAGGTCATCATCGACGGCAGCAGTTCGGTCATCGCCGCCCAGACGCTGAGTGCGGCACAGAGCGCGGTGCAGTCGCTTGCCAACAATGCGGCCATTGCAGCGACCAGCCGTCCGCTCGGCGGCATCCGGGTGTTCGTCGAGGCGCTGTTCAACCCGACGCTGAGCCTGCGCCCGGACTCGATCATCTCGGAGATAGCGTTGATCACGTTCGAGGTCACGATCCTTGTCGCCGTGATGGGCATCGTCCGTGAGCGCGAGATCGGCACGCTTGAGATGTTGAGCATCACCCCGCTGCGCCGGCTGGAGCTGCTTGCCGGTAAGGCCATCACCCCGATGATCGTCGGCATGATCAACTTCCTGCTGATGTTCGTCGTCGTGCGGGTCGTGTTCGACATACCCATGCGAGGCTCGTTCCTCGCCCTGCTGGGGCTGACGGTGCTCTACCTCGGCGCTGAGGTTGCCTACGCGCTGTTAATCTCGACACTGACGCAGTCGCAGCAGCAGGCGACGACGGTCGTGTTTGTGTGGGCAATTGCCTGCGTAACGCTCTCCGGCTTCCTCGTACCGATTACGACGCTACCGAAAGCGATGCAGTGGATATCATGGGCGGTTCCGCTGCGGCACTACCTTGCGAGCATACGGAGCATCATGCTGAAGGGGACGCCGATCGCGGCGCTGCTCCCGCAGACCATTGCGCTTGCCGTCCTGGGCGTGGTGATGATGCTGCTCACCACCCGGACGCTCAGCCGCGTGACGGATTAGGCAGATACGGCTGCCCCTGGCAACCTCAGCCGTGACTGAACGTCGCGGCGGCCTGCTGTCCATACCCGCCGGGGCGGGTTGGTAGGGGTGGGGAAATAAAAAAGGCCCTCTGGCGATGGCCTACGTTCCCACCGGGCTGCCCCGGCAGTATCATCGGCGCTGGCAGGCTTAACGACCGGGTTCGAGATGGGACCGGGTGTGTCCCTG
>Ga0134093_1000584_pt1 | contig 43622 bp, 35 predicted proteins | sample 4_1taG_FD_94452 | JGI IMG/M metagenome (GOLD analysis project Ga0134093, IMG submission 94452) | Switchgrass degrading microbial communities from high solid loading bioreactors in New Hampshire, USA - 4_13_20_68_A1 metaG | ecosystem: Engineered > Bioreactor > Semi-continuous > Anaerobic >...
CAGCTATTTTATGTCTACTTCACCTGGGTGGTCTTGTTGTCATGCTTTTTTTAGCTCATATGTTTTTTGAAAAATTCTTTTATTTTTCAAAAAAACTCTTGACTTTAATTAGCTGGTCTAATTGTGTTGTTCATAAAAATTTTTATCAATATTTTTTCAAAAACGTAAATTTCATTTTTACATTAAAAAATAACCATTCGTTGAAAAATGTTTTTAAGTTAACATGATTAATATAAAAAAACAGCATAATATAGTTCACTTTTGTTATAGTTTCATATTATTCTTGTTGCAGCATATTTTGAAAACGCTGTACTTCGCCGGCTTGAAAGAGAAACTGCACCGCGAATGATTTCAGGTAAAAAGTTATCATATTTTACTTCAAGGATATAAACGCCGGAAATGGGTATTGTAGCAGTATCCGCCACTAAAAAATCATTAACGTTAGTACCGGTTCGAATGTCATAATCTAAAGTTATTCGTACATTTCCAATAGGATAGATATACGCCTCACGCTTGTAGATTACGATATTCTTTGCTCTCAGCTGTTGATAGTGCATCTTGGCATACAGTTCCAAACATAAGGGCTCCTTCTTCTCTTTCAAAACGTCAAGATCACCATCAAGCAACCGTCTGCATTCTGCTTCTGTAAAGGCGGCACTTTCTTTAAAGCAAATGCTACCTCTTTTGCTCTTTTTTTCAAGCCTTATAAAGGATGTGTTATTGTTATACAGACGCAAGCGAAACTTTTCCCGCCCATTCACACCGTCAATTTTTTCCTTGAGAACTTTATCGTTATAGTTATCAAAATAAAGGCTTTTTACCTGATAACATTTTCCATCCACTGCATTTTTATCAAGACTTGCAACATATGGAAGTCTTGATCTGAGCTGCAACACATCGGCATAGTTAATGTAATGCTTAAGCTCATGCCTTCCTTTAGCTTCCCTCATTCATTCACTCCTCCCCCTTTGGTATGGTTTAATTGTAGAACATGAAACTGAAATTAAATTGTTTGTTATCTGAACTTTATCTGAATTCTTGATATAAAAAACACTCCACCTTTAGTTTATATCAGCAGTGGAGTGACATCAAATATAGATCCGTTCCCTGTTTTATTCTCTCATACGGTGTGAAATATACATTGCAGTTTTGGCAATTGAAGTTACATCAGCCTTTTCATCAGAAATATTGCTCCAAAGAATACAATTATACTCATTGTAACTAAAGCTAACAAGAACACCTTCGAGTTTATTATCAGAAACTGCATATTGTATTTTAATATTATCGTCCCAAATTCCTTCACGTTTATCATCAAAAGAATAGTTTATTCCGGCCAAAGTTCGAATATCTTCTTTACCTATACGCAATGTAACATCTGTTTCAACGACTTTATCATAATATTTTACTTGTGCAATCTTTCCGTCAATTATGCTGCAAATAGGATTCCCAATCCAATTTGTATTAACAGGCAGTCGAATCCTAATTCCCATTTTATCAAAATCTTCAATCTCAACAATTTCCTCACCATTTAATGCAACTGTTTCAGTTTTATCCCTATTAGCCAAGTCAGATGTGATAGGCTCCCGCTCTGTAATTTTGTCCTCACGAAGTTCATCACTATATACATTATCAGCAACTTTTTGCATATCCAAATTTTCTGTATATATATTGTTTATTGCATCACTTGAGTTTCTATCGCATTTATATATGCCAATATACGGCTCTTCTATATAGTATTTATAGCCATCAGAATACAAGCATAGAGTTCTAAGCTCTTTATCAAGCATAAGTCTTACAACTAAATAATTATTTAGTGCAGGATAATCACTTGTAGACCTTTGCATCGTTTTTTTAGCTCCCGATAAATTGGAAAGGATAATCTCAATATCACTGTTGTCAGCTATTGTAATCTTGCCAAGACTTGAGCCTTCACTATATTGCTCAATTTCAATTTTAAGTATTTCTTTTGCTTCAGGAAGTGATAATAATTTAGGATTTGACATTAAACTTATACTTGCTATGATTACCACCATTAATCCCGCAAATATTACCCAAAACCTTGGATTTTTATATTTCAGTACATTTTTTATCCTCCCGCTTACATTTCCTTCACCAAAAGCAAGCGGACTGCTACTTACCATATGTCTTCCAACAGCAAGAGACAATAAAGAATTGGCATAAGGCTTTTTAATATCTTCACCCATTTCTTTTATTACTCTTTCATCACATGAAAGTTCCATATCCGTACTCATCAACATGAAGGCAATCCACACAAGAGGATTAAACCAGTGTATGGACAATATCAGAAAAGCGAATATCTTAATTATATGATCCTTTCTTTGTATATGAGTCTGTTCATGTAATAAAATATAACCTCTTTCTTCAGCACTAAGTCCAACAGGCAAATATATTTTAGGTTTTAACATCCCTAGCACAAACGGTGTTTTCAAATTTTTAGCTTCAAAAATGTTCTTTTCTATTAATTGGGCATTTTTAAGTTTCCTTTTTATGAGTAGAACTGACACTAAACTGTAAACAAGCAACACTATTATCCCTAAAATCCATATATATGTACCGACTTTAATACCGTACTGAAATGGATTTATTTTGGTTTGGACACTCAGCTCAGGGAGTGCCTTATCTACAAACGAATTAGCTGCTTCCGTTCCACTGCTAATGTCCAGATTGCTCTGATAGACAATATTATGATGAATAGAGTTCTTATATGAAGCCGGAGGCACAATACTAAACATGCTTTCAAACGAGAATGGAACAATAAGGCGAAATGCCACCACTCCCCATAAAATATAGGAAATGATTTTGGGAGCTTTTTTAAGCAAAAATCTTATAACTATCACAAAAAGGATTATATAAATTGAAGTATAACTCATGCCCAAAACAGCAAGAAACAATCCACTCATTGCTACACCTCCTTGTGTTCATCAATTAGTTTTTTCAACTCCTCAACTTGACTTTTGCTTAATTTTCTTCCTCCGATAAAAGCTGTTAAAAATTTTGGCAAAGAACCCCCAAAAGTATCTTCAACAAAATGTATGCTCAAATTTGAATAATATTCGTCCTTTGAGATTTGAGATGAAACAACCGCATTTTCATTTCGAAAAACACCTTTTTCACACAACTTTTTCAATACTGTATATGTTGTGGACTTTTTCCAATTCATTTCTTTTTCACATAACTTAATAAGTTCCCCGGAACCGATAGGTTCATTTTGCCAGATTAGATCTGCAAATTTTTCTTCACTTTCCGTTAGTTTATATCTTTTCATGACTACCCTCCTGAATCTATATCTTATCGACCTAATTATAGTCTATATGTTATAGACCAAAATGTCAATATCCAACGTAAAGCAGATGCCTCTGTAAAACAGGAGTCGGTTCTCTGTTCCATACTCAATAAACCTTATTAGTAATATATCCGGTTATGCTTCCAAAAATAAAGGAAATAGTGCAGCAGGCCATTGAAAAGCTGATGAAGGTGAGGACGGCAAACATGCTCGAACTTATGTTAAGTTTTACTTTGATTCATAAGCAATGTCAATAAATGTTAAAACTCTGCAGGGTTATTATCTTTCAGCAGGCTGATCAGCTCAAGGGAAGCCCGTGAAAGAGGTACATCCTTCAACCGGGCAACACCGACATAACGCGGTGGAATCCTCTCAATGGGCCTGATCTCATACAGCCTTCCGCTGGCAATCTCATCTTCAAAAAAGTTTCTTGTTATCCAAGCTATCCCCATATCATATTTCGCAAAGGGCACTAAAAGGTCCATGTTGCCCAGTTCAAAATCCGGAGTTGCCTCCAATCCGTTTTGTAAAAAATATTGATCGGCAAAGGCTCTGGAATTGCTATTTTTCTCCAGCATTAGCAGGGGGTGACGGATGATTTCGCTCAGTGGCTGATTTTTACTGACATATGACTGTATTTTACTCCTGTTACAAAGCAATCCTGCACTTCCATAATGGTTGTAAAATGAAGACTGTCATCGTTATAGGGCAGATTAATGATTCCAAAATCAATTTTTCCCGCTTTCAGAAGGCTGATGATTCCTGGGGTTGTCGGGCAAACCACATGGATCTTGATTTTGGGATGCAATGTGTTAAACAACTTAAGATATTTGACCAGATAGTATCTGCACAGCGTGTCGCTGACCCCAAGCCGGATTTCCCCGCTGTTCAAGTTTTTAACATCATTGATCTTTTTCTCCGCTGTAGACAGGAAATGAAAGACTTGATCCACATACTTATACAGAATACTTCCCTCAAGGGTCAGTTTAACCCCCTTCGGTGTCCGGATAAACAGCGTACATCCCAGTTCTTCTTCCAGTTGCCGGATAGCACGGCTGACGGCCGGCTGTGTGATATACGTAACCACAATACAAGGAGGAGATCAGGATGAAAAAGAAAATAGGAATAAATGGTTTTGGAAGAATTGGCAGGCATACCTTCAAGCTTATCCTGGAAAAATATCCGAATAATTTGGAAGTTGTAGCAATCAATGATTTAACTGACACACAGACACTAGCCTATCTGCTTAAATACGATTCGGTGTTTGGCAGATACGCTCAAACGGTTGAAGCAACGGAAAAAGCCCTCATCAACAATCGAAGCCCTGTCCACGATGGTAATCGAAAAGAATATGGTGAAGGCGGTAGCATGGTATGACAATGAATGGGGATATTCAGCCAGATGTGCGGATCTGCTGGCCTATATAGCCAGAAAGTAAACCGACAGAAAAAAAGGATACTGCCATTGCATGAACAAAGGGTAGTATCCTTTTATGTTCCTTTAGGATATAATCCCGTCCAGCTTTCATTGAAGCCCCAGTGACGGTAAGCATGATTCATCACGGCCAGGTACATGATAATTTTTTAGGTAAAACTCGCTATGATGAGCTAAATCCAAGTAACTAAAAAACAGGATTCGTATAAAATTGTTCTTACTGACAGAAAACCGTCTCCTGTTTTACATTATACCCTCTTCTTATATATACCTATCGATATTGAGACGGATATTAGATTTACAACTAACGTAAAAATTACAGCAACAAGCATCACTATGAAAATATTCGCATTTGATGAAGAAAAAATCCCTGGAAGACCATTTTTAAACACCACCGCCATGGCTGTTGTAATTGCAATCAGTACAAAAAAGGCAAGACGTCCTTTTTCCACTCCAAACTTGAACATAAACGGTAGATTAAACGCCTGTACTATAGTTGCAATACAAGCAACAAGTATTACGGTAAAAATACTTTCAAGCTCCAAAGTGGAATTCTTTAGCAAGCTGTGAGCTATTTGTGCTGTAATCGAAAGAAGAGATGCAGCAGCAACAGCTATATATCCGAGGATATATTTACTCCCAATGATACTTTCATCTGAATAGGGCATCATCAACGCAAGACTGTTCCATTTAGAGCGTTCGTCATATGCCAATGCCGTAATCGGTAACATGGCGGCATAAAACATGGCTATTGCGGATATGGAATTCCCGGGAGTAATGGCAAATAATATTATCATCAGGATATAAAATTTTATTTGTTTCATCAATGTATAGCAATCTTTAAGAAGTAATGCCTTCATTGTTTCATATCTCCTCTCGCTAAAAATAGGATAATATCCTCCAAAGTAGTATACTCAGTGCTAAATGTGTTTGAAACGGCAGCTTTCAAAACCAGGACTTCAACACCGTATTTGCTGACCTTTTTCCCTTTAACAGCTTCTTTAGGCATCTTTTCGAAGTCATCCTTAGACATCTTTATAATAGCATATTCTTCCAATAGTTTATCCTTCTCTTCGCAAAATAGAAGCTTGCCGTTATGAATAAAAGCAATGTAATCGCATATCTTTTCAAGGTCGCTGACTATATGGGAAGAAAGCAGTACCGAGTGAGTCTCATCCCGGGTAAAGTCATTGAAAATATCTAATATCTCGTCTCGAACAATAGGATCAAGCCCGCTGGTGGCTTCGTCCAGTATCAAAAGCTTGGGTTTATGGGAAATTGCCACAGCAATTGCCAGCTTCATCTTCATACCTCGGGAGAAATCCTTGAACGCTTTTTTCTCAGGCAACCTAAATCTATTCAAAAAATTGTAATAGCATTCATCATCCCAGTTTCGGTAAGTATTTTTCATAACTTTCCCTACATTTTCCGGTGTCAGAACCTCCGGAAAGTATGCTTCATCGAGCACCACTCCTATATCCTCTTTAACTGCGATAAACTCACCACTCAGGTTATCAACCCCTAGGACTTTTACGCTTCCGCTGTCTCGGGAAATAGCATTCATAATCAGTTTGATAGTCGTTGATTTGCCCACTCCGTTTTCACCGACAAGCCCCATAATAGCACCGGTGGGAAGTGTAAGATTTATATCCCTAAGTTCAAATCCCGGGTAAGACTTGCTTAAATTGTTGATTTCAATGGCATTCATTCCTTATTCCTCCTCTTGGATGATACTAAACATCTCAATTATGTCTTCGTGGGAAAGATTGCAGGCTTTGGCAAGATGCTGTATTTTACGGATATATTCCTCAATCTTTTTCAAGTGTTCCTCACGTATAAGCTCCATATTCTTTTTCGCTACATAACAGCCTTTTCCCGCAACAGTATAAATGTACCCGTCCCTCTCAAGCTCATCATAAGCCCGTTTGGTGGTAATGACGCTAATGCGGAGATCTTTCGCAAGTGCCCGTATAGACGGAAGCATATCTCCTTCTTTAAGCACACCCGAGATGATGGAGTTTTTTATCTGGGTATAAATCTGCTCATATATAGGCTGTTCACTCATATTGCTCAAAATGACATCCAAGGTGACGCCTCCAATCAATACTGTATATATACACTATATACAGTATATACAAAAAATAATTATTTGTCAATAGATAGAAAAGAAGACAAATAAAAATCACCCCACCTTTAGAGATAATATCGGTAGGGTGATATTAAACAGGGAAACGTAGTTTTTTATCAATCCTTATCAGGTTAATTCCTTATTAAGTAATCGAATGCACTTAGGGCTGCTGTTGCACCGGAACCCATGGATATAATAATCTGTTTATAAGGACTGTTGGTACAATCACCTGCAGCAAACACTCCAGGCATGGAAGTTTCATTCCTATGGTTTACAACAATCTCACCTATGGAATTTCGTTCTATGATGTCTCCAAGCCATTCGGTATTGGGTACAAGACCGATTTGAACAAAAACACCCTGAACTTCAATGTGTTTTTCCTCATTTGTGTCACGATGGATAAAAGTTATTCCGTCAAGCTTTTCTTTGCCGGTAAATTCTTTTGTTTGAACATTTGTAAGTACAGTTACATTGGGAAACTTATATAAACGTTCCTGTAAAACCTTGTCAGCCTTTAATTCAGGCATAAACTCCAACACTGTTACATGCCTTACAATTCCCGCCAAGTCAATAGCAGCTTCTATACCCGAATTCCCTCCACCGATTACAGCCACATCCTTTCCTACAAACAGTGGACCGTCACAGTGGGGACAATACGCCACTCCTTTGGTTTTAAACTCTTTTTCTCCCGGAACGTTTACATTACGCCATCTAGCACCTGTTGCAATAATAACTGCCTTACTTTTTAGAACAGCACCTTTTTCCAGCTCTACTTCCAACAGTTCCTTACGTCTAATATTTTTCGCTTTTTGAAGATTAATTATATCCACATTATATCTTTTCACATGCTCTTTTAGATTTTCGGCCAGCTTTGGACCTTCAGTATACGGAACAGAAATAAAATTCTCTATTCCCAAAGTATCTAAAACCTGACCTCCAAATCTCTCAGCCACAATACCGGTACGAAGTCCTTTTCTGGCTGAGTAAATGGCAGCACTCACACCGGCGGGTCCTCCACCTATGACAAGTATATCAAATGGTTCCTTTTCATTTATGGAAGATAAATCCGATGGTTGTCCCAGTTTGGCAAGAATCTCCTCGAGTGTCAGTCGTCCGCTTTCAAAGAACTCGCCATTTAAGTATATCGTAGGTACTGCCATTATATCCTTGCTCTCAACCTCTTCTTTATAAACAGCCCCATCTATCATAGTATGGGTGATGTTCGGATTGAGCACACTCATTATATTGAGTGCTTGAACCACATCAGGGCAATTATGGCAGCTAAGGCTAATATAGGTTTCAAAATGATATTCGCCTTTTAGCTGTTTAATTTGGTTGATATAAGTATCATCCACCTTAGGGGCTCTTCCTCCCACTTGAAGAAGAGCCAGAACCAAAGAAGTAAATTCGTGCCCCAATGGAACGCCGGCAAATACAATACCTGTATCTTCATTTAAACGATTAATGCTAAAGCTAGGAGTTCTGTCCAATACTGCTTTTTCAACATGTATTTTGGAAGAAAGTTTTGTAAGTTCATCGATTAGTACGAGCATATCCTTAGATACATCATCGCTACCGGCATTAACCTTTATGACAATATCATTTTCAAGTAAAGCCAAATATTGTTCCAGTTGCTGTTTTATTTCCACATCTAAAAGCATGTCTATTACCTCTTATATCTTTCCAACCAAATCAATACTCGGTTTTAGTGTTGCACCGCCTTCTTTCCATTTTGCCGGGCACACTTCGCCGGGATGATTCCGAACATATTGGGCAGCCTTTATTTTATTGACAAGAATATCGGCATCACGTCCGATTCCACCGGCAGATATTTCAACAGATTGGATAACACCATCGGGATCTATAATAAAAGTGCCTCTGTCTGCCAAACCTGTTGCTTCGTCAAGAACATCAAAGTTTCTCGAAAGAGTATGAGAAGGGTCTCCAATCATAATATAAGTAATTTTTCTTATAGCTTCCGATGTATCGTGCCATGCCTTGTGAGTATAATGTGTATCGGTAGAAACAGAGTATACTTCTACTCCTAATGCTTTTAGTTTTTCATAATTATTTTGAAGATCTTCAAGTTCAGTAGGGCAAACGAAAGTAAAGTCTGCGGGGTAAAAGCATACTACACTCCATTTCCCTTTAAAATCTTGTTCGGTTACAGTAATGAACTTACCGTTGTGATAAGCTTCAGCAGTAAATGGTTTTACTTCAGTTCCAATCAATGACATGATAAATTCCTCCTATCATTTTATTTTTGTCTATTTAAACTTTTAATTAAACACAATAGACTTTCTATAAATATACCCACTTTTTATTTAATAAAACCGATTTATAAAAAATTTATATAACAGGGGGCCGGTTGTCTGTTCTATAGTGTCAATCAGAGAACCGTCCCTATGATTTATTGAACCTTGTCGAATTTTGGTTTATTTCTCCAAAACCGCTTATGTACAGTTTTTACCAACTCATTTGGCATTAAAAATCGGTTGTACGAATTTATATTTTGTAGTATAATGGCACATTATAATATTATATTATGCCTTTTTTCGACATTATTTATTCCTTCTATGTCTATTAATGCTAATTTATTATAATACTTAAATTTTTTTCAGCCTTATGAATTAAAACGTTTATTTGTTCAAATCATAAAATAGCTGGATAAAAAATACATTGATGTTGTGATTTTCTAGTTCACAAATATGGAGGTCTTATGTTGAAATACGTTTTAAAAAGATTATTTGCATCAATTTTAACTTTATGGGTTATGTTTACATTGACATTCTTTCTAATGCACTTGACACCGGGCAATCCTTTTCTTGGAGACGGAAAGATAACGCCTGAAATATTGGCAAACTTGGAAGCGAAATATGGCTTGGACAAGCCCTTATTAGTTCAATATAAAATGTATGCAATGAATATTCTTAAAGGTGACTTGGGGGAGTCGATAAAACTCTCGGGACAGACTGTCGGTGAAATAATTGCCAGAAAATTTCCCTATTCACTTAAGTTGGGATTGTTCTCAAGTGCAATAGCTATAATCGTAGGTACTGTTCTAGGAACAATAAGTGCCCTTAGGAAGAATACTGCAGCCGATAGAGTGATTATGTTCATTGTAACAGTTGGAATTGCGGTTCCAAGCTTCGTTGTAGCCACAGTGAGCATGGTTTTGTTTGGAGTAAAATTGCAACTTTTCCCAACGGTAAGTCGCCTTGATAGCCTCTCAAGTTTTATATTGCCCGGATTTGCACTATCCTTCTTCCCTCTTAGCTTTATTACAAGGCTTATGCGTTCATCAATGCTTGATGTAATAAACCAAGATTATATAAGAACTGCTCGGGCAAAAGGGTTGTCGGAAAGAGTGGTAATTTTCAAGCACGGTTTAAGAAACGGAATATTACCGGTTGTAACCTATGCAGGACCAATGGTTGCCGGAGTTCTAACCGGTTCTTTTGTAATTGAATCAATTTTTTCAATACCGGGTCTGGGGAACTCTTTTGTAACAAGCATAACAGCAAAGGATTATCCCACTGTAATGGGTGTAACCTTGTTTTACGGTGCTTTACTGATTTTTATGAACTTTTTAGTTGATATAATATACAGATTTGTAGATCCTAGAATTAACATTGCCAAATAGGAAAAAAATAAAGTAGCAGGGTGTTATTTACTTGCTGAATCATTATATATCATGCCTGGCGACGAAAGTTTGTCGCAAAGAACGGCAGAAATGGAGTTTATAGAAATGGAGAGACCAAAATGACAAATATGATTAAACCGGAAACTTTGGATAAAAAGCTATTCTCACCTGCCTCGGACAGTGAAAAGGCAACAGTGGAAGTTATGCGACCATCGGTAGGTTATTGGAAAGATGCCTGGAGAAGGCTACGAGCAAATAAAGTCGCCATGGGTTCACTCGTAGTTATTCTGCTGGTTGTATTGGCTGCAATAATCGGACCTATGCTTTCACCCTACGCATATGATCAGATAAGAAAAGGCAGTGAAAATTTACCTCCAAGTGCACAACATTTATTCGGTACGGATAGCCTGGGAAGAGATTTGTTTACCAGAACAATGATCGGTGCCAGGATCTCTCTCTCCGTCGGTATTGTTGCAGCTATAATGATATCAATAATCGGTATTTTGTACGGTGCAATCTCAGGCTACTTTGGAGGTTGGGTAGATATTGTAATGATGAGAATTATAGATATCGTCTATTCGGTTCCGACAATACTCATAGTTATTCTTCTCCAAGTTGTTTTAAAGACACCGATAGACAATTTTCTAAATTCTGCCAATGCACCCAACTTCCTTAAGAGTTTAGGTGTCGGACTGATAAGTATATTTTTTGTTCTTGCCCTTCTTTACTGGGTAGATATGGCTAGGATAGTGCGAGGTCAAATTCTAGCTTTAAAGGAGCAGGAGTTTGTTCTTGCTGCCAAGGTACTCGGTGCAAGCAATAGAGAAATTATTTTCAAGCATCTTGTACCCAATTGCATCGGTCAAATTATAGTTGTAGCCACACTAAAAATTCCTGAGGCAATTTTTGTAGAATCTTTCCTCAGTTTCATAGGACTAGGTGTCTCAATACCCATGGCATCGCTTGGGTCTCTGGCACAGAGTGCTTTAAAAGGTATATACTCCTATCCGTACATGCTGTTTTTCCCTGCAGCCACCATCAGTGTTATCATTTTGTCCATTAACCTTTTTGGTGACGGTCTGAGAGATGCTCTGGACCCAAGGATGAAAAAATAGACTTAAAAAAGTATTTTTCGCTTTAAGCGTAGATGGGAGATTCAAATGAGTAAAGAATTACTTAAAATAAATGATTTAAAAGTTTCCTTCTTTACACCGGCGGGAGAAGTCAAGGCTGTAAATGGAATCAGCTACTCTCTTGAAAGCGGGAAGGTTCTAGGAATAGTCGGTGAGTCGGGTTCCGGCAAAAGTGTTTCCTCCTATTCCATTATGGGCTTAATCGATAAACCCGGTAAAATTGTTGGAGGAAGTATAATATTTGACGGAAAAGATGTTTCCACAATGACTAAGGCAGAAAGGCAGAATTTCTCAGGCAATGAGGTGGCAATGATATTCCAGGATCCCATGACCTGTTTGAATCCTGTTTTTACCATAGGAAACCAGATTGTAGAATCTTTGATTCACAAATACGGCAAAATCTCAAAAGAGGAAATACGAAAACGCTCAGTTGAACTATTGACTTTAGTTGGTATAAACGAACCGGAGAAGCGTTTGCATCAATATCCTCATGAATTCTCAGGGGGTATGCGGCAAAGGGTAATGATTGCAATGGCTCTTGCCGGCTCACCGAAACTTTTGATTGCCGATGAACCGACCACAGCCCTTGATGTTACCATACAAGCCCAGATTCTAGAGCTTCTGAAAGATATTCAGAAGAAAACCGGAATGGCTATAATTCTAATAACCCACGACCTTGGTATTGTCGCGGACATGGCTGACGACGTTATTGTAATGTACGGAGGGAAAATTGTTGAGTACGGATCCGTATACAATATATTTAATGCCCCACGCCATCCATATACAAAAGGATTACTTCGCTCTTTACCTGACCTTAGCAAAAAGGGTGAAAAACTAATTCCCATTCAGGGAAATCCCATAGACCTGTTAAACTTGCCCCAAGGCTGTGCCTTTGCACCAAGGTGTGAAAACTGCATGAAGGTCTGTATAAATTATATGCCGGAGGAATACTTAACTGAGGATGGCCACAGAGTCAGCTGTTGGCTTTACGATAGCAGGGCCAATAATAACACGGAGGTAAAGAAAAATGACCAATAATGAATCAAAAACTCTTACATCCGGTTATAATTCAGCCCGGAAAAAAGATATTTTAATTGAAGTAAAAAACTTAAAACAATATTTCAATATTAGAACCAGTGTTGGTAAAAAAGCCACAATAAAGGCTGTGGATGATGTTACCTTCAATATATATAAAGGTGAAACTCTTGGACTGGTGGGTGAGTCCGGTTCGGGCAAGACCACTTTAGGTCGGTCAATCCTCAGAATATACGAACCCACTGACGGACAAGTTATATTCTCCGGAGTTGACATAACCAGATTAAAAAAAGGTAAACTCCTACCCTATAGAAAAAAAATGCAGTACATCTTTCAGGACCCTTACGCCTCTCTCGATCCTCGCATGACTGTCTCGGATATTGTAGGCGAGGCACTGGACATCCATAAACTTGCCGCTTCCAAAAAGGATAGGGCTGAAAAAATTAGAGAACTGCTAAACCTGGTAGGGCTCAATACCGAACATGCCTCTCGCTATCCCCATGAATTTTCGGGAGGACAACGCCAAAGGATCGGTATAGCCCGAGCTATCGCTGTTGAACCTGAGTTTATCGTATGTGATGAACCGGTATCGGCACTTGACGTTTCTATAAGGGCCCAGATAATCAACACCCTTGAAGAAATGCAGGAAAGGTTGCACTTGACATACCTTTTTATCTCTCATGATTTGGGTGTGGTTAGACATACCTGTGACAGGGTAGGTGTTATGTATTTGGGACATTTAGTGGAATTGGTAGAATCTGAGGAATTATACAAAAATCCACTTCACCCTTACTCACAGGCCCTTTTAACAGCTATTCCCGAACCTAATCCTGAAGTTGCCAAGAAAAGGAACAGAATCATTTTGGAGGGTGAAATTCCATCACCGGTAAATCCACCATCAGGTTGTAAATTTAGGACTAGATGTCCCTATGCCAAGGATATATGTGCAAAACAGGTTCCTGAATTTAAAGAACACGGAAATGGCCATTATGTGGCTTGCCATTTTGCAGGTAAATTATAGATATAATAAATTTTCGTATCACAGCAGAATAAATTATCCATAATCCGGTGAATTCGACACTGGTTAATATTTCATACTCATTTTAATTATGATAAGAATATCAATTTTAGGAATATTAATTGTAGATATGGACACAATTAATCTTAACAAAAACTGAAATAGTAAGGGGTATGAAATCAAATGAAGAAAATTTTGGCATTAACAATTATGCTTGCAATTTTTTCAACAACATTAACCGGTTGTGGAAGTACACCAAACACACCAAATCCATCAAGCCCGGAGCAAGTTATTCGTGCAACTATTGCATCCGAACCCAAAACACTTGATCCATCTCTTAATAATGCTGTTGATGGAGGAAATTACATTTTATGTGCCTTTGAAGGACTGACAAGAATAGGCAAGGACGGCACTATTGTTGCAGGAGCAGCCGAAAGGTGGGAAACAAGTTCGGATGGACTTGTTTGGACCTTTTATATCCGTAAAGATGCAAAGTGGTCCGACGGTAAGGATGTAACTGCAAATGACTTTGTTTATTCCTGGAAAAGGACAGTCAATCCGGAAACAGCAGCCGACTATGCGTACTACATTTACTTTATAAAGAACGGCGAACAGATCAACGCAGGGGAAGCTGACGTTGATACATTGGGAGTAAGAGCTGTTGACGATAAAACTCTTGAAGTAACTCTTGAAAACCCTTGCCAATTCTTTACTGAGATAGTTGCCTTCCCTGCTCTTGTTCCCCTAAGGGAAGACATCATATCCGTAAATAAAGATAAATGGGCACTTAATCCATCAACTTATGTAGGTAACGGTCCATATAAGCTAACTAGCTGGGAACACGATTCAAAAATTACCTTTGAAAAGAATGAATACTACTGGGACAAGAATTCAATAGTTGCTCCTAAAATTGAATGGTATCTGATGAATGACCAAAATGCCATCTTAAGTGCATTTAAAAACGGTCAGGTTCTCTATGCAAAGAACATTCCTACAGATGAGCTGGCTGCTGAAAAACAAGCCGGTAATCTAAAAATACTCCCAATACTTGGAACATACTACATTGACTTTGTAAACAACAAACCTCCTTTTGATAATGCAAAAGTAAGAAAGGCTTTCTCCTTGGCAATTGACCGTAATTACCTGGTGGAAAACGTTAAAAAGGGTGGAGAAACCCCAGCAACAGGTTTCGTGCCTTACGGAATTGCCGACGTTAAGCAGGAACCCGATTTTCGTACTACAGCCGGTGATTATATCTCAGTGAAACCGGAAGATTACGAGAAGAATGTTGAAGAAGCTAAAAAACTTCTTGCTGAAGCCGGTTATCCCGATGGAAAGGGATTCCCCAAAGTCACTTACGGCTTGAACTCGGGTTCGGGTCATGAACCGGTAGCTGAAGCTTTACAGCAGATGTGGAAAGAAAACTTGGGAGTTGAGGTTGAAATCCTTGCCCAGGAATGGAATGTATTCCAACAGTCAAGAAAAGACGGTGTTTATAACATAAACAGAAACGGATGGATTGGAGACTATATGGATCCATCGACATTCATGGATATCTTTACAAGCGGAAACGGTCAAAATAATGCTAAATACAGTAACCCAAAATATGATGAACTGATCGCTGCTGCAAGAAAGGAAAGTGACCCTGCAAAACGTATTCAGTTGTTCCACGATGCAGAAAAGTTACTCATGGATGATGCAGCGATAGCTCCATTATACTTCTACACCGAACCGGTAGTTATTTCACCGAAACTTCAAGGAGTGGTAAATACAAAACTCGGTTTCGTACTTTTCAACTGGGCATCCATTAAGTAAGTATAATTATTAGAGTAATATTAACAGTAGCTGTTACACTAAATTTAGTGTAACAGCTACTGTATTTAGGGGGGAGGTCGAAGGTCGTGAAAGCTTTAGAAATTGAAGGGGCATAGATAGCCCCTGAGATTTTTTGAAACTTCTAATTCTTCACTTCTGTTTTATACCTTTGCGACTTCAAACTGGCTGTAGTAAAGGTCTGCATAGAATCCGCCCTTAGCCAGAAGCTCCTCATGGGTTCCCTGTTCAACAATATCACCATGGTTCATAACCAAAATGAGATCTGCATCCCGTATTGTGGAAAGGCGGTGTGCTATTACGAAACTTGTACGGTCCTTCATAAGATTTGCCATGGCTTTTTGAATTTGCACCTCAGTTCGTGTATCCACCGAGCTTGTTGCTTCATCCAAAATAAGTATTTTCGGATTGGATAAAACAGCCCTTGCTATAGTTATCAATTGCTTTTGCCCCTGAGATACATTGCTAGCTTCCTCATTCAGTTCCATGTTGTAACCTTTCGGTAAAGCATGGACGAAACTGTCCACATGGGCAGCCTTGGCTGCAGCAATAACTTCCTCATCAGTGGCATCAAGACGTCCATAGCGAATGTTCTCCATAATACTGCCGTTATAAAGCCATGTATCCTGCAAAACCATACCGAACATTGAACGTAAATCTCCACGGGTAAATTCCCTTATATCATGACCGTCAATCAAAATTGAGCCTTTATTTACATCATAGAATCTCATTAACAGCTTAACCATCGTTGTCTTACCGGCACCAGTAGGACCTACTATTGCAACCTTCTGCCCGGGTTTTACCACCGCTGAGAAATCATTGATTATAATATTTTCCTCATTATAACCGAAATGTACATTTTTAAATTCAACTATTCCCTTTATACCGTCAGGCTCAACTGTGACATCAGCATCCGGTACCTCTTCCTCTTCATCCAAAAACTCAAATACACGCTCAGCAGAAGCTGCAGTCTGTTGAAGAATATTGGATATGTTCGCCAACTGCGAAATAGGCTGTGTAAACTGGCGTACATATTGTATAAAGGCTTGAATATCACCAACTTCTATAACTTTTCTTGCGGCATAATAACCACCCAAGATACATATTGCCACATAACCCAAATTGCCTACAAAGCCCATAAGCGGCATCATGATACTGGTTAGAAAATGGGATTTCCATGCCGACCCGTAGAGTTTGCCGTTTAATTCATTAAACTTTTCAATACTTTTCTTTTCGCCGTTAAAGGCCTTAACTACGGTATGGCCCCCATACATCTCTTCAATGTGACCGTTCAGGTTTCCAAGATAGTCCTGCTGCTGTTTGAAGTATTTCTGCGACTGTTTTACAATCAGCATTATAAGGATCGTGGACAGCGGCAAGATCCCTATTGCCACCAAAGACATCTTCCAACTTATTTTAAGCATCATAAAAAGTACTCCAACAACAGTGGTCACCGAAGTAATTATCTGGCCGAGGCTCTGGTTTAGAGTCTGGCTCAATGTGTCGACATCATTGGTTACACGGGACAGAACTTCACCATGATTTGTTGAATCGAAATACTTTAAAGGCATACGGTTTATCTTTTCGGAAATATCCTTTCTGAAAGTGTAACTCACCTTCATTGATACGTCGGACATCAACCATCCTTGGATATATCCGAACAATGCACTTAGTAAATACAAACCGACAAGCTTTATTAGTATTCTTGCTATAGCATCAAGATCAATCCCGCCGGTTCCGGAAATTTTTGCAATAACTCCTTCAAACAGCTTTGTTGTAGCCTTCCCCATAATTTCCGGACCAAGTATTGAAAATGTTGCACTGGCCATGGCAAACAGTATTGAAATAAATATAGCTATTTTATAAACACTTAAGTGTTTAACCAACTTTTTCATTGTACCCTTAAAATTTTTAGCCTTTTCCCCTGGCATCATCGCTCCGGGGCCGTGCCCAAATCCCTCTCTCCTTGGGGGTCTTCTAAATTCTGACGGTCTGCTATCTTTAGGACTCATGCCAATTCCTCCTTTGACAGCTGCGACAAAGCAATTTCCCGATATGTTGTACATTTTTCCATTAACTCTTTGTGTGTACCCTTGCCTACAATCCTTCCTTCGTCGAGTACAATTATCTGTTCTGCATTCATAATAGTTGAAATACGCTGTGCAACCAAGATAACGGTAGCTGAATGCAATCTTTCCTTCAAAGCTTTTCTTAACGCCGAATCGGTTTTAAAATCAAGAGCAGAAAAGCTGTCATCAAAAATATAGATTTCAGGCTTTTTAACCAGTGCCCGGGCAATTGAAAGCCTTTGCTTCTGACCTCCCGACACATTACCTCCACCTTGCGAAATATCCGATTTAATGCCATCAGGCTTTTCATTTACAAATTCCAAAGCTTGTGCAATATCTAAGGCTGTCCTCATATCTTCCTCGGAAGCACTTTCTAATGCATACTTCAAATTCGATTCAATGGTTCCGCTAAACAGCGAACTCTTCTGGGGTACATATCCAATTTTTTCTCTCAAATCATGTTGAGCTACTTCTCTCACATCTACCCCATCAACTAAAACCTGTCCTTCGGTAGCATCATAGAACCTAAGAATCAAATTGACAAGAGTTGTTTTACCCGAGCCGGTTGAGCCTATAATAGCCGTTGTCTGCCCAGGCATCGCTGTAAAGCTTATATTCTTAAGCATATCTTCCTCAGCACCGTTATACCTGAAGGACACATTCCTAAATTCAACAACTCCTCTTGCTTCGGTGCTGAAACTCTTCGCTTCTTTGGGATCCTTTATTTGAGGTTCGGTCTCCAAAACTTCCGCAATACGCTGAGCAGCCACAGAAGCCCTAGGTACCATAATAAACATAAAGGACAGCATCAGGAAGGAAAACATTATCTGCATGGCATATTGCATAAATGCCATCATATCTCCCACCAGCATATTGGAATTTGCTATCTGATTTGCCCCCACCCAAATTATAAGTAATGTAACTGCATTCATTATCAGCATCATGGAAGGAAACATAACAACCATGACCCTGTTTACAAAGAGGTTTGTCTTTGTAAGTTCTTGATTTGCCTTGTCAAATCTTTCTTCTTCAAACTTTTGGGTATTAAACGCCCTAATAACCATCATACCCGAGAGGTTTTCCCTTGTAACCAAATTCAGCTTGTCAACAAGTTTCTGAATGAGCTTGAATTTCGGTAATGCAACAACAAGTACCACAAGAATCAATCCCAATACCGCAATTACACCCACTGCAATAACCCAAGTCATGGACTGGCTTTTGCCCACTGCTTTTATTATCCCGCCAACAGCCATTATTAGCGAATAAAAAACCATTCTAATCATCATCATGACAAGCATCTGAACATGATTTATATCGTTGGTGGTTCTAGTTATCAGGGATGCGGTTGAAAACTTATCCATCTCGATATTTGAAAAGCTCTCAACTTTAGTAAATACATCCCTTCGCAAATTACGAGCCAAACCGGCTCCGGTTCTTGCTGCAAAATAGCCTACAAAGACCACACATAATGCACTGAAAAGCGAAACCAAGAGCATTCTAAGCCCAATATTTAAAATAAATCGGCTCTGAACTTTATCCACGTTCATACCTAGTGCCGCATATTCGGCTTTAATACTGTTTGAGGCATACTGTACTATGGTACTCTCTCCCATAGCTTCAATATCAAAGTTCATATAGTTTTGCCCAGGTATAACTTTTTTTCCGTCAGAATCAAGCTGACCGCCAAATCCTTCTGCTGTAGCTTTTTCTATCATGGATACTGCAATAAGTGCTTTTCCCATTTTTAAATTCAGATTATCAATGTCGGCGTTTTCCTTTAAAACATACACCGGTTCCTTTTCCAAAACAGGATACTTTTTAACATACTTTTGATAATCTTCCCCGGACTTATCAATAAGTACATAATTATTCAGAATTTCATTCCTGTCATCCTCACTCATAAAAATTAATAGCTTGCCCATCTGACTAGCTCTTACGGCTTCGGGAACTGCACTTTCAATACCCCCATTTTGGATACCCGTGTTAACAATCTTTGACATATAGTCGGGTAAGGAAAGGTCTGCCATAGCCTGGCCGAAGAGAAAAACTACGGATATTAGAATCAGTCCGATAAACGGTTTTAAATACCTTACCAATTTATACATTGTAAAATCTACTCCTTGTCCACCAAATTTTTGTTATTTTTTTCCACTAGCCTTTTCAATATTTCCAAGCCTTCGAATATTTTATTTACTTCTTCATCGGTAGCTTCATTCATTACCTCAGCAAATTTGTATTCTATTGCTTCAAATTTACTTTTTATACATGCTTTATGCTCTGTAGTAACATTAACCCTTACCACTCTCCTATCGTCTTTGCTTCGTACCCTTTCTACAATACCTTGTTTTTCCAGTCTATCAACTATTCCCGATACCGTACTGTTGGAAAGACCCATTTTTTCACTTAAGTCACTAATCTTCATCTCGCCGTAATGGGCAATAATACCTACAAGCATTGCCTGGGGTCCTGTTAAATTCATTTCCCCATATGGCTTGTAGGCATTCTTAATCAAACCCATAATTTGTTTTAGCAGTTTAATTACTTCAATACCTCTGTTCACATCTTCCATTACCTTGCTCCTTTATTTATTTTTGCCATAATTTTGCATCGAATCATTTCGATTTTACTTCTTTTAAATACGCTCAAAAAAAGTATACACAAAAAGAGTAATAGTATTTTGCACCGAAATATTTCGCATGCTAAATATATTACTCTTTCTATATATGCAAGTCAAGGCTTCTTTATATATTTTTTTATATGATTTTTACCAAACCGTCGCTCATAATTGAAACCTATCTCTCTTCAATATCTACATAATCACGCCTTTTTGCCACACTCTTATATGCAGGTCTTATTATTTTTCCTGCATTAACAATTTCCTCAATACGGTGAGCACTCCAACCGGCAATTCTGGATATTGCAAATATCGGAGTAAACATTTCCTTCGGAATACCCAACATATTGTAAACAAAACCGGAATAAAAATCCACATTAGCACTTACGCCTTTATACATTTTACGGACTTCCGCTATTACTTTAGGTGCTAAATCTTCCACCTTAGAATAGAGATTAAACTCAGCCTCAAGCCCCTTTTCTTTAGCCAGCTTTTCAGCATACTCTTTCAATATTACGCAACGAGGATCCGATATCGAGTATACGGCATGTCCAATACCATAGATAAGTCCTGAGCGGTCAAAAGCTTCTTTTCTCAATAATTTCATCAAATACTCTTCTATCTCTTTGTCGTTGTCCCAGTCTTTCAAATTCTTTTTCATATCATCAAACATTTGCACAACTTTTATATTTGCCCCTCCATGTCTCGGTCCTTTCAAAGAACCTAACGCCGCTGCCATCACCGAATATGTATCGGTTCCTGTTGATGTGACAACATGGGTTACGAAGGACGAGTTGTTACCGCCTCCATGTTCGGCATGAAGCACAAGGGCCAAATCCAAAAGTGTCGCCTCCAGTTCTGTAAACTGACTGTCGGGCCTTAACATATGCAGTATGTTCTCTGCAGTACTCAATTCAGGTTTCGGACTGTGTATAACCAAGCTTTTGTTGTCGTAATAATGGGAATAAGCCTGATAACCATATACTGCTATTGCAGGGAAGCATGCAATTAATCGAATGCATTGCTCCAGTACATTGTCAATTGAGGTATCATCGGCCCGCTCATCGAAACTATACAATGCCAATACATTCCTGGCCAACACATTCATAATGTCTTTGCTTGGAGCCTTAAGAATCAAATCTCTTACAAAATCATCGGGAAGATACCTGTAATCGGCAAGAATCTGTTCAAAATCCGACAACTGTTTTTTATTGGGCAAATCGCCAAATAGCAGCAAATAACACGTTTCTTCAAAACCTTTTCTTCCGCTCTTTATAAAACCGTCAACAATCTCATTTACATCTATACCTCTATACATAAGCCTACCCGGGACTGGAATGATTTCGTTCTCATCGATGATATAAGAATGCACTTCCCCAATCTCCGTCAATCCTACAAGAACCCCTTTACCGTCAAGGTCTCGGAGCCCGCGTTTTACCTGATATTTGACAAACAATTCCGGGTCAATATAACTGCTCTTTTGTGCCAACTTGCTAAGTTCTCCAATTTCTTGTCTATGCTCCCTGAATTTTGAGTTTCCCATACTATACTACCTCCTTATTGAATATAGTTCTAATACAAACCATCCGGCAGTACCGTTGTATTCAAATATTTCCCCCAAAAAAGAATAGGACATTATATAGATTGGCATATTTACATGAATTGAAATTTAATCAATAAACTGCTTGCAATTTATCCAACAGGTCTGGTTAGTTTTTCAAGTTTCTCAAGATATGAATAGGCATGTGAAGACTCTGTACCGCACATTTCAAGAGATGGTCTCAAACTTGAACATACAGCCGGCCGCTCAGGTTTACCGAATATTTTGCATCTGTTATCATCAGTGAGTTGGACACATCTGACACCGGAAGGTTTTCCTTCCGGCATTCCCGGTATCGGCGATGATATGGATACCGCAATGCAACATGCAGCACAACCTATTCTACACTCCATCCCTAATTTCCTCTCACAAAAATTAATAATTAAAGATAATTATATCATTTTTCTCCTACAATTAAAACACGGTTTTTAATATATTTTAGGCACTTCCAAAAAATCAAACATTTATACTATAGAAAACAGCAACTTATTTAAGTATTTATAACTAATTTAACTAAAAACTGCAAAAACGGACCAAGCTTGCCCGTTCAAAAAATATTTGAACTATTTTAACCGTTGTATTTATTTCTCATTAGTCTTAGAATAGACAAAGTGTGACCTTTTTTGGTTATTGAAGCAGTTTTTGAGAATGGAGTGAAAGAATGATAAATGAATATGTAAAAGACCTCAAGCAAGAGTTTAGGGGATACAATATCCAGAAATTCAAGCAGGATCTGTTGGCAGGTCTAACGGTTACGGCAGTTGCTTTGCCACTTGCCCTGGCTTTCGGTGTGGGCTGCGGTGCCACAGCGGCAGCAGGCCTTATTACTGCAATTATCTCAGGACTGGTAATTGCCTCATTTTCCGGTGCATCATACCAGATTTCCGGACCTACCGGGGCAATGACAGCAATCCTAATTTTGCTTTTTCAAAAATATGGGCTTAACGGAGTTTGGCTGGCCGGTGCAATGTCAGGGATAATACTTATAATTGCTGGACTTTTGAAATTCGGTAAAATTGTATCTTACATACCCTCACCGGTTGTGACAGGCTTCACTTCCGGTATAGCTTTAATTATCGCCATAGGACAAATAGACAACTTTTTCGGTATAAAATCGGCGGAAGCTGAATCTTCAGCTGTAAAATTTCTCAATTATTTCAAAACCGGGATAACTCCAAACTGGTCTGCGTTACTGCTAGGGTGTATCGTTATTGCAATAATGATACTGTGGCCGAAAAAGTGGAATGCCGTTATTCCGTCATCCCTTGTAGGTCTGATATCAGCACTGGTAGTCCATCTGATTTTTAAATTTGATGTCGAGGTTATAGGTGAAATTCCCAAAACTCTTCTCCCCGATAGTAGGCTAAATCTTTTTACAGTCGATATATCGAGTATAAAGGGAATGATAATGCCGGCGTTGAGTATCGCAGCCTTGGGTATGATTGAAAGTCTACTGTGCGGTGAAGTTGGAAGTAAAATGAAAGGTGAAAAGATAAACACAAACCGTGAGCTGGTAGCCCAAGGAATAGGTAATATGGTAATACCCTTCTTTGGAGGAGTACCGGCAACAGCTGCTATTGCAAGAACAAGTGTGGCTATAAAATCCGGTTGTCAAACCAGACTTGTCAGCATTTTTCATTCGGTGGGCCTTATAATATCAATGTTTGTTCTTGCACCCATCATGTCCCAGATTCCTCTAGCTGCCCTTTCCGGTGTGCTTATGGTAACCGCTTGGCGAATGAACGAATGGGAAAACATTAGATACATTTTTTCCAAACGTTTTACCGGTGCCATATTGAAATATTTGATAACCATGTTTGCGACCGTAATATTTGACCTTACACAGGCAATTATAATAGGAGTTGCCTTTGCAAGCATTATGTTCCTGGTTAAAATTTCAAATATGGGAATCAGCATTGAAGAAGTGGACCAAAAAAGATTGGTTGAAAAAAGCGGCATGAATATCAACAAGCCTTTAGAACATATACGAGTGGTATATTTTACAGGACCTATTTTCTTTGCTACAGTTAAGCAATTGAACACACAACTTTCCGACATAGATGATGTCAAAGTGCTTATTTTATCGATGCGTGGAGTTCCTCTTATCGACACTTCCGGGGTTCAGGCATTAGATGAGCTCTATCACCAACTACAGCAAAAAAACTGTCAACTCATGTTCTGCGGGCTTCAACCCAGTGTTAGAGAAATGCTTAAAAAGAGCAATTTAGCAGAACACATAGGCAAGGACATGGTCTTCTGGAGTGCAGATCAGGCTATTATTGCCGCACAGGATATGGTTGTTGCATAAAATATTAAGAATTATTAGTTACAAAGAGTTCTGCAAACAATCTTTGCCATATATTAAGCAACCAATATTTTAAGAATAATTTTATAATTGTCCCAAAAACTCTTTAAACTATTTTTATATTGATTTATAATGATGATTATGAGTGCTTGATTATATTAATGCCTCTACTTCTCCCAAATCCTGTTTTGAATGAAACGGTATTTGGTTGAATCCATAGAGGCTATTATTATTTTATATTTAGCATATTTTAATTTTTTAACAGGGGTGATTTATAAGTGGGAGGACTTTTCGGTGTAGTTTCAAAAAATGATTGTGTAACGGATTTGTTTTTCGGTACCGACTACCATTCACATTTAGGTACAAGTCGCGGAGGCTTGACTGTATGGAACGGAAATGGATTTACAAGGTCCATTCATAATATTGAAAATACTCAATTCAGGACAAAATTTGAAAATGACCTACCCAATATGTCCGGTAACATGGGTATCGGATGTATTAGCGATAATGAGGCTCAGCCATTATCAATATTTTCTCATCACGGAAATTATGCAATAACTACAGTAGGTCGCATTAACAATATGGATGAGCTTGTACATAAAACCTTTGAAAAACACTATCTTCACTTTACCGAGATGAGTAAAGGGGAAATTAATCCTACCGAAGTGGTGGCAGCCCTAATTGACCAGGAAAGTACCATAGAAGAAGGAATAAAAAAATCCCAGGAGGCTATAGACGGTTCATGTACGATGCTAATACTCACTTCCAAGGGAATTTTTGCCGCCAGGGATCTTTACGGAAGAACTCCGTTAGTCATAGGTGCAAAAGACGATGCCTTCTGCATCGCATCCGAGTCATGTGCTTTTCCCAATTTGGGATATAAGACAGAATATGAATTGGGCCCGGGTGAAATAGTATTCATAACCCCGGAGGGTATTGAAAAAATATCACCACAACGCAATAAAATGAAGGTATGTGCTTTTCTATGGGTTTACTACGGCTATCCGTCCTCGTCCTATGAAGGTATGAATGTTGAAATAATGCGATATCGCAACGGTGCTGCTTTGGCTAGAAGGGACAACCTCAGCATAGATCTCGTCGCAGGGGTTCCCGATTCGGGAGTGGCCCATGCAATAGGTTATTCAAATGAAGCTAGAATTCCCTTTGGCAGACCGTTTATAAAATATACTCCCACATGGGCAAGGAGTTTTATGCCGCAGGATCAGGCAATTCGAAATCTGGTTGCAAGAATGAAACTTATCCCCATTCCCGAAATGGTACAAGGAAAAAGTGTATTGTTCTGTGACGATTCCATTGTTCGAGGCACCCAGCTTCGTGAAACAGCCGAACTGCTTTTTAACTGCAATGCAAAGGAAGTTCACATGCGATCGGCCTGTCCTCCGCTTCTCTATAGCTGTAAATACCTGAACTTCTCAAGATCCCGTTCAGTAATGGATCTGGCAGCCCGTAGAGCAATTGTGGAATTGGAAGGCAGCATGCCTGATTCCATCGATGAATATTCTGATTTTTCCACCGAAAAACACAATTGTATGGTTGAATGTATACGCAAGCATTTGAACCTTACGACATTAAAGTATCAGAGACTTGACGATATGATAGACGCAATCGGTCTGCCGGAAGACAAGGTATGCACCTATTGCTGGAACGGTAAGGAATAGGAAGTTAATTATTAGACATTAATTCATTGCTCTTTTGATTATTCTTTATATTTTATGAGAGTTGGAGAAAATAACTAGTGAACTTTAGCACTAGTTATTTTTCGCCTTCTTTGCTTTTTACAAATCCATCAGCATATATGAAAATTTATCAACTTATTATTCTTAATCAATTCCTCATATAATTTAGCAAGTTTTTTGCTGACATCAAGAATTATTATGCTGTCTAAAACAGTAAGTACACTGGCATATCCGATAAATGTTTGTTCAACAAAAAGTGCAAGTATTTCTCTGTCGGATACCTTTCTGAAATCAGATTTAGGAACACATATCAACATACAAAGCCCTCCTTTTAATTAACTGTTTGTAGAGGTATGATTGTTCTGCTTATATTATTGCCTAAATTTTTGCAATGTAACCAATTCTTTATGTGTAGTATATTGATTGTACAAATCAGTTTCAAAATTTGGTGCTTTATTCACTTTTCATACAAAGAAATACCTGCCTTTTTGACTGAAAGTATTCAATTATGTTGAACAGCAAACATTAAGACTGCATTTGACTTAAAATGTAACCTTTATATTATCATTATATTATGATTCAAGACCAAAGTTGACTTAAATAACTCCAATAAAAAATTCTCCTCATTAAATATATCGTCAAATTTTTTTATTGTTCTGAGAACATTTTTTCGCATGGAATAAAGCAAGTTATTTTGCAGCTTTCACGGCCTTCGAAAAGCTCAAATAAACCTCTGAAGCATCGTGCCCCTTCGATTCCCGCGTCTTTCACAACCTAAAAAAGACCCTAAAAAAGAAACAAGGTATGAAAACCTTGTTTCTTCAGCCAGTCTAAGTTTTTAATTTTATATACACGTTTTATGGAATATATTCCAACTTCATTCCCTTCACGCACATCAGGTTCGAGTTACACAATTTTGCTGTGATATTCTTGAAGGGATTTAATCGGTACAATTTTATCTTTACTTTCTTTAAAGGCAACTATACCTTTAATGGTGGCATTCGCAGCAGCCATAGTCGTTATATACGGTATTTTATATTTTATAGCAGCCTTGCGTATATAGGAATCGTCATCCTGACCCTTCTTACCAATGGGTGTGTTTATCACCAATTGAATTTCTTTATTGGTTATACTGTCAATAATATTAGGTCTTCCTTCACTTATCTTATTGATGACCTCCGCTTCCACATTGTGCTGGGCCAGATACTTCTGAGTTCCGGAAGTGGCTTTAATTTTAAATCCTGCTTTTATAAACTCTTTTGCCACTTCAAGAGCTTGTGCCTTATCCCTGTCGGATACACTCAGCAACACCGTTCCCGATTCGGGCAACGAAACCTGTGTAGCTTCCTGTGCCTTAAAGAAAGCAAGGCCAAAGGAATCGGAAAGTCCCAAAACTTCTCCGGTGGATCGCATTTCCGGGCCAAGAACCGGATCCACTTCCTGGAACATATTGAAGGGGAATACCGCTTCTTTTACACCATAATGAGGTATATTAAGCATTTTAAAATTATACTCGGAGAATTTCTTGCCTCCGGCAATATTTGAAACCATTAGCTCGGTTGCAATACGAGCCATCCTTATGTTACACACCTTTGAAACAAGAGGCACAGTCCTCGATGCACGGGGATTCGCTTCAAGCACATATACCTTATCGTGTGCAATGGCATATTGTATATTCATTAAACCTATAACATTAAGTTCTCTGGCAATTTGCTCGGTATATTTGCGAATGGTGGCAAGATGCTTTTCCTGTATGCTTATAGTTGGAATAACACAAGCAGAGTCCCCGGAGTGAATACCTGCGAGCTCTATGTGCTCCATCACAGCTGGCACAAACACTTCATTTCCGTCAGAAATGGCATCCGCTTCAGCTTCTATAGCATTATCAAGGAATTTGTCAATCAATATGGGACGTTCCGGAGTCACATCCACAGCTGCCTCAACATACTGCTTGAGCATCAATTCGTCATATATTACCTCCATGCCGCGTCCGCCCAAAACATAGGATGGACGTACCATCAATGGATATCCGATACGATTTGCAACTTCAATGGCCTCTTCCAAATTACTTGCCATACCCGATTCAGGCATCGGAATATTGAGCTTTTCCATCATAACACGGAAGCGATCCCTGTCTTCAGCAAGATCTATGGCATCGGTACTTGTACCTAGTATTCTGACTCCTGCCTTTGCAAGATCCGATGCAATATTAAGAGGAGTTTGACCTCCAAACTGAACAATTACACCTAAAGGTTTTTCCTTTTCATAAATACTCAATACGTCTTCAACGGTGAGAGGTTCAAAATAAAGCCTGTCGGATGTATCATAATCGGTGGACACAGTTTCGGGATTACAGTTTACCATTATTGTTTCATATCCCATATCCCGAATGGCAAAAGCAGCATGAACACAGCAGTAATCAAACTCTATACCCTGACCGATACGGTTCGGTCCTCCTCCGAGTATCATAATCTTTTTGTTGTTGCTAACAGGTACTTTGTCCTCAACGTTATAGGATGAATAATAGTATGCAGCATTCTCCACTCCACTTACCGGCACTGCCTCCCATCCTTGAACAACACCGAGTTCGATACGTTTCTTTCTTATTTGAGCTTCCTCAACCGAAAGAAGCTTTGCAATATATCGATCTGAGAATCCGTCTTTCTTTGCCTGAATGAGCAAATCATCCGGTAAACTTGAGCCTTTATACTTCAATATCTCTTCTTCAAGCATAACAAGCTCTTTCATTTGTTCTATAAAATACTTTTTAATATTTGTAAGCTTGTGAAGTTCCTCAACATCCGCTCCTTTTCTCAAAGCTTCATACATGATAAACTGTCTTTCACTGGTTGGCTCTGCAAGCATTTCCATCAATTCGGGAAGTGTCTTCTTGTTGAAATCCTTTGCAAATCCCATACCGTAACGGCCGATTTCCAAAGAACGTATAGCCTTATGCAGTGCTTCCTTGTAAGTCTTACCGATACTCATAACTTCCCCGACAGCTTTCATTTGAGTACCCAGCTTATCTTCAGCACCTTTGAATTTTTCAAAGGCCCAGCGGGCAAATTTGACAACCACATAATCTCCCGACGGTACATATTTGTCGAGAGTTCCACCCTTCCAGTATGGAATTTCGTCAAGGGTTAATCCTGCTGCAAGCAGTGAGGAAATTAAAGCTATAGGAAAACCTGTTGCTTTTGAAGCCAAGGCAGATGAACGGGATGTTCTCGGATTTATCTCAATGATTACAACTCTGTCTGTCTTCGGATCATGGGCAAATTGAACATTGGTACCTCCAATTACTTCAATTGCCTCCACTATGGAATAGGCATATTTTTGCAATCTTTCCTGAAGTTCTTTACTGATAGTCAGCATAGGTGCAGTACAGAATGAATCACCGGTATGAACTCCCATAGGGTCGACGTTTTCAATAAAGCATACAGTAATCATATTATTCTTTGAGTCACGAACCACTTCAACCTCAAGCTCTTCCCAACCCAAAACCGATTCCTCAACAAGTACCTGACCCACAAGACTTGCCGAGATTCCTCTTCCTGCAACCTGCTCAAGTTCTTCCATATTATAAACCAAACCGCCACCAGTACCTCCCATGGTGTATGCAGGTCTGATAACTACAGGGAATCCGAGTTTTAAAGCTATTTGCTTTGCCTCTTCCACAGAATATGCCGGTTCGCTCTTCGGCATTTCTATTCCCAACTTGTTCATGGTTTCCTTGAATGCTATACGGTCTTCGCCGCGTTCAATGGCATCGAGCTGTACACCTATTACCTTAACACCATACTTGTCAAGTACACCTGCTTTTGCCAGCTCCTGGCACAAATTCAGTCCCGATTGCCCTCCAAGATTCGGAAGTATTGCATCGGGACGCTCCTTGTCAATTATTTCAGTTAAACGGTGTACATTTAGAGGCTCAATATAGGTTGCATCTGCCATTCCTGGGTCAGTCATTATTGTGGCAGGGTTTGAATTTACCAATACAACACTGTAACCTAACTTACGAAGTGCTTTACAAGCTTGAGTACCCGAATAGTCAAACTCACAAGCTTGTCCTATAATAATGGGTCCTGAACCAATTATCATTATTTTGTTAATATCAGTTCTTTTTGGCATATTATCTACTCCTTCATTGGCGCTTGCTCATCATTGAGCTCTGTGAAATATTATATAACAAAACTTGCATAATTCATAATATTTTTTAATGTTATTGAAAAAAACTTTAAAATTCCTTTCAAAAAGCACCTCCTATTCTGAAACGTAAATACTTTACAGATAAAAGGTGCTTTTTATTTACTTGGTTTTATTCATACATACTCTTTCTCATCATTTTAAGTTCTTCATTTTCAAGATACTCATCATAGGTAATATATCTGTCTATCAAGCCTTTAGGCGTTATTTCGATTATCCTGTTGGCAACGGTCTGAACAAATTGATGGTCATGGGATACAAACAATATTGTTCCCTTATAATTTATCAATCCATTATTGAGAGCAGTAATGGATTCAAGATCAAGATGGTTCGTGGGCTCATCAAATATCAGCACATTTGCACCGGAAAGCATCATTTTTGCAAGCATACAACGCACCCTTTCCCCTCCTGAAAGAACCGAAGCTTTCTTTAATGCCTCTTCGCCGGAAAATAGCATTCTTCCAAGCCATCCCCTCAGGAAAGTCTCAGTCTGATCTTTTGAATACTGCCTCAGCCAATCCACCAGGTTTAAATCAACCCCATCAAAATATTCCGAATTGTCTTTAGGAAAATATGCACGGGATGTGGTTACACCCCATTTAAAATCTCCGCTGTCGGGCTTCAACTCCTCCATGAGTATTTTGAAAAGAACTGTCTTGGCAAGACCGTTCGGCCCTACAAAGGCAATCTTATCACCTTTGTTGACGGTAAAACTCACCTTGTCAAGAAGCTTCTCACCATCGACGGTAATACTCAAGTCATTAACCATGAGAAGATCATTGCCCGCCTCCCTGTCCGGTTTGAAGTCCACATAGGGATACCTTCTTGATGACGGTTTAATGTCTTCCAAAGTAAGTTTTTCCAATAGTTTCTTCCTTGAGGTTGCCTGTTTCGATTTTGAGGCATTGGCACTGAACCTTTGAATAAACTCCTGAAGTTCTTTAATTTTCGCTTCAATCTTCTTGTTTTGATCCTTGGCCTGCTGGAGTGCCAATTGACTCGACTCATACCAGAAGTCATAGTTTCCCACAAAAAGCTGCATTTTCCCATAGTCAATATCTACAATATGGGTACAAACCTTGTTTAAAAAGTGTCTGTCGTGGGACACAACTATAACGGTGTTTTCAAAATTGTAAAGGAAATTTTCCAACCAAGTTACCGATTCGATATCCAAATGGTTTGTCGGCTCGTCCAAAAGGAGAATGTCAGGATTTCCAAACAGTGCTTGTGCCAAAAGCACCCTGACTTTTAAATTTGCATCTATATCCTTCATTTTTTTATAATGAAACTCTTCTCCTATGCCCAGACCATTGAGAAGAGTTGCTGCCTCGGATTCCGCTTCCCATCCGTTCAATTCCGAGAACTCTGCCTCAAGCTCGGATAATTTTATACCGTCCTCTTCAGAAAAATCTTCCTTAGAATAGAGTGCTTCCTTCTCATCAATAATTTCACACAACCTCTTGTGGCCCAATATGACTGTTTTTAAAACATCATATTCATCAAACTCATAGTGGTTCTGCTTTAGTACTGCCACCCTCTCTCCCGGAGTTACTATAACTTCACCTTTATTTGGTTCAATTTCTCCCGAGAGGATTTTAAGAAAAGTTGACTTTCCCGCACCGTTTGCCCCTATAATCCCATAACAATTGCCGGGTGTAAATTTAATATCCACATTTTCAAATAATGCCCGTCCACCATATCTTAGTGATATACCGCTTGCATGAATCATTTCTACAACCATCCTTCTTTATTTTACGGCATATTATAACACATAAGAAGGTAAAGCTTCAAATAATGATGAAATTTTATAAGGTAAAATAAAGCTAAAAAATAAATTATTCTTGCAAAGTTTTAACCTTCTGACTCGTATTATGTTTAAAGGAGGAGGAATACTTTTGGATGAAATATTATTTAATGATGATTATATTCATCAGTTAATTGATAAATATTCGGACATGCTTATGCGTATAACTTATTTACATATGAAAAATAAAAGCGACGCCGAGGACATAGTACAGGATGTGTTCGTAAAACTGATTGAAAAGCCAATATCCTTTGAAAACAGTGAGCATGAAAAAGCGTGGCTTATACGTGTTACTGTAAATCTTTGCAAAGATCGATTAAAGGCAGCATGGTTTAAAAAAAGGGTTAAAATTGATGTAAACTGCTATAGTTCCAACCCCAAAAATAGCAATGTATTGTCTGCAATTTTAGAACTGCCTGTAAAATACCGAAGTATAATTTTACTCTTCTACTTCGAGGATTACTCTATAAAGGAAATTGCAAAAATATTAGGTATTAAAGAAGGCTCTGTGGGAAGTCAACTTCATCGTGCAAGAAAAATGCTTGAAAAAAAGCTGAAGGAGGATTTTGAATATGAATAAAAATACGATTAAATCAGCTATTGAGGATATAAAAGCAACCGACGAGTTTAAAGAAAGATTGTATAAATTAACAAGGGAAAATTCCGGTTCAAGACCGGCAAAAACAAAATATTATAGGCACTTAATAGCAGCGTCAGCATCCTTGGTCATAATTATTGCGGCTATATTTACTAAATTCGGCCTGGGTATGCCTGACAAAAGAGGCGAAGATAATAAACCGACAAGTAGTATTTCAAATGCACGTTTTGGGGCGAGGGGTATGGGCGGCAAAGTATGTGATATGATTCTATATAACGGTAAACTTTTTTATACCGATTTTGAAAATAAACTCTTTTACTACGATAATTCTTCTAACACCGGAAAACTTCTTTCCGATATGGAAATTACCCCTGGCTCATCCATTTTCGAGGATGGCGGTTATATTTATTACAGTAATGGCACAGCAATCTTTGAAAGAAGTTTAAAGGACAATAACTTCAAACAGATTTTAAGTTGTGATAGTAACAGCATTAACGGTATTATGGGTATTAATGCCGTTCAGGATGGAAGAATTTTTTACACTATATCCTATAGGAACAAAGATGGCGTATTTCCGGAAGCTGAATATCGGATATACGATCTATCTACAGGCAATGACTCTTTACTTTTTGAACGTTCAAAAGACTTCATTCATATACTTGCAGTAGATAAAAATATAATCATAGCTGATTCAAGTTTTGAAAACGATAGCGGTCTTTTTTACATTGATCTCGCATCCGGCGAAAAGAAAAAGCTTTTAGATTTGAGCGTACATGAAGGATGTTTGATTAATGGAATATTTTATTATACATCACAGGATGAAAATGGGTTATGGTCTATTTCTTTGAAGGAAGGCATACCGAAAAAAATAACAATACCGGGTGAGAACGAAGATAACTTCTTTGTAGACCGAATTTGTGGTTTTGGGGATTTTCTATACATAGCAGCATATTACAACGGCGAAAATCACATAATGAGTATTGATCTGAAAACCTTTGACACCACCATACTTGCCCAGGGTTTCGGTAGAGTATGGAAGCTTTGTAGCGACGGGAAAACTCTTTATGCTTATGATACAAAACTGCATGTGGATAACGAAGGACAAATAACGGAAATTAAATTAGACTAACAGTTTTAACCTGCTTTATGAACTATTTTTAACAGTTGTCCTTTAAGGAAATCTGATTTAATACCGGGAAAGGGAAGTACCCTTTTCCGGTATCGGTTTTTTCAAAATAATTTATTATCAATCCCATACTTTGAGAAATTTAAAGTAATATTTCAGTTATATAAGGCCGTCCTTTTCCATTTGGCATATAATCTTCATTACTCCCTCTTCCTGATTTGAAGGGGCTTCAAAACGGGCTTTTGCCCTTACTCCTTCAGGAGCATTCTTTACTGCATAACTGTAATAGGACACTTCCATCATGGGAACGTCATTGAAATAATCTCCAAAAACCATTGTTTCCTCATATTTCACACCGAGCATATCCTGTATTTTCTTTAATGCAACGCCTTTGTCCACTTCAGGGTTTCCGAAATCCATCCAATGCTTGCCCGAAACAATTACATTAACCTCTTTGCCCCATTTGGCATGGAGAGAGGGATATGAATTTTTTTGAGGATCGATATAGTCATACAATGCAACTTTCAGTATGTCATCTTCCACACTCAGCAAATCCTTAACCAATTCACAACGGTGGTAGTATTTTCTCACTTCTGCTTCAAACTCAGAATTCAAGGTTTCAACATAGGCACTGTTTTTACCGCAGAGCACAATGTCACACTCCTTGGTAGCCCTTATATCCTTAATTATTCCTTCCACCTTTTCTTTTTCCAATGGACGGAAAAAGAGTTCTCTCCCTTGATATATAACTATTGCACCATTTTCTGCTATAAAAATAAGCTTATCTTTAAACTCTTTAAAATCATTAAGAAGAGTATGATACTGACGCCCGCTTGCTATAGCCAGATAAACCCCTTTACTCTCAAGTTTCAATATCAGCTCGCCAAATCCATCAGGCAATTTGCCTTCAGCATTCAGCAATGTTCCGTCTATATCTGTAGCTATTAACTTAATCATATTACACACCTTTACTATTATGTTGATAGATTTATAAAGCATTTTACATTAGATACACGGCTTTTACAAGTCCTATTAATAATGAAAAACATATTGAACAAAAAAACGGAAAACCTCGGTAATTACCAAGACTTTCCGCTCTTTCTTCCTTATAGTTACTTCTATATATTATTTAGCTACCAATTATATTTTATTGAATTTCGCCCATACGAGCACAAAAATATACTTTGATTTACATTTCTATATGGCCTTTTTCTTATCGCCAACATAGCTTATTGAGCAAATAAAATACTTCTTTTCGTTGATAATCATTCTATGATTTCTTTTGTTAATTTCGGTTATATCCAGTGCTTTTTTCTTTCTGTCGGAAACATCGTACACTTCGAGCTTTGAACCGTCCTCGACAACCTTGTTGAAAAACATATCCGGTCGTTCGCTCTTAAAGCACCGCTTTCCTATCAATACATTTCTTACGGGAGTAACTCTTAAAACATACACTAGCTATCATCCTTTCAACCTGCTTTGAATTTTTTGCTGTACCTGTTTGCATAACTACTTGCTGCGAAGGAGTCGGGTTTTATTTTTGCGTCAATTCCTATACCTTCAAAATAGCCTACCATTTCTCTTATAAGTGTCCTTGTCTCACCTTTTGTACCTATATCTATATGTGCTTCAAGCTTGCAATCGAAGTTTTTATTCTTAGCGGCAAAATCGCATATTGCATCCATTAACTGTTCATTTAGCATATATACCAATTCATAAGTCATCAAAGTTTCCCTTGAAATTTTTTCATTCAGGTTTTTGTACCTCTTGTTTTCAATTACTTTGGTTACACAGCACCAAGCACCACGCCCGATTCTATGCACATGTATTCCGGTTGCAAAGCAGGTGTATCTTCCCTTAACCTGTGAATCGGTTCCTACTGCAATTCTGTACTGGCAGTCAGGATTTGCCTTAATAAAATATTTTATACTGGCAACAACATCCGCAAAACTCAAATTCTTTTGCATTGAATTGAAAAATTTCATTTTTTCACCTACTTTTTTCCTTATTTTATATTCTATACTTAATTTGTGCACCTAAAACTCAAATATTTAAAATCCTCAAAGATATTTAGACTTTTTTCGTTGCAATAAAGTTCCCTGTGATTTTTTACTTTTAGTATGCTCTAAATACACAAGCATAACTCATGGGCATCTTAGCCCCTTAAATCTTGCAGCTTTCACTTTCCTTCAAAAGCCCCTAAACAAAAAGTGGCTAAATCCTGACATCGGACTTAACCACTCTATCTTCCATAAATGCTTTATATACTTAATATAATGGATAACCCAACGGGATAATAAACCTTTCATCGCATTTATATAACAGAGGATTAAGCCAATGTATACCGTTATAATTTATACCTTGTCTCTCGGATAATTTCGTCATAATATTTATTTGTTTTAGTTCATAATTTCCGAAACAGTACATTGCAAATCCTCCTTTCAAAAATATTTTAATGCTAATTTCAGGTCACTTACTTAAAATGCAGTTCTTGACATATACAATATTTTAATTACAGTAATTAAATGGTAACACAGTAGCATTTATCATGTCAATTGATTATCGCAATTGAAATAATTTTGTAACAATCAATTATACCAATCATTTGTAAAAGTCCATATCATCCAGAGAAATATGCTTTCTCTGGGAGGATTTTTTACCTATATCCCCTCTGCTATTATTACTTGCCTCTTCCAAATAGCTGATAATCTCGGTATCGATACTTTCAAATCCCGATTTTTCATTGTGATTTTTTCTCACATGAAATCTCGCTACCAAATCATTAAGAATATCCGCTTGACTTGACAACTCCTGGCTCGATGCTGCAGTTTGCTGTGATGTTGCCGAATTGGACTGGATAACCTGTGAAATTTGCAACACATCTTGGTTCACTTCAGCAATACCTGCAGCCTGCTCATTGGATGAAACAGCTATCTCCTCCACAAGCTTGGCAGCTTTAGTAACACCCTCAACAATTTTTGTAAATGCCTCTGCTGTTCCCTTCGCAATATTCATACCGTTTTCTGTCTTTATAACTGTTCCCTCTATTAATTCTGTTGTCTCCTTTGCTGCTTGAGCACTTCTTCCTGCAAGATTTCTAACTTCTTCCGCAACAACGGCAAAGCCCTTTCCGTGTTGTCCTGCCCTGGCTGCTTCAACAGCAGCATTTAAAGCAAGAATATTTGTTTGAAAAGCTATTTCATCTATTACTTTTATAATCTTGGATATATTTGTCGATGCTGTTGCAATTTCATTCATTGACCTTAACATTTCATCCATTTGCTTATTGCCTTCAATCGCATCTTCTCTAACCGATTCGGCAACTTCACTTGCCTCTTTGGCATTATCAGCATTCTTTTTCGTTTGACTGGCTATAGCACCCATAACCGCAGTCAACTCTTCAACGGAACTTGCCTGTTCCGTCGCACTCTGAGAAAGCATCTGCGATGAATCGGCAATTTGTCTTGAGCCTGCAGATACTTGCATTGCTGCATTTCTTATTTCAATAAGCATATCATTAAATACAGTCAAAATATGATTGATTGAATTTTTAATTTCAACAAAGTCACCTTTGAAGTCTTTGTCTATCTTGAGCTCCAAATTACCGTTGGACATTTGATTGAGAACATTGTTAATTTCACTAATATAGCTCTTTAAATTGAATATTGTCTTATTTAAAGCATCCTTTATTATTGCATGCTCACCTTTGTAATCTCCGGTTACACTAACCTGCAAGTTTCCCTTTTCCAATTCACCGAGTACCCTTGAAGCTTCAGTAATCGGCTCTACCACTGCATCCAATGTTCTGTTTATACCTAAGATTATTTCACGATACAACCCTTTGAAATTATTGGCCCTTCCCCGAACAAAAAGTTTTCCTTCTATTGCTGCTCCTGTCAAGTTGTTAGCCTCATAGACAAGCCCTTTTATTGCTTCAGTGGTTCTTTGAAGTGCAGGCCCCAATTCATCCTCATCGTCCCTAATTAACATATCAAAGTCAAAATCTCCCTCCGATATCTTAAGCATCGGATCTATTACATATCTTTGCAGTTCATCGGCATATTGATCCATAGCATCGGCCAGTTGACCGATCTCGTCTTTTCTGTTTAGATTCAGCCTTTTTTTCACATGTCCTTTTTTAATTTCATTTATCATTTCCACCACTAAAATCAGAGGTTTCGATATACTCATTATTATTGAATACCCTAAAATAAAAATTATGACTAATAGAATGGCTAACGTAATAGAAATTCTTTTTGTGACACTGATTCTCATCTCGGTAAATTTCTCATTGCTCACATTTAATGCTTCTTCCAGTAAATCATTTGCTTCATCCAAATGATTCCGAGCTACGTTGAAAGCATCCTCCCATTGTGCATCAATTGTTTTGTTTTCAATGCTAAGTTTTGAAACGTTATCCCACTCATCTATTTCCGGATTTATTTTTTCCAAAACCTGAAGTAATGCTACTCCACTTACATCTCCTTTGTACTCACTTATATCGCTCTTAATATTTTCCAAGTTCTGTATTGAGCTTAAAACTCTCTCCTTTGCAGTTTTAATGTTGTCATTATAGAAGTCAATTTGAGCTTTTGTCTGTTCTTCGGTATTGTTATCCAAAACCAGCTTTTGAATAGCTGCGTATGCCTGGTACAAATCCCTGTCGGCATTTAGTATTGCCTCTTGGGCTGTCCTGACGTTTTTCAACATATTTGTTTGCTTATTTTGAATTGAAGAACTTGAACTTATCGCCCAAGTTGCAAACAAACCGATACTTATAATTGTCATAACCAATATCATCAGAATTTTGTACTTTATTGATAAATCTGAAATCCTTTTCATAATTCCACTCCCTTTTAGTTGGAAAATCTCTATTTTTCATCCGATAATTGCTAAAGCAAAATTTAGCAGTTGAAATCGTTATAGAAAATTTGTCGTAGAGAATTTTATACTATAATTTTCGGAATATTGCTGATATTTCAATAGAGCTTTTTTGTGAAAAAACTTTTCGTCGTTCAATTCGTTTAAAATACCCCAGATAAAACTAAAGAGTCAAAAAACATAAACATAAGGAAAATCAATCTTCATTATTTTTGTCAAAGGTGCAAATAATATAAAGGTACCGCATTATGTAATCCAAAATACGGGAGGAATTATCCATGAAGGAAAAGAAAAAAGACAAAAAATTCGTTGTGGATGCAGTTGGTGATCCGGCCTTTTACAACGACCAGATAAATTCAGACAAGGAGCCGGTAAAAGCAGCAATGAATAAGAAAAGAGAGAATAAAGGCAAAAAGTAACGGTAGATAGCATATTAAAAGGCTGTCAAAGTGGACAGCCTTTTAAAAATTTTCCATATCTCTTTTGCTGAAAACCTATAATTAATATAATAATATTCTATAATAATCATCTATAGGTGGCTCGGAATAATTATAAAGTGATAATATTCTTTGATATCCCTCTATAGGCAGCTCAATTCTTTTTCCCAAAAAATACTGTACCAGTATTGCAAAATCCAAGCTATCTATATTACCGTCTGCATTTACATCCCATAAATACCTTCTTCTAATATCCAGTTCGATTTTTCTCTTGCCCAGAAGATATGACCTTAATAAAGCCAAATCTAATGAGTCTAAAGTACCGCTTTCATTTAAATCTCCGAAAACAACCCCTTGTGGAATTTTAGGCATTAGTGCCAAATCGAAGCCATCCACCTCTCCGTCAAGATTCACATCAGCTTGCTCTAACTGGGAATTCGATAACCTTATTTTACCAAGAAGATGGTCTAATAAAAGTATAGAGTCCTGGTAATCTACCAGGCCATCGCCGTTTATATCTCCTTTGCCTTCGGGTATTTCATATGGAGGAGACGGTAATGGAACAAGGTTATTTATACTACCTTGTCCGTAAATAACGTCAGCAGATACAACAGTCGGCAAAAAAGCAACTAATAATGTAACAAAAAGGAAAACCACTGCAGATACAAAACAAAATTTTTTCATAAAAATCCCTCCCCTTACTTTTAAAAATCACAGATCACAGGCTTATTGAAAAATATTGTTGCCCACTTTTATATCTATGTTTTGAAGTATGGTCTATAGGAATTGCATAGTTTGAACTGTATAAAACATTGAACTCATTTAGAAAAAACCTATGATACATTTTTTATATAGCAAATCTTGTTAATACTATTATATCTTTTATATCTAATATTGTCAATATAATGAAGCAATTTCACAAAAAGTTGTTTGTTTATTTACTATATTATAACTTAATATCCATTTTATGTTGACATTCAGAATAAAAATAAAAAATTAGTTAAAAAATTATCAATTTCCGGTGACAAGTTGTAATTCACCCGCTATAATATATATGTACTATTAAAATTAACAATGGCGGTAATTTTGAATAGTCGATTTCTAACCAACTTTGTAATTGTCGTTTCAAAAAAACGGGGTTGTTTTTGAAACAGACTTATAAATTTAAATGTATTTTGAGGTGAAAAGGAATGAAGACATTATCGAATCAAAACCGCATCAAAGTAACAGTTAACGGTCGCGAAATCGAAGTTTACGACAACCTTACAATTCTTCAGGCATTACTTCAGGAGGATATTCATATTCCTCACTTGTGTTATGATATAAGGCTTGAAAGATCAAACGGTAACTGTGGACTTTGTGTAGTATCCATCATTGGGCCCAATGGCGAAAAAGAGGTCAAGGCATGTCAAACTCCCATTAAAGAGGGCATGGTTATTTGCACAAACAGCCCAAAACTCGAAAACTATAGAAAAGTTCGCTTAGAGCAGCTGCTTTCCGACCATAATGCAGATTGTGTCGCTCCTTGCGTTATGACTTGTCCTGCCAATGTTGACATCCAAACTTATTTACGTCATGTAGGCAACGGAAATTTTGAGTCGGCCGTAAGGACAATAAAAGAAAGAAATCCATTCCCGGTTGTGTGCGGACGTGTTTGCCCTCATCCGTGTGAAGCTGCATGCCGACGCAATCTCGTGGATTCACCCGTTGCAATAAATTATGTAAAAAGGTTTGCCGCAGACTGGGATATGTCTCAGTCAACCCCATGGATCCCTGTAAAGAATCCTCCCACAGGTAAAAAGATTGCTATAGTAGGTGCAGGACCGTCAGGACTTTCCGCTGCATACTACAGTGCCATAAAAGGTCATGACGTAACTGTTTTTGAACGTCAGTCCCATCCCGGTGGAATGATGAGATACGGTATACCCGAATATCGTCTTCCCAAGGCTACTCTAGACAAAGAAATTGACATAATCAAAAGTCTTGGCGTAAAGATTATGACGGGAAAATCCCTTGGAACTCATGTAAGACTTGAAGACCTCAGCAAGGATTTTGACGCCGTTTATCTTGCTATCGGTTCATGGACTCCAACACCGTTGCATATTGAAGGTGAAAACTTGGACGGTGTGTGGCTCGGAATTCGATTCCTCGAACAAGTTACAAAAAATACCGAAATCAACTTAGGGGACAATGTTGTCGTAATCGGAGGAGGAAACACTGCCATTGACTGTGCCCGTACAGCTCTTAGAAAAGGAGCAAAATCGGTTAAACTTGTATATCGTCGTACTAGGGATGAAATGCCCGCCGAACCCTATGAAGTGGAGGAAGCACTACATGAGGGTGTTGAAATGTTGTTCCTGATGGCACCCACAAAAATCACCAGTGAAGGCGGCAAAAAGAAACTTACCTGCATTAAAATGACCCTAGGTGAACCTGACCGTTCCGGTCGTCGCCGCCCTGTTCCCATTGAAGGCAGTGAGTTTGAAATTGAAGCCGATACTATAATAGGTGCCATAGGTCAAAGTACCAATACACAATTCTTATATAATGACCTGCCTGTTAAGCTTAACAAGTGGGGAGATATAGACATCAACGGCAAGACCATGCAAACTTCCGAATACAACATATTTGCAGGAGGAGACTGCGTAACCGGTCCTGCAACGGTAATTCAAGCTGTTGCAGCAGGACGTCGTGCTGCCGATGCAATGGACAGCTTCTTAATGAAGGGATATATAAAGGAAGAAAATGTCGACTACAGCTGCAGCCGCGGCAGTATGGAAGATCTTCCAAAGTGGGAGTTTAAAGAAATACCCAAAATCCCGCGTGCACAAATGCCGTCCATTTCCTTGGAGGAAAGAAAAAACAACTTCAAGGAGGTAGAACTTGGCCTGGCAGAAGAAATAGCAAGGAAGGAAGCTCGCCGTTGTCTGAAATGCGGATGCCGTGAACGTTACTCCTGCGACTTGAGAAAAGAAGCAACCAACCACGGAATTGAGTTTGAAGTTCCTATTCACGAACGTCCTTATATACCTATAGTTAACGATCATCCTTTTATAATTCGCGATCACAACAAGTGTATTTCCTGCGGTCGCTGTATTGCTGCTTGTAATGAAATTGAAGGTCCCGGCGTACTGGCCTTTTATATGAAAAACGGCCGTCAATTGGTAGGTACCAAGAGCGGATTGCCACTTCAAGAAACTGACTGTGTAAGCTGCGGTCAATGTGTAACGGCATGTCCTTGCGGTGCTTTAGATTACCGCCGTGACAAAGGCAAGGTTATGCGTGCAATAAACGACAACAAAAAGACGGTTATCGGTTTTGTCGCACCGGCTGTACGCAGCCTTATTTCCAAAACTTATAATGTTCCTTTTGAAGAAACTTCTGCATTTATGGCAGGACTTCTCAAAAAACTCGGCTTTGACAAGATATTCGACTTCACTTTTGCAGCTGATCTGACCATTATGGAAGAAACCACCGAGTTTTTAACAAGGGTATCAAATAAAGGTGTAATGCCTCAATTTACATCATGCTGCCCGGGATGGGTAAACTTTGTCGAAAGGCGTTATCCTGAAATAATTCCTCACCTGTCAACTTGCAAATCACCGCAAATGATGATGGGTGCTACAGTTAAAAATCATTATGCAAAACTGGCAGGTTTGAACAAGGATGACCTCTTTGTAGTTTCAATAGTTCCGTGTATAGCGAAGAAATATGAAGCTGCACGTCCGGAATTTGCCCCTGAAGGTATCCGCGATGTGGACGCGGTACTTACAACAACAGAAATGATTGAAATGGTCAAACTTGAAAACATAGATGTTTCAAAAATTGAGCCTCAGGAATTTGATGATCCTTACAAGCAAGTATCCGGTGCCGGCATACTTTTCGGTGCTTCCGGAGGTGTTGCTGAAGCTGCCCTGCGTATGGCAGTCGAAAAGCTCACCGGTAAAGCCCTCACCGATCATCTTGACTTTGAAGAAATTCGAGGCTTTGAAGGTGTAAAAGAAGCAACGATAGATGTGAACGATACTAAAGTACGAGTTGCCGTTATAAGCGGTCTTCATAATGCCGAACCCATAATTGAGAAAATTATTCAAGGCGTGGATGTAGGTTATGACCTTATAGAGGTTATGGCTTGTCCTGGCGGTTGTATCTGCGGTGCGGGACACCCTGTTCCCGAAAAGATAGATGACATGGAAAAACGCCAGCAGACACTCGTAAACATCGATAAGGTTTCAAAATACCGTAAATCGCAAGAAAACCCGGATATTTTAAGGTTGTATGAGGATTTCTACGGTGAGCCTAACTCACACCTGGCCCATCAGCTTTTACACACACACTACACACCCATGAAGGGTGACAGTGCATGCTACACCGTACGTAAGAAAGACAATTCAACCTTTACCGTACAGGAATTTACCATTTGTATGTGTGAATCCTGCTTGGCTAAAGGAGCAAAGGAATTATATCAAGAATTAAACGATGCCATTAAATATTATAAAATGGATTCGTTTACACAGGTTAAGACAATCCGCTTGAAGGAGAATCACAACGGCAAGGGTGTCTACGTGGCACTTAACGGCAAGCAGATTGACAAGCCCATATTAAGTACCGTTTATAATGAACAGAACGATGATTAAATCATGACCACCCGTCAAACGGGTGGTTTGCTCGCCCCTATAAGGGGCAGTTACCGGCCAGCGTCTAAAGGCGCTGGCTTTCACTTTGTTCAAGCCTTAATGCCCTTGACTCGTAGCTAC
>Ga0134093_1000595_pt1 | contig 43120 bp, 42 predicted proteins | sample 4_1taG_FD_94452 | JGI IMG/M metagenome (GOLD analysis project Ga0134093, IMG submission 94452) | Switchgrass degrading microbial communities from high solid loading bioreactors in New Hampshire, USA - 4_13_20_68_A1 metaG | ecosystem: Engineered > Bioreactor > Semi-continuous > Anaerobic >...
CGAACCGGCCTGCTCCCGGCGCGCGCCGAGACGAGCCTGCAGTTCCCCGAGCGGTGGAACGGCGAGCCGCTGGCGCGCATCGCGCAGGCGTATCAGAACGCCCGCGCCGAGCCCCACACCGACGCTCCGGTCGTGGCCGAACTTCTGCGCGACGAGGTGGTGCGCGTGCGGCGCGTCGTGCGCGGCGAGCAGGTCTTCTGGAACAGCGATCTGTGGCTGGAAACGAACCGGGGCTACCTGTACGCCGCCTTCGTGCAGCCGGTGCGCTTCCACCTGCCGCAAAAGCCGCAGGCGGACCTCGGCGAGGGGCGCTGGGCGCAGCTCATTGTGCCCTACTCGGACGTGTACAAGAAGCCGGACCCCTTCGACCCCGAAGCTGAAGCGGGGCGCATCTACTACGGCGGCGTGTTCCGCGTCGAGGAGCTGGTCACCGGCACCGATGGGCGCTCATGGTACCGCATCCGCGAGATGTACCAGACGATCTACGCGCGGGCCACGCACCTGCGGCTCATCCCGGAAGAGGAGCTTACGCCGCTCTCGCCGGATGTGCCGCCTGAGGAGAAGGTGCTCCGGCTGAGCCTGAGCGAGCAGACGCTGATCGCCTACGAGTACGGCGAGCCGGTGTGGGCGTCCTACGTCTCGACGGGCGTTGCCCACCGCCCGACGCCGGAGGGCGTCCACTACGTGTGGGACAAGCGCATCAGCGAGCGTATGGTGGCGAGCACCGCATCCGACGACCCGGACTTCTACAACCTGCCCGGAGTGCCCTTCGTGTGCTACTTCGCGCCCAACTGGGTAGCGATACACGGCACGTACTGGCACAACGACTACGGTCGCCCGCGCTCCAGCGGCTGTGTGAACCTGACACCTGAGGGCGCGCGCTGGGTCTGGCGCTGGACAACGCCCGTAGCGCCGCTCGACCGGCTCTACTACCAGACGCGCAACCGGCTGGAGGGCACGAAGGTCATCGTAACCGCCTAGCCGGTTCGGGATAACGACTGATATAGCGAGTGTGAGACGATGGCAACTGCCGTTTTGAGCAAATACAAGCTGATTATCCCCTCTGAACACGGTTCGTGGTCGCTAACGCTGGTGCCGTTCATCATCGGGGCGGGCGTGGCAGCCGCCACAAGTGCCACGCCGGGTGCGGCGCTCGGCGGGCTGCTGTGCCTGCTGGCGGTGATGGGCGTCTTTCTGAGCCGCCAGCCGGTGACGCTGTGGCTGCGCATCACGCGGGGGCGCGGGCGGCGCTCGCAGCTTCCCGCCGCGCGGTTCTGGTCGCTGGCGCTGCTGGCCGCCGCCGGGCTGGCGGGCCTGGGACTGCTGTCGCTGGGGCGCTGGCCGGTGATGTGGCTGGCGCTGCCCGCCGTCGCCGTGCTGCTGTTGACGGCGGCGCTTACGCAGCTTCTCGGCCCCCGGCAGCTCAGCACCGAGTTGATCGGCGTGGTAGGGCTGGCGCTCGCCGCCCCGGCAGCGTACATCAGTGTGGCGGGCCGCATCGACGCGCTGGCCTGGGTGCTGTGGGCGCTCACCGCCGCGCATAACGTCATCAGCATCCTGTACGTGCGGCTGCGCATCGATGAGCGGCACAACCGCGCGACCCCACAGATGGCGGCCTGGGTGGTCGCCGCGCACGTGGTCTGCCTGATCGCCGCTGTGGGCGCGGCGCTGGCCGGGTGGCTGCCCGCGCTGATCGCGCTGCCCATGGCCGTGCTGCTCGTGCGGGCGATCGTTATCGCCGCCCGCCGCCCGCTCGTCGAGGATGTGAAGCGCTTCGGGTTTACGGAAATGGGGATGGGGCTGGCCTTCGCTGCGGTGGTGATCGCCGCGTTTGCGCTCTAGGCGTCGGGCCCGCCGCCCGCCAGCGGGAAGGCGAGCGTAACGCGAGCGCCCTCCCCCGGCCCGGGGCTTTCCGCCCAGACACGCCCATTGTGCCGCTCCATCACCGCACGGGTGATGGTCAGGCCGATGCCCAGCCCGCCGTACCGCCGCGTGAGCGGGTCTTCCACCTGGTAGAACGGGGCGAAGATCCGCTCTAGCTGATCGGCGGGGATACCGTAACCGTTATCTCGCACGGTGACCCAGGCTTCGCCATTGCGACGCCTGGCGGAAAGGATGACCGCGCCGCCCGGCGGCGTGAACTTCACAGCGTTGTCCACCACGTTGGAGAGCGCCAGCACCGCCTTTGCGCGGTCCGCGAGCACGAACAGGTCGGGCGGGGCCTCCTCGCAGAGGTAGATCTGGTCCTTCGTGCCTGCGAACTCCTGCGCCTGTTCGTATGCTTCCCGCATCAACTCGCGGAGCGCAACAGGCTCCAGGTGCATCTCGCCCTCCTCAAGCTGGATGTAGCGGAGGTGGGTCATCCCCTCGACAAGGGTCCGCATCTTCAGCGCCGCGTTGAACACCGCATCGGCGTAGGCGCGCGTCGGCGGCTGGGTTTCATCCCGCAGAATGGCGGCGTAGCCCAGGATAATGCCGAGCGGCGTGCGCAGTTCATGCGAGGCGACGGAGATGAAGTCGGACTTCAGCTTGTTGACCTGGTTAAGCTCCTCGTATGCCTCTTTTAGCGAGCGGATGAGCTGCGCGTTCTCGATAGCAACGGCGGCGGACGAGGCGAGGATGGTGATGTTGCGGATATCCTCTTCGTCGTACTCGCCACCGGACTTGTTGAGCACTTCCAGTACGCCGACAAGCCGATCCTTGATGCGCATGGGCACGCCGAGGATCGAGCGGGTCTGGAAGGCGACCTCCTCATCAACGCCCCGGTAGTGGCGGGGGTCACGCGTCACGTCGGAGACGATAAGCGCGCGATCCTCGGCGATGATCGCGCCCGCGATGCTGCCCTCAAGCGGCACGGTGATGCCGATCAGCTCGTCGCTGACCACACCCGTCGCTGCCGTGAAGTGCAGGTCACCGGAGTTCGCATCGACAAGGAGAATCGAGGCCGCCTCGGAGCCGGTAATCTCCTCCGCGGTGCGCATGATGTACTCGAGAAGGGGCTCCAGCCGCGTGGTGGAGTTCATGACGCGGCCAATCTCAAGCAGGCGACCGAGAATGTCGAGTTCGCGTTGGAGGGCAACCGTGTCGTTCTGGGGCTCTGGCGTGTGGTGGGGCAAGTCGGCCAATCCTCACTTCACGTGGACATGCAGCGCATAACGCGGTGAGCCAACTGTACACGACCCGCCCCTACCACGCAACCGGGCCGGCGGGTTGACGTCCGGCGGGGGTCAAGTTATCCTTAACGCGCCTCGGAGATGACATTCGAGGGGGTGGTTCGGTCCCGGTGGGCCGCGCGGTCTTCAAAACCGTTGGGAGGCTGCGGAGCAGACTCCGGTGGGTTCGACTCCCATCCACTCCCGCCTGTTGACAACTGACGCGACAACAACACAGGAGCAGCCCCATCATCCGGCCTGCTCCTGTTCGTCTGTCTGAACCGGGAGCCGCGAAGTTCATTCGCGGCGTTTTTACACCACGATACCTGCTCTACCTACCCCTCACTCAGCATCTTCGCGATGCGCTCCACCGCGCCGTCGAGCGGGATGATCTCGCGCTCATCCGACCAGCGCCACTTGACCTCCACCCCGCCCTGCTGCAGGCTGCGGCTGCTCACCGTCACGCGGAGCGGCATCCCCATGATGTCCGCGTCGTTGAACTTCACGCCGGGGCTCAGGTCGCGGTCGTCGTACACCGTCGCAATGCCCGCGCGGTTCAGGTCGTTGTAAAGCTGGTCGCTGACCCGCGTGATCTCCTCGTCCCGGGCCAGCGCAACAATATGCACGTCGTACGGGGCAACGGCGCGCGGCCAGACAATGCCGTTCTCGTCGTGGTGCTCCTCGATGATGGCCGCGAGCAGGCGGTCCAGCCCGATGCCGTAGCTGCCCATGATGACCAGCCGCTCCTGCCCGTCGGCGTCGAGGAAGGTCGCGCCGACCGGCTCGCTGTAGCGCGTGCCGAGCTTGAAGCAGTGGCCCAGTTCGATGGCGTTGTCGATGCGGAGCTTGCCGCCGCAGCGCGCGCAGGTCGCGCCGTCGTACGGCTCGGCGATGTCCGCGAAGCGCGTCACCTGGAAGTCCCGCGGGAAGTTGGCGTTAATGTAGTGGTAGTCAAGCTCGTTCGCGCCCGTCGTGAAGTTGCTCATCTTCTTGAGCGACTCGTCGGCGATGACCAGCACGCCGTCGGGGTTCTGCTCGGTGCGCACGTTCAGCCCGATGGGGCTGGCAAAGCCCGCCACCGCGCCAATCGCGGCGATCTCCTCCTCCGTCGCCGGGATGAGCTCGCCCCCGCCGATTTCGTTCTTCAGCTTGACCTCGCTCACGTCGAGGTCGCCGCGCAGCAGCGCCAGCACAATCTCGCGCCCCTTCTCACCCGCGTCAACGGTGTAGAACACCATCTTGAGCGTCTGCACTTCCTCAATACCGAGGAATTCGGCAAGCTGCGCGATGCTCCGGCAGTCCGGCGTCTCAACCTTCTCCAGCGGCTTCGGCTCGCCATGCAGCGCCTCGCTCCGCACGAACTCGGCGGCCTCGACGTTGGCCGCATAATCGCAGTTCTCGCAGCGCACGAAGCTGTCCTCACCCTGCGGATGCGGCAGCATGAACTCGTGTGACACCTTGCCGCCCATCATGCCGGTGTCTGCCTCAACGGGGATGGTTTCCAGACCGACCCGGTTGAAAATCGACACGTAGGCCCTGTAGCACGCGTTATAGTACTCATCGAGGCTTTCCTCGGTGGCGTGCATCGAGTACGCATCCTTCATCGTGAACTCGCGCAGGCGGATCAGCCCGCCGCGTGCGCGGGGCTCGTCGCGCTCTTTGGTCTGGATCTGGTAGACGGCTCGCGGCAGGTCCTTGTAGCTCTCGATCTCCCGGCGAACGAGATCCACGACGACTTCCTCATGCGTCGCGCCCAGCGCGAACTCTCGCCCCTCGCGGTTCTGCAACCGCATCAGCACGTCAACGCTGTCCCAGCGCCCGGTTGCCTGCCACACCTCGGCGGGGTGCAGCACGGGCATCCGCATTTCCTCCGTGCCGATGGCGTCCATCTCCTCGCGGATGATGTTCTCCAGGCGGCGGATCACGCGGAAGCCGAGCGGCAGGTACGTCCAGATGCCGGCGGCCAGAGGGCGCGCCAGCCCGGCACGGATGATCCACTTGTGGCTCGCCATGGTGGCGTCGGCTGGCGCCTCACGAAGTGTGCGCCCGAAGTGCTGCGAGAGTCGCATAACGTCTTCTTCCCCCTTCGTTATGATACAGTGACGTGCCCCGTCACCGGTTCATCGAGATAATCGCCGCCCGCTCAGGCGGCACGCCGGATCGTCCGGAAGATTGTATCACACGCGGCCGGGAGCGTCACGCCCCCGGAGCAGGCTGTCAGTCGCTGACGCGCCGGTGTGCGCGGACCATTTCCTCAAGCCGCTCGTCCGGGTACTCCATGTCGAGCTTGGCGACGATCAGGTTGACCACGCGATCGGCGGTGCCGGGCAGTTCTTTCACCGGGCCCCAGGTCCAGCCTTCGAGGTAGGCCTCCTCGCTGGTCTCCCCGCTGACCATCGCCGCCCGGTCGATGGCGTCCTGAAAGCGCGGCGGCAGGATGGCCTTCGCCTGCCCGTGCTCGTCCTCCGCCCGCACCACAGACGGGAACTCTTTCCAATAGCGAATACGATAGCGTGCCATCTGGCTCTCCTCCTGGTGTCCGGTCATGCGCCGGGCGGCCACAGCCTGCCTCGGCGGCACCCTGATATTATCGCAGTTCCGCTCACCCGGCGCATAGTCGGCATACAACTCGCTGCCCGCAGACAAAACCGCCGGGGTATGACGATCCGTCGCCCCGGCGGTTGGTCACATGTGGCGGGTCACAGCGGCTGCCGGAGCCGCTGCAAGACGATGCCCGGACCGGGTAGTCGCCCGCCTGCCGGCCTACTCCACGACGCCGGTCGCGCGGATCTCGCCGTCGGCGACGACCACATCGGTGAAGCTGAGGTTGCCGGTGTAATCGTAGTCACCTGTGACCGCCTCGACGAACCGGGCGTTAAGAATATCCAGCAGGTCGGCGGGGATCTCCTGATCGCCAGCCGTCGCGCTGATCGCTTCGACCATGAGTTGGCCGCCCTCGGTCACGAAAATATCGAACGTAGCGGTCGCATCCACCCCTACGTTGATGCCGGGGATCGTGAGCGAGAAGCCAACGGTGGCCGTTTCGTCAAGCGTCACATCAAAATCCATAAAGGCATCGCTGTCTGCTCCGACCTGCTCGTCGAGGTAGCCCTCGAGGGCCGCCTCGGTTATGACGACGGTGAAGACGGTGCCGGGCTCCAGACCGTACGCTTCATCCCAAACGGTGGTAAACGAGGCAGCATCGGTGATCTCAAGCACGACTTCTTCGCCCTCGGCGTCGGTTTCCTCTGCCTCCTCCTCAGAGTCCTCGGCTTCCTCCTCCTGGTTCCCACCCCGGCGGGTCAGCCCCGGCGGCAGTGTGGGGAAGCCACCAGCAACCGGGGGCGTGGTAGCCTGGGCCTCCGACTGGGTCGCAATCGCCTCGGCGTCGAAGCCGCTGTTGGCGGGCGGGAGGGTTGGCGGGAGACTATCGTCGCTGTCAGTGGGTGACGCCGCATTGCCGGGCAGGGCGGGCGCTTCACCCGGCAGCGCCGGTTCGACATTCGGTGGTGGCGAGCCGCCGCCGCAGGCCACCAACAACAGCATAACAATGATGCTCCCGGACAACACCAAGCGTTTTGTCAACATTCTCCCCTCCTTCAGGGTGCGTAAAAAATGATTGCTTTTACTATAAACGCAACCGGTAAATACACAAGTATCATTTCGGTAGGTAAAGAAGCGAAACCGACCGGGTGTGTATATTTGCAGGTCGAAAATCTGCTATAATCCGGGCAGCATGCGGGCGGCTGCATGTGAATCATATAGTGAACGTGTGAGGGGAGCCGGGAGGCTTGCCGTTTTTATTTGTCTTGAAGCACCGCTCACCGCATGCCAGCATAAGGGTTACAGAACTCATCGCTGATGTTCTAGTGCAGAAAACGGATACAGGTAGCCAACACTATGTCGGAACAGGCACAGGGACAAGAGAAGTTTTCGCTCTCCAGACTGTTAATTGGTAGGCCGCTGGAAACCCGCGCACTGGCGCACCAGGTCGTGAGCAACCCGGTCGGGCTGGCCGTCTTCGCGTCCGATGCGCTCTCCTCGACAGCCTACGCTACCGAGGAAATCCTCATCATCCTGGCGCTGGCCGGGCTTGGCACAAACACGCTCCAGATATCGATCCCCATCGCCGTGTCGATTGCGGCGCTGATCGTCATCGTCACGCTGTCTTACCGGCAGACGATCTACGCCTACCCCAACGGCGGCGGGGCGTACATCGTCGCGCGGGACAACTTCGGCAAGCTGCCCGCCGCGGTCGCCGCCGCCGCGCTGCTCAGCGACTACATCCTCACCGTCGCGGTGAGCATCTCGGCAGGCGTCGCGCAGATCACGTCCGCCTTCCCGGCGCTGCTGCCATACCGGGTCGCGCTGGCGGTTGGCATCATCGTGGTCATGACCGTGATCAATATGCGCGGCGTGCGCGAGAGCGGCCTCATCTTTTCCATCCCGACGTACTTCTTCCTGTCGATGATCTTCCTGACGCTCATCGTCGGCGGGGTGCGCTACTTCACCGGCACGCTGCCCGACGTCACCGGCGTGGAGCCGGTCGAGAGCGGCGTGCAGGCGCTGACGCTGTTCCTCGTGCTGCGGGCGTTCTCAAGCGGCTGTACGGCGCTGACCGGCATTGAGGCCATCTCGGACGGCATCACCGCGTTCAAGGAGCCCCGCAGCCGCAACGCAGCCAAAACGCTGACGTGGATGGCAGGCATCCTGATCGTGATGTTCATCGGCGTGACGCTGCTCTCGCGGGCGGTCCACGCACTGCCGAGCGAGACGGAGACGATCATCTCGCAGATCGCACGCACCGTCTACGGTCAGGGCAGCCCGCTCTACCTGCTGATGCTGGCAGGCACGACGCTGATCCTGATCATGGCGGCCAACACCGCTTATGCGGACTTCCCCCGGCTGGCGGCCTTCGCCGCTGCCGACGGCTTCCTGCCGCGTCACTTCACGTGGAGGGGCAGCCGTCTGGTCTTCTCATGGGGCATCATGATCCTGGCGTCGCTGGCAACGCTGCTCGTGGTCGTCTTCAACGCCCGCACGACCTCGCTCATCCCGCTGTACGCCGTCGGCGTGTTCCTGGGCTTCACGATCTCGCAGGCGGGCATGGTCAAGCACGAGCGGCTGATCGGCAAGCTGCGCCCCGGCGAGCGGGTGCAGGGTCACGACAGCGTGCTGGAGTACGACCCGCACTGGCATGTCAAAATGCTGATCAGCGCCCTCGGCGCGACGCTAACCGGGCTGGTGACGATCATCTTCGCCGTAACCAAGTTCACGAGCGGCGCATGGTTCGTCATCGTGCTGATCCCGTCGCTGGTGTATATCTTCTTCCGCATCCACAACCACTATGAGGAAGTGCGCAAGGCGCTCAGCCTGCAGGGAGTGACGCCCAACATCAAGGTCAGGCCGGTGCAGACGCTCATTCTCGTCGACGACGTGCACGCCGAGACCGCACGGCTGGTCAGCTTCGCCAAGTCGCTGGGGCACCCCTGGCGAGCCGTGCATATTGCCGTCAACCCGGAAAAGGCCGACCAGGTAAAGACACGCTGGAAGGAGCGCATCGGCGAGGGTGAGATCGAGATCATCCCCTCCCCGTACCGCCACCTCGCCGCGCCAATCCGCGAGTATGTGATCTCGCTGCTGAAGAAGCATCCGGGCAGCTACGTGCACATCCTGCTCGGCCACCTGGCGATGGACAGCTACTGGGAGCAGGCCCTGCACCAGAACAGCGCCTACATCTTCAACATCGCACTGACCGGGCTGCCCGGCGTCGTCGTGACGCAGGTCCCCTACCAGATCTACACCGGGCCGGGCAGCAAGCCGCCCGTGCCAGAGCCGGAGCAGGCACCGGCGGAAGAGGAAACGGGATAGAGCCCGCACCCCGCCGCCGGCCCCCTTCGACCGCCCTTCGGGCCGCCACTTCCCCCCTGAAAAGGGCAATAGGGTTGCTTCGCAACCCCGAAGGAGGATCCTGAGGTGGGCTCTGACAATCAGTTGGTAAAGTAGGGGCGGGTCTGAGACCCGCCCCTACTGTTGCGTTTAGCTCATCACGTCACCTGCTCGCCCCCTAGCACGGGGAGATGGTAGGTCGCGAGGCGACCACCGGCAGAGGGGGTTCCGCCTCCTGCACCCGGTCGCCCCTACTCCGCTTTCACCAGCGCCGCGAGCATCACCTGCACGCGGTTCATCTCGTCCGGGTTGACGGTATGTCCCATCCCCGGATAGAGGCGCATGTCCACCTCGGCGTCGAGGGCCGCCAGCACCTCCGCCGAGTGCCGAACCCGCTCGGCGGGGATGTGCGGGTCCACATCGCTGCACCCGAGGAACACCGGCGTCCCCGCGAGCGAGCCTGCGTAGTCGCGTGGGATTCCATCCGGGCCGATCAGCCCGCCGCTCAGCGCAACAAGCCCACCGTAGCGGCGGGCGTTCCGCGCCACGAACTCCGACGCGAGGCACGCCCCCTGCGAGAAGCCGAGCAGCAGCACCCGCTCCGGCGGGAAGCCCGCCCGCCCGACCTGCTCGACGAGCGCGCCGAGCAGCGCCAGCGCCGAGTCGAGCCAGGGCTGGTTCGACTCAATCGGCGCGAGGAAGCTGTTCGGGTACCAGGTGGAACCGGCGGCCTGCGGCGCGAGGTAAACGATGCCCGGCGCGTCAAACTCCGCCGCGAGCGTCAGGATGCTCGGCGCGGACGCCCCGCGTCCGTGCACGAAGATCGCCGCCGCCCGCGCGCTCTCCAGCGGTTCACCGGTGGCGTACACCGGCTGGCCGCTGTGCGGCCCGTCAATCTCCCTGATTTCCGTGTAGGGTCGCACCATCATACGGCCTCCGGCGAGCGCCAGTCGGGCACCGTCACGGGGCGCAGGCCCGCCTCGATCTCGGCGCGGCGCGGCTCCAGCCAGGGCGGAAGCCGCAGCGTGCGGCCCAACTCAGCACGGTCCTCGTCCACCAGGAAGCCCGGCCCCAGCGTCGCCAGCTCGACCATGTGCCCATCCGGGTCGCTGGTGTAGATGCTCTTGAAGTACACGCGGTCGCGCACCTCGGTCACCTCATAGCCCGCCTGGATAAGCCGCTCGCGCCACTCAAGCTGGGTTTCCTCGTCGGGCACGGCAAACGCGAAGTGATGCGTCTGCCCCGTGCCGATATCGACCTCGCGTGAGCCTTCCGGCATCTCGAAATATGTGATCAGCGTGCCCGGCTGGCCGCCGTTCAGCCCCCAGTACCAGTGCGGCATGTTGGGGTCGTCAAAGTTCGACGTACGCCGGACGAGGGGGATTTCCAGCAAGCCGGTGTAGAAGGCGCGCGTCGCCTCGATGTCGGAGCACAGCACGGAGATGTGATGCATCCCCCGCATGAGCGCCATATCAGGGGTGATGGTGTCTACCGGCTCGGGCCACGTCTCCGCGCGGATAGCCGCCTCATCCCGGTGACCGGCGGTCAGTTCGACGGGCGGCGGCACAAACGCCTCGCCCGGCGGCCCGGCCACATTGAAGCCCGGCCCGACTGTGGCGATCTCAAGGATCGCGCCGTCCGGGTCGCGGAAGTAGATCGACGTGAAGTAGTACCGGTCGTACGGCCCGCTGACGTGGATGCCCCGGTCGGTGAGGCGGCGCTTCCAGCGCAGCAGGCCATCGCGGTCGGCGACCTGAAGCGCGAAGTGGTGCGTCCCGCCGACGCCAGGGCGACCGCGTGCGGCGGACGGCCACTCGAAGAACGTGATAGCCGTGCCGGGGCTGCCAATCTCGTCGCCAAAATACAGATGATAGGTGTTGGGCAGGTCGAAGTTCACCGTGAGCTTGACCAGCCGCAGGCCGAGCACGCCCGTGTAAAAATCGATGGTGCGCTGCGCCTCAGCGCAGACCAGCGTAATGTGGTGCAAACCCTGAATCATACCTTCCCCCTCGCTGCTGAAACCGGCGTCGCAACTGCTTTGATTGTATCAGGCGGGGAGCCGCGACGTTTAGTCGCGGCGAGCTTTAATTGACAATGCCGTAGGGGCGGGTATTGCGCGACGTGGATCGCACGCAACGCACATGCTCCGCCCTACCTGGGTTGTGTTATGACAATCAAATGGTTGAGTAGGGGCAGGTCTGAGACCTGCCCCTACCATTCGCGGCGGCTTGTTGCATCCCGCGCCAGGGGTGGGGTTACTACCCAACCGCCTCATACTTCTTGTGCTTCCCCTTGTAGACGACCTTCAGGCGGCCAGCCTGCTCAAGCTCCCTCACCGCCTGTTTGACCTGCGGCTCGCCGTAGCGAAAGCTGAACTTGTTTGTAATCTGACCGATGGTTTTACCGGCACGGCAGTAATCAAGGATCTCGCTCGCCAGTCGGGAAACAGCATCCGGCAAGGGACGCCGGGGGCGGACGAGCGTCACGCCGGGGTTGTTTTCGGCCTTCTCCCCCTCAACCCATTTAAGATGGTCGGGGTAGCTCGACAGGAACGCCCGCAGCCGGTCGCGGATCTCGCCGCCCTTTCCGCCTGAGCCGTAGCCATGAATCACGCGAATATCAGGCGGGTGGCGGCGCTCACACAGCCGGTTGTACAGCGCGACAAACTCCTCCAGCGCGTCCTGAACCGAATACCCGTGAAGGTCCAGCTCAACCTCGGCGGCTGACCCGTATCCGTACATCATCCGTCCTTTCTAGTGCTGCCGGCTGGCAGGTGGGCCGTGACAATTCAAGCACAGCTTTCCCGCCCATGCCAGCCGCACAAAGGCCCGTAACTTCGTCAATACGGTTGACGCTGATGTATACTAGACGCATAGCGTGTGGACGCTTACCGCACTGTTTCTTACGAGCATTGACTGGAGGGAAGTCATATGGTCAAAACCGCAGCGCCTAGCCGCACGGTTGACGAGATCCTCAGTTGGTATGCCGGTCAGAATCCCGGTGTTCTGACGAATCTGTATCGCATCCTGAATCACGGTCGGCTGGCGGGGACCGGCAAGATGGTCATTCTGCCCGTCGACCAGGGTTTTGAGCACGGCCCCACGCGCAGCTTTGCGCCCAACCCGGACGCATACGACCCGCTCTACCATTTCCGTCTGGCGATTGAGGCGGGCTGCAACGCTTATGCCGCGCCGCTGGGCTTCCTTGAGGCGGGTGCTGCCGAGTACGCCGGGCAGATCCCCCTGATTCTGAAGCTCAACAACCACGACATTCTGCACAGCGAAACCGAGCCGCTCGGCGCACAGACCGCTACCGTGGACGACGCGCTGCGCCTGGGCTGCGTCGGTATCGGCTACACCATCTACCCCGGCACGATGGACCGCCGTCTCCAGTACGAGCAGGTCATGGAGATTGCCAGAGAAGCCAAGTCCAAGGGCCTGGTTGTCGTGATGTGGGCCTACGCGCGCGGTGGCGACATGGGCAAGGATGACGAGACGGCGCTCGACACCATCGCCTACTCCGCGCATATCGCGGCCCAGCTCGGCGCGCACATCATCAAGGTGAAGCTGCCCAGCGACCACTTCATGGATCAGAAGTCGAAGGACCTGATGGACCGGGCGGGCATCCCGTACGGCACGCTCACCGACCGCGTGCGCTATCTCGTGCGCGCGGCCTTCGATGGTCGCCGCATCGTCATTAACTCGGGCGGCTCCGCGGCCAGCGACGAGGTGGTCTTCGATCAGATCCGCGCCATCCGCGACGGCGGCGGCTTCGGCTCGATCATCGGGCGCAACAGCTTCCAGCGCCCATGGGATCAGGCGATCACGTTCCTGCAAACCCTCATGGACATCCTCGCCGGCAAGATCGAGTAACATCCATCCCGCTAACACAGAGCGCCCTCCCCGGTGTGGGGAGGGCGCTTATCTTTACCACTGGTGCGCTTGCACGGGTGCGCTACTTCTCCGGCGTGCCATTGCTGGCCTCCTGCACGATCCGCACGCGGATGTGCAGCCGCCCGAGCGTCATCAGGTCGCCGTCTTTCAGGGCGTAGGCCCAGCCGACACCAAGCGGCAGGCCGTTGATGTGCGTGCCGTTCGTGCTGCGCAGGTCCATCACAAAGAGCTTGTGGCGGCTGGGGCGCAGCATGATATGCCGCCGGCTTACGCCGTGATCGTAGCCGCGCCAGGCGCAGATGTTCACGTCGAGCCGGTCGTTCGACTCGCGGTGCGAGCCAATCACCACATCCCCCCGGATCTCCAGCGGCATGGGCCTGCCCGTCACGCCGACGGGGGTGAGGATCACGCGCCAGTACCGGCGACCGGAGCCCTCCTCATCGCCGTTGGCGCAGCGGGCCGACGCAGGCACGATCTGAAACTGCTCCTCTGGCTCGCGCCGGGGCCACTTTGTCAGGCTGAGGAAGGCGTCGTTGTCGATATCCCAGTTGAGGTGAGTTGTGTGCTTCGGCTCCATCGGACCCCTCGCTCGCTGTCACAGGGAGCGGTTTGCGCGCCTGTCGAGCGCACGGCACCCGTTCTGACCAAGTATAATCCCTGTGCCCGCGCGGCGCACAGTAGGATAGCTCCTTACCTCCCGCTGGAGCGGCACACAAAAAGGCGCGAGGCTCATTCGCGGTGATGGCGGGAACCCAACACCTGCAGCGTGTGCAGATAGCCCTCCACGCTGCCGATGTCGTAGCTGTCCCCTTCGACGAGCAGCCCCAGGCAGCCACGTTCGGCGCACAGCCGGTCAAGCGCCGTGGTGATCTGAAACTCACCGCGCTCCCGTGCGCCTGCGGCAATGCTCTCTTCGAGGTAGTGGAAGATCTGCGGCTCCAGCACGTACTGGCCGAACAGCGCGAGGAACCCATCTCCGGGGAGGCCCGGCATGCGCAGGCGCTCCCGCGCCACCTGCGGCGTCGGCTTCTCGGCGAAGGCGCTCACCTCGATGAGCCGGCCCGGCTCCAGCCAGCGCCCCGCCGCCAGCCCGCGCCGCTCGACCTCGGCGGCGGGCACGGGGTACAGACTCACGGCGCTGCACCCGCCCCGTGTGAAGGCATCGACAAGCTGGCGGGCGCACGGCGTCCGCGTGCGGGAGCGGTAAACCCGGTCGCCGAGCAGCAGCAGAAAAGGCTCGCCGCCGACCGTCTCCCGCGCACAGTACACCGCATCGCCAAGCCCGTCCTGCCGGGGCTGGACGACCAGCTCGACATGCCGCCCGATGTCGAGCAGCCGCCGCGCGCTCTCCTGCCCGGCGGCTGGCAGGCGGCTCAGGAGATCGCCGGGCAGCGGCTCGTGGAACAGCGCACGGAACGCGGGCAGGTCCTCCGCGCGGACGACAATGATGACGGTCTCGACACCTCCGGCAAGTGCCTCCTCGGCAATCATCTGCACGGCAGGGGCAAGCCCGCCGCGCCCATCGGGCACTGGCAGCAGCGCCTTCTGCACCACGCGCGTCGCGGGGAACAGCCGCGTACCGAACCCCGCCGCCGGGATGACCGCCTCGCGCACCGTACCTGTTTGCATCCTGCTCCTCTCCCTGCTATCGTGTCGCCGCGCTGAGGATAACAGTCTGCGCCGGGCCGCGCCATGCCGTGCCCCTGTTGACGCACCTTATCAAAGCCGTATAATGAAGGAAAAGACTGGTTCCCCGAGCTAGGGGCAGGGGAACACATCATTCATGCACCTGGGGTGGGCAGGCGCATTCTTCTTGGAGAGCCAGCATCATTCCAGTACAACCGAGTATGCCTTCTCGCGCCAGCGGCAAGCGCCGTATGGCGCGGTGTCGTGCACAGACGCCGTCACCTAATACCATCCCCACTCCTCACCCCGCCTGCGCTATCCTCATTTTCATTCTCTATCGTGCATCGTCGTGGCCGCTGCAAGTTAAAGGAGGCAGTGTGTCAGGGGCGTTTATTTTAGACTGATTTAGACTGACATCATTTTATAACAAAGCGCCGGCGCTGCCCGCGCCGACGCCAACCAACAACCATGGCACCGGGCTCAAGAGGGGGAACGGCCAATTCACCACTTGCCGCCCGGCTCTGACATGATAGGCGCACATGCTTGGATCATGGTTGTCTTATGTTTATTGTACACGTTCTTTGCGCCAGCCAGACATTACATATTCATAACTATGGGAGAAATTAAATGAATAAGTATTTGCCGTTTTTCGCCCTTCTTCTCCTCGGCATAATGGTGTTTGGCACAGTCACCAGTGGCGCGTACTTCTCCGACCAGGATGTGCAGACGGGCAACGCCGTAAACCTGGGCGTCCTCGACCCCCGGTGGCAGCCCGCGTCTCCGTTCGTCGTCCAGAGCGCACAGCCGGGGGTGGTGGCAGGCACGCAGGAGTTGACGTTCTTCAGCGACCCAGGAACAACAAGCCTGGACATCAAGTATCGTCTGAGCGCCGCACATACCGGTGGCAGCCAGGAGTTGTATGAACTGATCTGGGTAACGGCTGAGGTTTCGACCGATAGCGGCAGGTCCTGGCGCGCGTGCTACAATGGGTGGCTGAAGAACATGGACATCCACCCGGGGAACTGCAATGCCGGCTGGATGGCCAAGATGTCGCCGAACTACTCGGCGATGTGGCGCTTTACCTATACGCCTGCGGCTTCGATCGGCAACAACTTGAGGGGGGAGTCCGTCGATTTCGCGATTATCGCCGACTCGACCCAGGCATCGAACCCGGGCTGGTAGTCTTATAGACCGGGGATCATCTGGAAGGGCGCGGGGGGCGCCTTCGTGTGCCCCCTGCCCGTCGATCATGCTCGCTTGAATCCGGGGAGACGCTCTCGTGGAACGCACTGATCCTGTCCGTCCGTACATCTCAAAGCCGATCAATGCTACCAACGAGAAGCCTGACCTCACCTCCCCAATGGAACGGCTGAGAAAGCTGCAGGGAAGGGTCACAGAGACCCTTAGCGCCCATCGGGATCAGATCATCAGCGCGCTGAAGAAGACCGGTAGCGTGCTGATGTACGGCATTATCCTACTGTTGGTATTCATCGCGTATGGTTCGATTCCTAATCGATGGTACAAAGTCATTACCATCGAGGGGAACAGCATGTCGCCGACGCTGAAGTACGGCGACCTTGTGGTGATCACCCGCCCCCCGCGCGCGATCGAGGAGGGCACGATCGTCACCCTGCAGGTAGAAGATGCTATTGTGACGCATCGCTACCTGGGCTACGATGAGAATGGACGGCGCATGTTCAAGGGTGACGCGAACTTGCAGCCGGACGACTTCAGCAGGACGAATTACAGGATCATCGGTGTGGTCAAGCTGCGGATTCCGCTGCTGGGGCACATCAATATTCAAGCCAACAAAGCCCTTGACGCCATTCAAGGAACGCAAGGGACTGACCGTAATGAACCGTAACTCACTCCCCTCCACTCGCGGGGAGGAGCAGACATCACCCGAGCGGCGGCTACCAGGGCACTCGCCTGCACGCCGTGCTGGCGACGACCGGAACCCTCCGCAGCCAAGAGAGATCGAGACGAAGCACCGGCGATCGTGGAGCCGGCTGGCTCATCTGCTTGTGCTGCTGTTCGTCACGATCGGGAGTCTGGCGCTGTTTATCCAGTCTGATCGGAGCGGAGCCTATTTCAGCGACCACGACGTGGTCGAGGGCAACCGCATCACCATGGGCGAATCCTTCCCCACGCGTGAGGCCGAGGAGCTTGCCACCCTCACGGCGATGCCCACCCCCAGCCCGACCGCTGCGCCGATCGAGCCCACGCCCGACCCGTGCGAGGAGAGCGCCGAGAGCTGCCAGACCACCGAATCTTCCCCCATGCCGACCGATACCGCCGTGCCACCGACCAACTCACCGGCCCCGACCGAGCTTCCGCCGTCATCCACGCCGGAGCCCGCTGAGCCCACACCCGACCCCGGCGACGGGTCAGCGCCCGGGGAAACCCCGAGCACCGAGCCGGGCGGCGGCGAGACGGACAGCGGCCAGTCATCCGGCGTGCAGATTAACATCACTCCGTAGATAGAGACCCCCTACTGCTCAAACTGCCGGTGAAAATCCGGTGGGGTGCGGCTGAGTTCCGCGCCCGCCGCCTGCAACAACTCGCCCATCAGCGAGGCCGACGCGGGCGCCTGCCCCTTCCAGTGGTTGTTCATATAGACGAGCGTGAGCGCGGTTTCCTTCTGCTCGTCAAGCGCCTTGAGGCGCGGCACCCACTCCTGAAGCTCCTCTGCCGTGTACATGTAGTCGTAGCGCTCCCACGCCTCGTCGTGCTGCCACCACTTCTTGTAGTTGCGCCCGTGGAAGCGTGCATAGGCTACTTCGCTCGTCGCGATGGCGACAGGCGGTATCAGGCTCTTGAACTGCGGCTGGTCCACGCAGCAGAAGCCGAACCCGTGCTCGTACAGCAAGTCGAACGTGTCCTCGGTGACCCAGTCGCGGTTGCGGAACTCGATCACCGCGCGCGTGTCGCCAAGCCCCTCGCGTAGACGTCGCAGGTAGTCCTCGTTCTCCGGCGTGGCATGGAAGCTCGTCGGAAACTGCGCCAGAGCACACGCAAACTTGTTCTCCTCCTTGAGCGGCACCAGCGCCTCGACAAACTGGCGGATCGCCGGCAGCGGATCGTCGTCGCGCTCGTGCGTAATCTCACCCGGCATTTTCACCGCGAAGAGAAAACCCGGCTGCACCTTGCTGCCGATGTTCTGGAGCATCCCGGCGGTCGGCATCCGGTAGTAGGTGAAGTTCAGCTCAGTCGTATCGAAGTGCTGCCGGTAGAAGTCGAGAAAATCGTTCTTCTTCGTGCCCTCCGGGTAGAAGGGCCCCACCCAATCGTCGTAAGAATAGCCGCTCGTGCCGATGTAGATCATACGCCCCGCCTCGCTTTTACTCGCATCCCTACCTCTGATTATAGGCGGCCTTACGGCGTAAATCGTATTGCATTCTCCCTGCAGAACGGGTAACGTCTTGCCGGTACGTTTGAGTCTGGATTAGCGGAGAGAGCATGCGACGCGCCTCAACCCCAACCCCATCTGATGCGCTTGCCGCCCTGCGGGAGCGCCTCGCCACACACGTGGCCCGCAACGGCTGGCGGCAGATCATCATCGACTACATCACGATCACGCTTGGCGCGGTTGTGCTGGCGCTGGCTAACAACCTGTTCTTCGTTCCCAACGAAGTGGTGTCCGGCGGCATCACCGGCATCGGCATCATTTCTCACCACCTGATCGGCACGCCGGTCGGCCTGGTGACGCTGCTCCTGAATGTGCCGCTGTTCATTGCCGGGCTGCGCTGGGCAGGCGGCTTCGCCACCGGCGTGCGGACCATCTACGCGACGCTGGTGATGTCCGTCGCCATCGACCTGACCGCCCCGCTGGTGCCCGACATCACGGATAACCCGCTGCTGTTCATCACCTACGGCGGCCTGCTGGACGGGCTTGGCGTGGGGCTGGTACTGCGCGCGCAGGGCACTACCGCCGGGACGGACATCGTCGCCCGGCTGCTGCACCACTTCACAGGGCTGGAGGTCAGCCGGGGGATGTTCATCTCCAACGCGCTGATCATCACCGCCGCCGCCATCGTGTTCGGGCTGGAGAAGGCGATGTACGGCGTTATCGTCGCCGGTGTCTCGGCGTGGTCCGTGAACACCGTACTGGCAGGCGGGCGGCAGGCGCGGCAGGCGTTCATCATCTCCGAGCGGTGGGAGGAGGTGCGCGACGCCCTCCTCATGGAGCTTGCACGTGGGGTGACCATCGTGCCGGGCGTGGGCGCTTACACCGGCAAGGAGCGCCAGATGCTCATGTGCATCATCAGCCCGCGTGAGGTCGCAGCGCTGCGCCGCCTCGTCCACATTATCGATCCGGAAGCGTTCGTCGTCATCGGCTTTGCTTCCGAGGTCTACGGCGAGGGCTTCTACCCGATCGACCGCATGTAAAAAAACACGCCCCCTACTTGCGTGAAAACCGCGCGGGCAATTTCTATAATCACGGTACGATTCCGCGTAAGGTGTGTTCTGCCGGGGATGTCGGCGTGAAACAACGGTTCCGAGAACCCGTCAGTGGCCTGCTTCACCTCGCGGGGGCGGTACTTGCCGTCTTCGGGCTGTTCTGGCTGCTGCATCGCGCCGCCGGAGACCCACCGCGCGTGGCGTCGGTCGTCGTGTACGGCGTCAGTCTGATCCTGCTGTTCACGGCGAGCAGCGTGATGCACCTGTATAACGGATCGCGCCGCACGATCGACGTGCTGAACCGGCTGGACCACGCCGCCATCTACCTGCTGACCGCCGGCACCTATACCCCGGTCTGCGTGAACGTGCTGGAAGGCGGCTGGGGTGCGGGGTTGCTGGCGGCAGTATGGGCGCTGGCAGCGGTGGGCGTGGTGTACAAACTCGTCGTCGGGCCGGGCCGCCGCTCCACCACCCGCTCGACCCTGCTGTATCTTGCGATGGGCTGGCTGGCGGTGGTCGCGATCCCCAAGCTGATCGAGGCACTCCCCCTCCCCGCCCTCGTATTGATTGCCGCCGGTGGGCTGGCCTACACCATCGGCGCCATCGTCTACCTCTTCGATGATCCGGACGTACGCCCGACCTTCGGGCTGCATGAGATCTGGCACTTGTTCGTACTTGCTGGCAGCGGCTTCCACTTCGCAGCGATCTCGGTGTTTGTGATCTAGCTGCCGATCACGCTCCACTCAATTGACGTTAGTTATAGTTTTTAAGGAGCAGCTGGTCATGTGGGAGCGATTTACTTCGGCAAGCAATCTCGTCAAGGTTGGGGCGCTCGCGATTGCGATCGTCATTATCTTATTGTTTTCTAGCCTGGTCGTGGCCCTCGCACGGGGCGGAAACGGGCTTTTTACACCCTCCAGGGCCAGCGATCCGGGCCAGGTGAGCAGCCCGAACGCCCCGGCCAGTCCGCGTGCGCCCAGCCAGCCCAGCTCGCCGAGCCGGTCCGGGTCACAGCCCGTGCAGCCTCAGCCCGATCCGCAGCCAGACCCGCAGCCCGATCCTCAGCCTGACCCGCAACCCGATCCACAACCGGACCCACAACCTGATCCCCAGCCAGACCCCCAGCCCGATCCACAACCTGATCCTCAGCCGGATCCTCAGCCGGATCCTCAGCCCGACCCTGATCCTGAGCCGCCATCCAGTCCGAGCCAGCCCAGTGCTCCAAGCTCACCGAGCAGATGAGCCGCCATTAAAAGCACGGATCATGACGAAGGCCGGGAAGTTATCCCGGCCTTTTTAATGCAAGCTCCGCGTCACTGCACGCCTCCCGGACGTGACACCGGACCAAAGTAAGGTGGTAGTTAGGCCACCTAAGCGTTATGGTTCGTGAAATTCCTTACTTAAAAGGAGTAAACTATGTTGAACCGATTTACTTCAACGGCCAATCTCGTGAAAATTGCGGCGCTCGCGATTGCGATCGTCGTTGTCCTGCTGTTCTCGAGTTTGTTCACAGCGCTTGCAGAAGAGGGAAGCGGGCCTTTTGCACAGCCTACTCCGACCGAGGATGCAGGCGAGGTCAGCACCCCGGACGACCAGGCCACACCCGCAGATGCGGAGCAGCCTGTCGACGTGAACGAGCCGACCCAGGAGCCGACTGTGCCCGGTAACGATGCTCAGTTGCCAGCCAACCCGAGCGCTCCGAGCCAGCCCAGTGCGCCAAGTGCGCCCAGCCAGCCTGATCCGCCCAGCGCTCCGAGCCAGCCCAGCGCTCCAAGCGCACCCAGCCAGCCCGATCCGCCCAGCGCACCGAGCCAGCCCAGCGCTCCAAGCGCACCCAGCGCACCCAGTGCACCGAGTGCACCCAGCGCTCCGAGCGATTAAGCCATCAACGAATCAGACGAAGGCCGGGAAGTTATCCCGGCCTTTTTTGGTACAAGCCCCGCGCCAGTGCGCACCTGCGGCGGCTACTCCTCCTCGAAGACGAGGTCGATGCGCTTGACGGTCTGGCTGAGATAGTCCAGCAGTGCGTAGATGAAGATCACAATACCGGCCATCTCCAGCAGTTCTTCCAGGTCCGTCAGAGAGTTGTAGACCGCGGCAGACATCATCCCCTGCTCCCAGCGCTCGTACAGGAGCGCGTTGATCGCCTCCACGCCGAGCGCCCCGGCAACGAAGGTCGCGCCGCCCGCGAGGAACAGGATCAACGTCCGGCGAGGCAGATGCCGCAAGAAAGGGATGAAGGCCGCCACAAACAACACCACGAAGATCGCGCCGGGTATCACCCATGCGAAGTAGAGCAGGCCCGACGTGTTCAAGGCGTCGCGCACGGGGTTCGTCAGCAGTTCGTGGATCATGGCGGTATCGTCCAGCGAGAAGAACAGGAACACCAGGGACAGCACCCGCCAGTGGTTCACGAACGGTCCACCCGCCTGCTTCCTGGCCGCGCCGATCAGCCAGGCCAGCCCGGAGACAATCAGCATGGACGCAGACGAGTACCATGTCGGAACGTTCGACTCGCGCCCAACGCTGAACAGCTCTTTCAGGCGAAGCGGCGGGTCGGGGGCGAGATCGGTCGCAATGCTGATAGCCATCAGCACCGTGACGATAAGGATCAGCACGATGGTGACACGTGCCGGTGAAATCGAGACCAATAGAACCTCCTGCAAGCAAGTCCGCACAAAGAACGAGACATAATGTGTGGAGTCTATCGCAGCGCAGGCGCTACTTGCCGTTTGGTTCCGGCCCGGTTGTGGTGTTCGTCGTCGGGCGGCTTTCCGGTGGTTGGTCAGGCAGGTCGCTGATCACTTTGGGCGGGGGCACAAGCATCTGCCCGCAGACCCCGCACACCTCGCTCTGCGGCGTGTTGAGGTAGCCGCACTCCGGGCACGGGAGGTCGCCGGGCGTGGGCATAAGGGGCAAACTCCTATCGGCTGGCATGATGGTCTCCTCTCTGGCTGATGCTCTGATGCTACATGACTCCACCTGCATCTGCCACCCCCCATCCTTCCGATGCCATAACCGGCATAACTAACGCCTTAGAGCACGCGCCGGCGGCCCAGCCCCGATAATTGGGACTGCCCAAAATCGCCGCGGTGATGTACGATTAGCCTGAGAGGGGGACTAACCGGCACGCATTGAATAAAAAGGCGCACCATGAATGCAAGGTTAGATACCCGACGCATCCTGATCTATCTCCTCTTTTCCTTCGGCATTGCCTGGGCAATCGCCCTTGTCATCTACCTGACCGGCGGGCTTGCCAGCAGCCCGACACTGGTTGAGATGCCCGGCGCGGCCCGGCTAACGCTGGCCACACTGCTGCTGGCAGCGGGATACATGTGGGCTCCGGCTCTGGCGCACATCCTGACGCGCGTCGTCACGCGGGAGGGCTGGGCGGACCCGATGCTCCGCCCGCGCCTGCGCCAGGGATGGCCCTACTGGCTGGCGGCGATCTTCCTGCCGGCAGTGCTGACCATCATCGGCGCGGTGGTGTACTTCCTGCTCTTCCCGCAGCATTACGACCCGGAGCTTGGCCTGCTGAGGAGTATGCTCCCGGCGGAGGTTCCCATCCCGCTGGGGCTGCTCGTCGCGATCCAGATCATTCAGGGCATTCTGCTCTCGCCGCTCATTAACAGCCTGTTCACCTTCGGCGAGGAATTTGGCTGGCGCGGCTACCTCCAGCCCAAGCTGATGCCGCTCGGCGGGCGCCGGGCGATGCTGCTCATGGGCGTCATCTGGGGCCTGTGGCACGCGCCGGTCATCGCGATGGGGCACAACTACGGCTTCGGCTACCCCGGCGCGCCGTGGACCGGCATCCTGGCGATGATCTGGTTCACCACCGTGGCGGGGACGTTCCTCGGGTGGGCCTCCCTCCGCGGGGAGAGCGTGTGGCCCGCGGTGCTGGGGCACGCAGGCATCAACGGCATTGCCTCGCTGGCCGTGCTCTTCACTCAGGGGGAGCCTAACCCGCTGCTGGGGCCGCTGCCTGTCGGGCTGATCGGCTCCGCCGGGTTTACGCTGCTTGCGCTGTGGCTGTTCATCTCGCCGCGCGCGCTGGCGCGCCCCGAGCCGGGCAGCCCGGCCATCCGGCCCGCTCCAACCACCGAAACCGCAGACACCGAATTCATTGGAGAAACCGCACATGACTGAGAACACCGAACAAACAAACGGGGAAGCCCGCCTGCTGGCTGCTCTCGCGCACGGCTCGATCATCGCGCAGTGGCTGGGCCTGATTGTCGGCGTCATCGTCTACGCCACCCAGCGCGAGCGCTCGCGCTACGCGGCTTTTCAGGGCCTTCAGGCCGCTGTGTACCAGTTGTTCAGCCTGATCGTGGCAATGGTGGTGTGGTCCTGCTGGATGGTCTTCTACCTGCTGACGTGGATCCCGCTCGCCACGCAGATAGAGGCGAGCGACACCCCGCCGCCGCTGTTCTGGGTTGGGCTGGGCAGCATGATCATCCCCTTGATCGTCATGGCGATCCTGGGCCTGTACGGGCTGTGGGGCGGCGTACGCTGCCTGCAGGGGCATGACTTCCGCTATATCGTCATCGGCCCGCTGCTGGAACGGAGCGGCATCTGGCAGCGCACCACAACGCGGCCTGATACCGCCAGCCGCGACCAACCCGCATCATAAAACAGGACGCCGGGCGCACTGCCCGGCGTCTCTTATTCCACACCCGGGGCCGCCTTACGGCCCGTAAACAACCTCATATCCCGCCGCGATCCAGTCCTGAATACCGCCCATGTCCGACACGCTGGTATAACCGGCCTCGACTAGATAGGCGGCGGCCTGCGCGCTGCGGTTGCCCGTGCGGCAGTACACGACGATCTCCGCATCGCGCGGAAGCTCGTCGGCGGCGCGCGCCTTCAGCTCCGGCAGCGGGATCAGCGTCGCGCCCTCGATGTGCCCATCCTGCGCCCACTCCTCAGGCGAGCGCACGTCCAGTACGATCAAGTTCTCGCCAAGGTCGTCCGGCAGCCTCTCGGCGACCGCTTGCGGCGTGACCTGCTGCACCTCCGCCTCTGCGGGGGCGCAGGCCACAAACAGGGCGGCGGCGAGCACCAGCAGCGCCGCAGCCCACAGATTTTTCCTGCTCACGTCTTACCGTCTCCTCATCTGGCAATTCTGTTCGCCTGTTAGATGCCGCATCCCCCGGCGAGGTCGCATCTCATCAGCGCACCTGCACCGGGAGCCCGGCTCGCTGCCAGGCGAGCAGCCCGCCCGCCATGTCGATCACGTTGGAGAAGCCAAGACCTCGCAGGTAGCGGGCCATCACCGCACTGCGCACGCCGTGAGCGCAGTACACCACAACCGGCACGTCGCGGGGAAGCTCCTTCTGTGCGCGGCGAGGTAGCTCGTACATGGGGATCCACTTCGCACCCTCGATGCGCCCGTCCTCTGCCCACTCGTTGGGGTTGCGGATGTCAAGCAGGATAGCGTGCTCGTTCGCCCTGACGAACCGGTCATACACCTGTGTGGGTGTGAGCATCACAGGCTGCACCCGGCTATCCTGCACGCCGTCAGCACTGGTACCCCAATCGTGGTCTCGTCCGGACTCCTGGTGCGAAGTCATGTGGCTCATCCTCCCTGCTCCTTGCCTGCGCATCCTTCCTTACAGCGACTTGCCGTCTTCCTCACTCGATGTGCAGACGACAACCTGCGAATGTTGTCCCAAACAACTAAGCTCTACCACCGATTGTATGGACCCGTTTTCTTACTGACAACTGTTGTACAAATTTAACAAAAAGAGGCGCCGATGGGGCGCCTCCCTGATCCGTTTAGCAGGTATCCGGCACTACTGGCGGATGCTGAAGCTCGCGGTCACGCTCACGCTCACGGCAAGCTGCCCCTCGCTGATCGGCGGAGCGCCGCCACCCTGGGCCATGTCCAGCGCCACCCGCCCGGTGAGCGGGAAGACCGGCGTGCCTTCCGTCAGGTTGATGAGATCCCCGAGCTGCACGCCAGCGGCCTCGGCAAGCTGCTCCGCGCGGGCGCGGGCATCGGCAACGGCATCGGCGCGGGCCTGAGCCTCAAGCGCATCGGGGTCTTCAATCGCAAAGAACAAGCTGCCGACGGTGTTCGCCCCGGCATCCATGCCGGCCTCAATCACCTCACCAATGCGCTCCGTATCCGAAACCTTGACGCGCATCAGGTTGTTGACGTGGAACAGGCGCTGGCCCTGCGGGCTGCCGGTCGACGGGTCGCGGATCTCCTCGACCCACACGTTGAACTGCGTGGTCTGGATGTCCGTCTCAGCGATGTTCAGCGCGAGGATCGCGTCGCGGACCTCGGTCATGGTCGCGTTGGCTTCAGCCATTGCCTCGCCGAGATCGTTGTTGGCGATGTCCACACCGAGTTCAAGGTAGGCCACGTCGGGCGCGCCCATCGCCTGCCCCGTGCCAGTCACCGTGATCACGTTCTGGGCCACATTCTCCTCCACAGTCTGTGCCGCTGCGGGCTGCGGCGCACAGGCGGCAGCCGTCGCCATCACGCCAACGAGCAATGCCGCCAGCATGACAAACTTTCCATTCAAACGAAACCACTTAAGCATTTCTAGAACACCTCCGACAGGTTTGATCTGGTTAGTCCGGCAGGGCGCGTTCTCGCCCTTTCACGAATCATGACGGTGCGCGGGGCACGAAAGTTCCAGACGGGTGGTTAAGTTCGGCCTTTTGAAGCAAGAGTGCGGCAAAACCTCTTGCTTTTACCTGCTTTACCCCTTGCGTACCGGGCCGTTTAGAGCGATAATCGCACGGTTAATTACTTAGGACACTTAACAATTTTTGGGAGACCGCCGCTATGCGCGACGACACCGAGGCCGCCATTGGCAAGATGATGGACGTGCTGCCGCTGATCAACCGGACGCTGTTCGCCGTGGTCCGGCAGATCGGGCATCCCGCTCATTATACGCTGCTGTCCACCCTGGCCCACAGGCCGGGCACGGTCAGCGAACTGGCCGAGCGGCTGGGTGTCAGCCTGCCAAGTATGTCCACGATGTTGGGCACGCTGGAGGCGCGTGGCTGGGTGCGCCGCTCGGCGGGCAAGAGCGATCGCCGCGTCGTCCAGATCGAACTGACGGCAGCCGGGGCGGAGGTGCTGGGCGAAATGCGCGCCGCCATCGCCGCCTGCCTGCGCGAGCGGCTTGCCGATCTCCCGCCTGAAGACGCCGCAATGCTACTCGCCGGGCTGGACGTGCTGCGGGCAGTGTTCCAACCGGGGGATGCCACTGCCAACGCGAGCGAGTAAGCAGCGGAACACAACGCCAGAGGAAAGTAGATGCAGCAAACAGACCGCGGAAACACCCTTATCCTGTTCTTCACCCTCGTCGTGGTGATGCTCGGCTTCGGCATCATCATCCCGCTGATGGGCACTTACGTCGACAGCTTCGGCGCAAGCGGGCGGCAGATGGGCCTGCTTACCGCCAGCTTCGCGGCAATGCAGTTCATCTTCGCGCCGATGTGGGGGAGCCTGTCCGACCGCTATGGGCGCAAGAAGATCCTGGTCATCGGCGCGCTGGGCTTCGGGCTGAGCCAGCTTCTCTTCGGCCTGGCGACCGAGCTGTGGATGCTGTTCGCGGCGCGCTCGCTCGCCGGCATCCTGTCGTCGGCGACAGCCCCGACGGCCATGGCTTACATCAGCGACAGCACAACGAAGGAAAACCGGGGCGGCGGCATGGGCATCATGGGCGCGGCGATGGGCGTCGGTATGACGCTCGGGCCGGGTGTCGGCGGTCTGCTGGCACGGAAGTCGCTCTCGACGCCGTTCTTCGTAGCGGCGGGGCTGGCAGCGGTAGCCGCCATCCTGATCGCGACCGTGCTGCCCGAGTCCCTGCCCCCCGAGCGCCGCGATCGCACGCGCACCGTGCGCGGGCCGCAGCTCCGAGAGATGTGGCATGCACTGACCGGTCCCAACGCCATCCTGTTTGTGATGGCCTTCCTGCTCAGCTTCGCGCTCACCAACTACGAGGGCGTGTTCAGCCTGTACGCGCTGGAGCGGTTCGGCTACGGGCCGCAGCGCGTGGCGACCATCATGATGATGACGGGCGTCGGTGGCGCGGTCATGCAGGGGCTTATCACCGGCCCGGTCACGCGCCGCTGGGGCGAAGCAACCGTCATCCGCGTTTCGCTGCTGGCAACCGCCATCGGCTTTGTCGCCATGACTCTCGCCACCGACTACTGGACTGTTGCGGCGACGACCCTGTTCTTCATCCTGAGCAACTCGATGTTGCGCCCGGCGGTCGCCTCGCTAACCTCCCAGCGGGCCGAGGACGGGCAGGGTGTCGCCATGGGGCTGAACAACTCGTTCATGAGTCTGGGCCGTGTCGTAGGGCCGATTCTGGCGGGGTCGCTGCTCGACGTCTGGGTGACGCTGCCCTTCCTCTCCGGAGCGGTGATCATGACGGCGGGCTTTGTCGTGAGCCTGCTGTGGCTCACCGATGACCGGACGCCTCGCGGGCTCCTGCGGCGCGCCCGCGAAGGATCGGCGGCAGACTAGGATGGGGGCCAACTCTGGCCCCCACTTCTTTTCCCCATACTGAAGCCCGGCGGGTGATCCCCTATCTCCTCGCACGTGGTACAATTGCCGCGCCTTCGCTCCGCCCCGGACGGCCAGTCCCCGGCAGAGTTCAGACCTGATTCTCACCCTCTATAAAGCCTGCCTGCTGCGGGCAGGGTCAACACTCTCATAGCAAAAGTAGGCAGAGAGATGAAACGAAGCACGAAAATCATCCTGATCGCCATCGTCGCCATCCCGTTGATCTTGTTCATAGGCTTGTCGGGCTTCATAGGCTCCCAGGTGTTCGCGGGGTCGACCCAGCTTGTCACAAACGAGAAGACGCGAGGGGTTCCTGAGGAACTTCTGGAAACATACGGCCTGGACTATGAGAGCTTCCGGAATACCTACCGGATCGAAACACTAGAACTTATTTCTTCTTTCGACGGGCACGTTATCCCCGCGGATTATCTGTATGCGCCCGAATCGCAGAACAGCAAAGATCGCCCGACCGTCATCATGGTCCACCCGCTGGGAGGCAACCGGTACGCCAACTACCCGATAGCCGAGTTCTTTTTGGAGCAGGGTTTCAACGTCGTCACATACGACCAGCGGAGTTCAAATGAAAACACCGCCCGGTACACGACTTTCGGATACTGGGAGAAGTTCGATCTGATCGACTGGATCAACTATGTGAAAGAGCAGGCTCCAGGGCAGCGGCTAGGAGTCTGGGGTGCGTCTTTCGGCGGCGCAACTGCCGGGCTGGCGCTGGGGTACGAGGACGTGGACGAGCAGGTCGATTTTCTGGTGCTGGACTCCCCGGTGAGCAGCATGAAATGGATGATCGAGCAGGAAATGCAGGCCATGGACATCGGCCTGCCCGTATCGTACATGACCTGGTGCGGGAACATCGTCAACAAGCTCAAGCTGGGCTTTACGTATCAGGATGCCGATGTCCCAAGTGCCATGCGAGACGTGACGACGCCGGTGCTGATCATCAACAGCCGGCAGGACTCGGTAACGCCCTATTTCATGGGCAGGGATATTTACGACGCCATCCAGGGGCCGAACAAGGAAATCTGGACCGTCGAGGACAGCGAGCACTTTGAGGTCTGGATAGACCACAATCAGGAATACCGTGACACGGTGGAAAGCTTTCTGCTGAAGTATCAGTAGAGCGGAACCCCCTCCCAGCCTCTCCCTTCCAAGGGGAGGTTAGGAGGGGGTTTTTAGCACCCTTCACCCGCAGCGGGCCTAACGCGCGCGGCTTTCCTGTCTATCCAGGCTCATCGCCCTGCTCGGCCCGAGGGTGCGCGTCGCAAGCTGCCCGAACAGGTGCCCGTTGACCAGGCTCAGGAAGGACAGCGTGAGCGCAGGCACGACAATCGGCGCGAGCGCCGCGCCGAAGCCAGTCAGCGTCAGCCCCATCGTCAGCAGCGTCCCCAGGCCTGAGACGACCAGCCCCAGCACGAACATGAAGATAGCCATCGCCATGTCATCCCAGATATTGGCAAAGGAGAGCTTCGCGTTCGTCACCACGTCGAAGAAGTCGAGGTAGCGGTTCGTCTCGATATAGCGCAGATAGCCGGACCAGTACAGCGTGTTCGACGCCAGCGCGACGAGCGCCGTCAGCACGAGCAGCCCCAGCCGCAGGCCCACGCCCTGCTGAAGCATGTCGCCGAGGATGGCGAGCGAGCGCTCCTCCAGCCGGAAGAAGCGCACAAACACCATAATCCACGCCCACAGGCTGACGACAAGCATGATGAGTGCGGGCAGGTTGTAGAGGATGCCCGTCACACGCAGCAGCACGCCCCGCCCCAGCTTGGCGAGCACGTCGCGCCAGCCCGGCAACTTCTCCGCGCTGTCATGGCGCACCCGCACGCTGATCTCGTACTCCCACCCCTTGATGATAAAATACCCGGCAAACGGAATAGCCGCTGCGGCAACGGCGAGGGCCAGCTTATAGGGCCAGCCGTGCTCCTTGAACGCGTAAGTCAGTGCCTTGATGAACTGCATCGTCGCCCGGTGCCGCTAGAAGGGCATCTCTACTGCGCTGAGCGCGCGGAAGAACAACACAGCCATCACCACCATGTATATCGCGCCGACTGCCGCCCCCGCACCGATGGCGCGCTGCCACGGGCGCGAACGAGTCAGCCCGAAGGCGGCCAGCCCGACAAACAGGACGGCAGAGGCCACCATGTAGGTGGCGACGGTCCCGGGGCTGACCTCGCTGTCCGGCGCGTTGAGGAAGCCGAGCAAGGCGAAGGTCAGCGCCAGCAGGAGGAGCACAACCGTCACCACCGTCGAGATGGTGTCGGCCCCTATTTGCTGACCGGCTTTGCGGGCTGCGTCACTCAGTCGTTGCAGCATGACCCATCCTCTCGTTTCAGGAAGCCCATCGCCCGGTCCTCTTCGCTGTTCATGATCACCGTCAGCATGGCCCCGCCGCACGTCGCCGGAACGTCGATCACCTTGATGTACTGCTCGAAGCGGGCGTCGGCAGGCAGGATTTCGGAGAGGCAGTTGGGCGCGGACTGGAAGAAATCCTCGTTGAAGATCGTTTCGGGGTCGTCGGGGTACAGTGGCAGCGGGTAGATGTTCGCCTCGACAAGGTCCTGGAAGAAGTGTGTGCCGTACGACACCTCCGGCGTGCTGCCCTCCTCCGAGTAAGCGATTTCGACCAGCACCTTTGTGTTGTAGATGTCGGCGTAGGTCACCTTTACGCCTAGCTGGATGTTCGACGTCCCCCAGCGACCCGGCCCCATCAGGATGAAGGACTTGCCGGACAGCGCATGGTTGAGCCGTCCAATCGCCTGCCCGACCTCGATGCGCAGGTGGGGCTTCGAGATCTGCGCGTACGCGCGCGGGTCCACGTAGACGATATACTGCACGTCCTCGACACAGCCATGCGGCACCTGCTGCTGCGCGGTAAAGATGATATCCTCCTCCGGGATGTCTGTCGGGATCTCGACGGAGCGGCCCTCAAGCCGCTTGCTGAGCGGGCGGCACTGCAGGAGCGTGATGCGCGTCTGCGGCTGCGGATGCGTCGCCAGCACCCGGCCCGCAAACTCGATGTCCACCGGACGCTTGTAGGCCTCTTCCAGGATGCTGAGCGTCTCACGCATGACCTCCGCGAAGTCCCCGCTCGTGAGCATGTTGTCGAAGGTCACGACCACTTCGCCCGGGTCCATCTTCATCAGCGGGCGCTTGATCTGCCGCACCGAGCCGTCCTCGGTGACGGAGAACACTGCCGAGAGCGCCGGGTACTTCGGCCCGATAACCTCGCTAATGGGCAGCGTCTTGAACTCGTTTGCCTCCAGGTCAAGCACGTCGATGTGATGCTGCGAGTAGCGGCGCAGCATCTGCGCGCCCCCGGTCGGGCGCAGTTCGGGGTGGCTGAGCGCCACCATGCGCGGGTAGTCGCTGCCGACGCGGTCCACCGCGCGCGTGCCCAGCCCAACGACGAGCCGCAGCAGGCCCGCCTCCCGGTCGATGCGCTTGCTCCACACGAACGGGTTGAAGCTGAAGCCCACACCGGCAAAGTCGGGGAAAAAGTAGCGCCCGTGCCGCTGCCCCTCGACCTTCTGGATGAGCACGGCCATCCGCTCGTCATAATCCGTCAGGCCCATCCGCTCGCGGTAGATGAGCGCCTCGGGCCGGATGACGCTGGCGTACACCTTGATAATCGCCCGCTCCAGCTCACGCAGGTTCTCCTCGACCGTCCCCTGGTTGGGGAGGAAGAAGCTGTCGTACTTGCCCGCAAACGACGTGTCGAAGTTGTCCTCAAGCAGGCTGGACGAGCGCACGATGAGCGGCGTCTTGCCGACCTCACTCAGGAATTGCTCAAGCTGCGCGCAGATGTCGGCGGGGAGATGGCTGTTCAGATAGGCGTTGTAGGCCTGCGGATAGTCCGCCATCATCTGCTCGGGTCGCTTGTACTTCTGGTTCATGTAGCGGAACAGCCCGTTCGACGAGTGGAAGTCGTAGAACACATCCGACGCCAGATACCACGACTCGGGGATGGTCAGATAGCGGTCAATGTCCAGCCCGCGCTGACGGGCGTGCCGCTGGAGTATCTTGTACGCGAGGTACATGCCGGCAGCCTTGCCGCCGATCTTGCCCCGGCCAAAGCGGTGCGCGCGGATCTCCTTGAGGTCCTTGATGGTGATGTACTCACGGGCCACCCGCACGAACGAGAGCTGGTCGGAGATCATCGCCTTGATCAGCACGACGATGATCTCACGCAGGTGGTGCTGCACGTGCGCCCGGCGCTCGGGCGGGTAGTTCTCGTACATCTCGCCCTGCGCAAACAGCAGGTCCCAGGGGGCAAGCTCCGGGTTAAAGGAGAGGATCACTTCCTGGTTGGGCGAGCGCTCGGCAACGACCTCCTGCACGATCGACTCGAACAGGTCGTGCGGCAGGTTGTAAGCAAAGTAGAAGTCGGTGAGGTGCTCCCGCACGTGCTCGATACGCTCGCGCCACACGTCGGGCGGCTCCTCGACGAGCGGGTTCAGGATGCCCTCGCGCACCTGCGACCGGATCGCCTTGTCGCGGACTTCCTGCTCGAACACCTCGCGGCTGATGATGCCACGCGCGAAGATCTCCTCCCGCATCCGCTCCCTGATACGCCGTGCGAGGATCGGATACTGGCTCAGCTCCAGATAAAGCTGGAGGACCTTCGGCATTCCCTGGTCAATCCTCATGATGCCGGCTCCCTGCCTGTGTCACGACATGTCGTGCACGAAACCTCACGCCCGAACCTTTGTACCATGCCAGATTCTACCACACGTCTGCTCTGATGATAGCATGACGCAGGCCGCGCGGGGAGCGATGGGGACATCCACGAATTTCCGACGCGAGGCCAACCGCCGGGCTATCGCCCCGCTCGTTGTCGACTACAATGGAGGGGTGAAGCAGAGAGGTGCGTTATGGAACTGATCCCTGCAAGCGAGTTTTCGCTGGAGCAGCTCGTCAAGGTCTACAACGACACACGGGCGGACTACCTCATCCCGATGCCGATGACGGTCGAGCACCTGCGCGAATATGTCAGGGTCTACGACGTTGATCTCAGCGCATCGGTCGTCGCGGTAGAGGGCAAACGGCTGATTGGTGTGTGCATGGTGGGGCTGCGAGGCAGCCGCGTGTGGATCACCCGGCTGGGCGTCATACCGACGGCGAGGCGGCTGGGGTGCGCCCGCGCCATGCTGGAACACTGCCTGGCGACAGCGCGAGCCTGTGGCGCGCGGCGCGCGCAGCTTGAGGTCATCGCCGACAACGAGGCGGGGCAGCGCCTGTTTGCGAAGGCAGGCTTCCACGCATGGCGACGCCTGCTCGTGCTGCGCCGCCCGGCAGGGCTGCCCCTGCCCCCGGCCCTGCCGCCCGATGGCATGTGTGAGTGGTTGGGCACGGATGTGGCGCTCGCGCGGACGGTATCCCGCCCGTGGACACCCGCCTGGACGAACGAGGTGTGCTCGCTGGTTAACGCGGGCGGCGTGCAGGGGCTGGCGGTGACGGAGGACGTCACCAAGCGGCAGGGCTGGGTGTGCTTTCAGCGCCGGGGCACGCGGCTGGATCGGGTGATCGTCGGGCCGGACACGACCGCGCCCGCCCCGGCCTACAGCCTGCTCTACCGCCTGCACGAGCACTTCCCCGAGTGCGAGGCGGTCGCGGAGAATGTGCCTGCCAGCGCGCCGCACCTCGACGCATTCTTCGCGCTGGGTTACACCGTCGCCTTCGCACGCGTGGAGATGGAGCGGACACTCGACGGGGATGGGGGTTAAGGCGATTTCTGGTTACCCCATCCCAATGACCGCCGCAGGTGGCTGACAGGGGTGGGCTTTCTGTCACAAAAAAGGCGCAGCCCTCGCTGCGCCCCTGCTTATCTCATCGAACCCTCATCTGATCTCGCTGCGCTCGGTTGACCTCTGAGGTCGCAGCGTGCACTGCCCGTTATCCGCTGCGTCGGGCTTCTCTGCCGGCAGCGAGATCGTGAAGATGCTGCCCTCCCCAACGCGGCTGCTCACGGTAATATCGCCGCCGTGCAGGCGCACTAACTGCCGCGCCAGCGACAGCCCCAGCCCGACGCCCTGCTGCTCCATCACATCACGGTCAAGCTGGTAAAAGCGCTCGAAGATGACCTGCTGCTTATCGGGGGCAATGCCGATGCCGTTATCTTCAACCTCGATCCGGACCTCGTCGCCGAGGCGGTAAGCGCGGACCCACACGCAGCCCGTGGCGCGGCGGCTGAACTTGATTGCGTTGTCGATAAGACGCACCAGAGCATTCTCAATGTAGAGCGAGTACTGGCAGGGCCCAATGCCGGGGTCGATCTCAACCTCAAGCTGCACGTCGCGCTCTTTGGCAAGCCACTGGCACTTCTCCACCGCCGTGCGGACGAGCGACTGAATCGGCATCCGCCCTTTCTCCAGCGAGATCTCCATCTCCAGCACGCCGCTCTCAATCTGCACCATCAGCATCAGGTCTTCAACGAGGCTGACGAGGCGCTGCGTGCCGCGATGGGCGCCCTCGATCATCTCGGCAATGGCCGGTTCGTCGAGGTCGTCGCGCTGATCTCGCAGCAGGTTGACATAGCCGTAGATGTACGCGAGCGGGGTGCGCAGCTCGTGGCTGAAGATGGTGATGAGCTGCTGCTTCATTTGCTCGACATCGGCGTGGGCCGCAAGCTGAAGGTCATGCGCGCGCTTCAGCCGCGCCTGCACAGCGATCAGCAGGTCTTCCGGCTCAAAGGGCTTGGTGAGGTAGGCATCCGCGCCGAGGCTTTGCCCGCGCCGGATGTCGGACCGCTGCCCGCGTGCAGTCAGGAAGATGAACGGGATGGGCGTCCAGGCGGGGTTCTCGCGGACGGCTTCAAAGAACTGGTAGCCGTCCATCCCCGGCATCATGATGTCGGAGATAACGAGGTCGGGCCGGATGCTCTGCATGCGCTCCAGTGCGGAGAAACCATCAGGCGCGGTGATCACCTGATACCCGTACAACCCTAGCAGGTCAGCGACCCCCTCCAGAATTGCCGGGTCATCGTCTACTAACAGGATCGTGCTCTGCTCAGTCGCATCATCGAGAGATGGGCTGTCAAGTTGGGAGGTGCGTATCATGTCGGGTTGTAACCAGTCTCCATGTGCATGGCGCAGGTCGAGCCCTTGATCTAAAAATTTGATAGCCAGGGTATATAGATAGCACCAACCTTAAAATCTTGCAACAGCGTTAAGAGGCGTCCTATAATAGGCTTCAAACCTACGCCCTTAAGCAGACGACACCGATTCATGAACATGAATCAACCGCGGCATTTCCTGCTGCTCACCCGCACCCGTCAGGATGGAAAACGGATACGGGCTGCCCTCCGGGCCGACCCATTGCTGGCCGGATGCGAGATCACTGAAATTACGAACGCCAACAAGCTGGGGCGGGCGCTGCCCGGCTCGCAGAGTGGCGGTACAGACGGGGCAAACCGGAGCCCGGCGGCTTCCGAGCGCTACTACGACCTCATTCTGTCGCACCTGACCATCAACGGGCTGTCAGGGCCCGAGCTGGTGGACCGCATCCGGCAGGCCCAGCCCGACACGCCGCTCATCCTGCTGGCGACCGACGATGAGATCGAGCAGGCGGCGGAGATCGCAGTTAACTACGACGTGCCGATCGTCCCCTGTGAGCCGCGCTACCTCCCACTGCTGCCCGGCACGGTCCGGGCAGAGCTTCGCTCGGAGCGGGCGCTGCGTCAGAGCGAGGAGCGCTTCCGCCGCATTGCCGAGAACGCGCCCGACCTGATCTTCCGCTGGTCCTACGCACATGGCTTTGACTATGTGAGCCCGGCATCGGTCGACGTTATCGGCTACACGCCGGAGGAGCACTACGCCGACCCCGGACTGGCCTACCGTAGCATCCACCTCGACGACATCCCAATCTACGAGAGCGTATTCTCCGACCTGGCCGACCCCAACGGGCCGCGCCGCTACTGCGTTATTCGCTGGCAGCACAAAGACGGGCACATCGTACACGTCGAGATGCGCATGACGCCCATCTTCGACCGCTACGGCAACCTGATCGCCATCGAGGGTATCGCGCGGGATATCAGCCAGCACGTCCGCGCACGCGAGCGCCTGCGCGAGCTGACGAGCCGCCTCACCAACGCGCAGGAGGAGGAGCGCCGGCGCATCGCCCGCGAGCTTCACGACGAGGTCGGGCAGGCGCTCTCCATCGCCAAGATGCGGATGCGCATGCTCCAGAACGCCCTGCCCGGCGACGCGACCGACGCGGCGGACAAGCTCAAGCTGCTGGACGATCTGATCAAGGAGACGCTGCAGAACGTGCGGACGCTCTCTCACGAGCTGCGCCCGCCGCTGCTTGACGAGATGGGCTGGGAGCCGGCGATCGAATCGCTGTGCGACAGCTTCTCACAGCGCACCGACCTGCCCGTAAAGTTCGAGTACGACGGGGAGCCGCTGCGCCTCGCGCCGGAGGTCGAGCTAACGGCCTACCGCGTCGTGCAGGAGGCGCTGACCAACGCCGCCCGCCATGCGGCAGCCAACCAGGCGACCGTCCGCGCAGAACTGACCGAGGATGCGCTGTGCCTGCTCATTGAGGACGACGGCCAGGGCTTCGATATGGAGGCCCTCCAACACACAGATAAGCCGAACCACGGGCTTGGCCTGCTCAGCATGCGCGAGCGGGTGGATAGCGTGGGCGGCGAGATTGAAATTTATTCGGAACCGGGCTGCGGGACGCGCGTCACCGTGCGTCTCCCCTTGCACGAGGTTCAGGTATGAGAACAATTACCGTCCTACTAGCCGAAGACCATCATCTCGTACGTGAAGCTCTCCGCGCACTGCTTGACGAGCACGAAGGGATAGAGGTCGTCGGGCAGGCACGGAACGGCAACGAGGCGATTGAGCTGGCGCGCACCCACAAGCCAGATATCGTCGTCATGGATATCAGCATGCCGCATCTCAACGGGCTGGAAGCAACTGAGCGCATGCAGAGCCTCAGCCGCCCACCCTATGTGATCATCCTCTCGCAGCACAGCCAGCGCGATTATGTGGTCAAGGCGCTGCTCGCCGGGGCGCGCGGCTATCTGCTCAAGGATTCCATCGCGGATGAGCTGATCGAGGCGATTTACGCCGTGTTCCGGGGGGAGACGTTCATCTCGGAGCAGCTACCGAGGGCCGAGATCGAGGAGCATGTGCGGCGCGGCGAGGGGACAACATCCCCGCTTGACCTGCTGACCCCGCGCGAGCGCGAGGTGCTCCAACTTGTCGCCGAGGGCAACACCAACCGGCAGATCGCCATGCTGCTGACGATCAGCGTCAAGACGGTGGAGAAGCACCGCTACAACCTGATGGACAAGCTGAACATCCGCGATGTCGCCGGGCTCGTCCGCTTCGCCATCGAGAACAACGTCATCAGCGCCGACGGCAAGTGACCGGCCCATGCGCACAACCGGCCCAAATAACAGGCGGATCAGGCCGTGAGCACCCATCGGAGGCCCGGTTTTGGCCTCCCATCTATACTTAGGGGTTTACCCCATATCCCCCGGCTATCGGTCATGCTAACTTATTAGCGTGATTTTGGTAGCGAGGGTGCTCCGACTTGACATTCGCCACGACAATACATGACACCATGATGCAACAACTGCTGATTGTCGATGACAATCAAAAATTCCTCGCTGTACTCCAGGAATTCCTGAGCGAGTATGACGGCATCAACATAGCCAGGGCGACAAGCTCGGGGCATGAAGCCCTCGAATGGGCGGCTGACAACCCGCCCGACCTGGTGATCGTTGACCTGTGGATGCCGGATATGGGCGGCCTGGAGCTGACGCGCCAGGTAAAAAGCCGCTGGCCGGAAATCCCTGTCATCGTGCTGACGCTGTTCGATAGCGAGCGCCATCGTCAGGCGGCATTCGACGCAGGGGCCAACGCCTTCGTCGCCAAGAGCCGCATGGACTCAGACCTGCTGCCTGCGATCCGCCAACTGCTCGGCGAGCCGCAGTAGCCAGAGGGAACCGCCAATAACAGCCCGCGTGCAGGACAGCGCGGGCTGATCCTTTATTTAGACCTCCTCGCCGACCTCGACCACCTCGACCGGGTCACCGACGCGGACGCGCCCACCCTCTAGCACGCGGAAGAGCATACCGCGCTGGCCGCGCAGTTCCTCCTGCAGGCCGGGGCGGATGTCGTTCATGAGCCCGCACGGAGTACAGGCGAGCGTGACCTCAAGCAGCGCCTCGCCGACGCGCACCCGCGCGCCGCGCGGCAGCCCCATGACGTCCAGCCCTCGTGTGGTGATGTTTTCTTTCACCGTACCCGGCTCCAGTCCGAGCCTGTCGAGCACCTCGGCGGGCATCATTAACACCTGCCGCTTGCTGCCTGCGCGCGCGTTACGGTCGCCCTCCAGCCCGTAGTCGGTGATGATCTCCGCCTCCTCAACCGGAGTCATCGGCAGGCCGCTGCGCTTTCCAATATGAATCGCCGTCACAGTTCCCATCTTCGTCTCCTCCCACCAGCGTGTTCCGCGTCATTGTATCACAAAACGCGCCACCCACGGGGGAATGGCGCGCTTTGCTAGCCCGCTGGCGCGGGGGGTTGCTTAGACAATATCGATCAGGTGAATGTCAAATATCAGCGAGCGCCCGGCAAGCGGGTGGTTCGCGTCGAGCGTGATCGTGTCTTCGCCTACGCTCGCCACCACTACCGGAAAGACCTGCCCGCCCGCGCCCTGCACCTGGAGCGTCTGCCCGACCTGGGGGTCGATATCCGCTGGCACCTCGGCGCGCGGCACGTCGATGAGCAGGTCTTCGCGGCGCTCGCCGTAAGCGTCCTCGGGCGGGATCTGCGTCGTCTTTGTCTCGCCGGCCTGCATCCCCGCTACGGCGTTCTCAAATCCGGGGATCACCTCGTGCTCGCCCAGCGTGAACTCGATCGGTTCACGGCCCTGCGAGGTGTCAAACACGGTTCCGTCCTCAAAACGGCCCGTGTAATGGACACGAACGGTATCCCCTATCTTTGCCTGTGTCATTTTTCAGCCTTTCCACTACTGGTTTATCACTCTTATGAGCCTACCAGACTGGATCGGCCTTGTCGATGCAACAGGCTAACGCGGGCGGCGCACCCACGCAGGCTCCCGCACAATGAGCAGGTCGTCGGCCAGCGGGACGGGCCTGAAGCCAGGGCTGTGCGCCACGTAGATGTCCGGCCCCTGGCTGCCGGGCGGGCGGAAGAAGAACAACGTGCGGCTGTCGGGCGCCCAGGTGACCATCTGCACCGCCTCGCTGAAGACCGGCTGCGGCAGGTCCCCCCTCGGCCCGACCCACAGCCCGGTCTGCCCGGTCGAGCCGTCGCCGTACCACGCCATCCACTCGCCATCCGGCGCGACGACGGAGCGCACACCCGGCGGGCGCTGCGGCTCGGCGACCTCGCCGGACGGCGTGACCGTCAGCACGGCGCTGGGCAGCCCGCCGAAGGGGCCAAACGTCACAACAAACGCCCGCTGTGTCTCCGCCCAGCGCAGAGTCTGTACCGGGTCTTCTGGCAGGGGCACTTCCCCCTCGCCGGGCACAGCCCGCGGCTCACCGCCGGGCGGGATGAAGTACAGCCCTTCCCGCGGTGCGCCCTCCCCGCCCGCGCAATCAGCGGAGAACGCGCCCGCTTCCAGCAGCACCGCACCCGTCGCCGGGTCGAAGGCCGCCTGACGGAAGTGCCCCGGCCACAGCATGAACTCCGCGCCGCTCTCCACTTCGACGGCGCGCAGCCGCTCGTACGCGCAGCCCTGCGCCGAGCTTGCAACCAGCACCGTGTCATACTCCAGCCAGCCGAACAGCCGCTCCCCTGCCCCGCTCGGCGTGTAGAGCGGCTTGTCGCCGGTGCCGTTCGTCCAGGCAACCCACACCTCGTCCACCAGGACGGTGCTCCCCGCGTTCGGGTCGTGCCGGACACCATAGACGATGAAGCGACCATCCGGCGCCCACTGCGGCTCGATGGCGTGCCCCGGCTCGTCGCTCAGCCGGACGGATACGCCGGTAAACAGGTTGTAGAGATAGACGTCGGCGTCAGGCCCCTCGGCAAATCCGACATAGGCGATATGGTCGCCGTCCGGCGCCCAGCGGGGCGGCTGGCTGCGGGACACCTCGTACGCCTGCCAGCGGGTTTCGTCCTCCGCGCGGCTGGCGGGCGGCTCATAGCCGGGAGGCACGAGCGACGCCGCCGTGATCGCCGGGCCGTTGGGCAGACGCACCTGCCTCAGCACCAGCCCGCCGTCGTCGGTGAGCGCGGTGTAGGCCACCCGTGCGGCAACCGGCGAGGCGGCATCCTGCCCGGCGAACGCCTGCACCACGTCGTCGGAGAGATGCGTCAGCCCGGTGCCATCCGCGTTGGCGGCGAACAGCCCGAAGCGCCCTGAACGCGCCGGGTCCGGCATCGCGCTGAAGACGAGCCACGGCCCGCGCGTCGAGAGCGACACCTCGGGCGTGGGTGATGGTCGCGGGCCGGGAGTCGGCGTGAGCGTGGGCACGGGCGTCGTCGTCGGCGTGGCCGTCGGCGGGATGGGCGTATCGGTTGGGGGCGGGAGCGGCGTGCGCGTGGGGATGATCTCGCCGGGGTCCGGGGGCGAGCACGCAACGAGCAGCACTGCCAGCCCCAGCAGGGCGATCAGCTTGCGGTAGTCATGGGGCATGAATGAGCGTCTCTCTAGATCCGTTCTGAGATGAAGCGGATGATCTCCTCGGCAACCCGGTGCGGGCGCTGAAGGGGCGCATCGTGCACCGTGTTCTCAAGCCAGCGCACCTCGACATCGGCCAGCAGCCGCGCGGCGCGGTTCACGCCCGCTTCCTTGCGCCGCAGCGTGTCGTCGGGCTCGTCGCCCCGGCTGCGGCGGCAGGGCAGTATCAGCACCGGGCAGGCCACCTGCTCGTAGAGCGGTTCGAGGCGCGTTTCCCACAGCGACCGCAGGATGCGGATGTGGTAATCCCGCGGGAGGCGACGGCGGATCAGGTTGTCGTCGTCCACCTCGTACTTGGAAAGGATGGCCGCCTCGACAGCGGGGGTCATCAGGCCCTGCGGTGCGCGCTCGCGCAGGTTGGCGCGGAACTGCCCGAGGGGCGTCCCACCGGCGGAGGGGAGGTTCATGCGCTCAAGCGTCTCCTCCCACGACATCCCGCCGAGGTCCACCACGCCGCCGTCAAGCATCACCAGCCCGCTGAGCGCATCCGGGTCACGCGCGGCGACCCACAGCCCGATATTCGCCCCCCAGCCATGCCCGACGATAACCGGGTAGTCCATCTCAAGCTGCACGATCACGTCGAACACGTCGCCCCCGACCGTCTCGAAGCTGTAATCGCTGTCGGGCTTGTCCGACTGGCCGTGCCCGCGCAGGTCGAGCGCGACGACCCGCGCCACCTCGGACAGCAGCGGGGCGACGAGGTCCCAGATGTGGCTTGTGCTGGAAAGCCCATGCAACAGCAGGATGGGCCACCCGCGTCCGCCCCAGTCACGGTAGTGGAAGCGGAGGTCGTTGACGGTGAGTGTCTTGTCGATAGCAAACCGGCTGGACATGTCACCATCCTCTCCGTTGCCGGTCACTGTGACATGGTGCCCTCAGTATATAGTCACAACCTGTGATTTGCATATTCCCCAAAAGTCCCCATAAGCAAATGACTGATAAGGACCACCGTTTAATTGACAGAGCAAAGGAAACACCAAATAATGTGTATGACTCTTATGCCACATACTTTTATTAATCTGCATGTGGCCCAAAGGAGAAGTTATGAGCCCGCGTCCGGTCTGGACTTTCATCAGCAATCATGGGGCTGTGCTGGCGGCGATCTGCCAGCAAGGGGAAATCACCGCCCGCGAGATCGCCGAGCAAGTTGGCATCACCGAGCGCGCCGTTCGCCGGATCATTCACGATCTGGAGGCGGAAGGCTACATCACCAAACAGCGAGTGGGCCGCACCAACCGCTATCAGGTCAATGGGGACAAGCCGCTGCGGCGGCACTGGCAGAGCCAGATCGTCGTCGGTGATCTGCTGCACCTACTGGTGAAGCGCTAAACCGCCCGGAAGGCTACGGCTGCGAAGCCAGCCGCAGCACCGCGTGCAGCAGGACGTTGCCCGCGTTCACACAGTCCTCGTCGCTGGTAGCCTCCCGCGCGGAGTGGCTCGCGCCGCCAATCGACGGCACGAAAAACATACCCGCCGGGGCGATGGCGGCCATCGCCTGCGTGTCGTGCCCTGCATAGGAAGGCAGCCGCGTGCTCGACAGCCCGAGGGCGTCGCAGGCGGCTTCTATTGCTGTCAGCACGTCGCGATGCAGCATGACGGGCGGATGCACTCCCACCTGCTCAACCTCCAGCCCCAGCCCCTCGATCTCAACCACGTGCAGTGCCAGGCTGAGCAGCGCCTCACGCATAGCTTCAAAGCGATGGGGGTCGCTGTGGCGAAACTCCAGCGCAAGCCGCGCGCGGGCGGGCACGATGTTGAACGCGCCCGGCGCAATCTCAACGATGCCGCAGTTCATCACGCCTTCCGGGAAGCGGTTGGCGATCAACTCGCGGGCCTGGCGCAGGAACTCCGCCACGCCGAGCAGGGCGTCGAGGCGGCGGTTCATGGGCGTCGTTCCGGCGTGGTCCGCCCGCCCGACGAACGTCAGCCAGTACGAGGCGATGCCGACGATGCCTGTCACCACGCCGATATCGGTCCCTGAGTCCTCCAGCCGGGTCCCCTGCTCGATGTGAACCTCCACCCACGCCTTGACGGCTGCCGGGTCGCGCCGCGCCGCGAGGATGCCCTCCCGTGTGAGACCCGCCGCTTCCAGCCGGCGGTTGAACTCGGCGGCCATGCCGCGCGGCTGGGCCAGTTCCTCCGCCGTAAGCTCACCGGCTGCCGCCCGGCTGCCAAATAGCGACAGCCACGTGCCCTCCTCATCGGTGAAGCTGACCGCCTCAAGATGCACCGGCAGGCGCAGCCCCGCCTCCCTGACCGTCCGCAGCACCTCCAGCGCAGCGACCACACCGAGCGCACCGTCATAGCGCCCGCCGAAGGGCACGGTATCCAGGTGGGAGCCAAACAGCACCGACCGTGCTGCCGGGTCGGCGGCGGGCAGCACCGCACTGATGTTCCCCGCGCCGTCACGGCGCACCTCCAGCCCCGCCTCAGTCGCGCGCTGCGCGAACCAGTCGCGGGCGGCAAGGTCAGCGTCGGAGAGCGCCGGGCGGTTCACACCGCCGTCCGGTGTGCCGCCGATCTCGGCCAGATCGCGGAGGTCGGAAATAAGCCGCTCGCCGTTGATGCGCAGGTCATCGGTCATGCTGTTCTCCTCGTGGCTGCTAATACACCCGAACACGACCTCCATTGTAATGATCAACAGGAATTGGCAAAGTGGGGCTCTTCAACAAAAAACGCCGCGAATAAACTTCGCGGCTCTTATCCGAGGCTAGCTACGCCGGTAGGGGCAGGTCTGAGACCCGCCCCTACTTATCGTTATTCGGGTTGAGGTATATGACAAACACGCCGCGAATAAACTTCGCGGCTCCGATTTCCCCGCCCTGCCCTGCACTATGCGGCGAGTCCCCGCAGGGGACTTCGCGGGATAGCGAAGCTATCCCTTTTAGCCGGGGAACTTCATTCCCCGGCTAAACCATCCCCGCCCAAACACACCGCGACTGAAC